>Ga0247609_10007434_pt1 | contig 10433 bp, 12 predicted proteins | sample 172DNAGHGlowgp2_FD_193487 | JGI IMG/M metagenome (GOLD analysis project Ga0247609, IMG submission 193487) | Sheep rumen microbial communities from Palmerston North, Manawatu-Wanganui, New Zealand - 1728 DNA GHGlow gp2 | ecosystem: Host-associated > Mammals > Digestive system > Stomach > Rumen ...
TTGTTGTTAGTCGTCAATGAAGGTGGGGGCGTTTTTGGGGGACTTGCCTTTGATGACGTTGTGGTAGTAGTCGTAGGTCATGGGGGTGTCTTTGGGGTTGGTGATTTCGGCACCGGTGACTTCGCCCAGGAAGATGGTGTGGGTGGAGGTTTCCATTGTGTCGATTACTTTGCAGGTTATGTAGGCGATGGAGCCTTTTACGATAGGCAGGTAGTCTTTGACTTCAGGGGCTTGGGTGAATTTATCCTCGTCTTTGCCGCTTTTGAAGCCAAAGTTGCCTATGATAAAGGGATCGCTTTGTTCACCGAGGATGTTGATGGCAAATCTTTGGGATTTCTTGATGCATTCGTTGGTGTAGTTGTCGTGGTTGATTGAGACCGCGACGGTGGCGGGATTTGAGGTTACCTGCATGGCGGAATTCGCCGTGCAGCCTGTGGGTTTGCCGCCGTCGCCCCAGGAAGTGATTACATATACTCCGTAGGAGAGTTTGTGAAATGTGTGCTTGTTCATATGAATTCTCCTTTCAAGGCTATTATACACATTGCAAAGCAATATGAAAAATGTTAAAGTTGAGGAGTAAACTTTATTTGTTATTCTTTTAGTTTAAAGGAGGTTTTAGTATGGCAAATAAGTACGCAGGTACGCAGACAGAGAAGAATCTGGAGGCTGCGTTCGCAGGTGAGTCACAGGCAAGGAATAAGTATACTTACTTTGCATCTGTGGCAAAGAAGGAAGGATATGAGCAGATCTCAGCACTGTTTTTGAAGACTGCTGATAATGAAAAAGAACATGCCAAAATGTGGTTCAAAGAGCTGCAGGGCATAGGAAATACTGCTGAAAATCTTGAGGCAGCTGCTGATGGTGAAAACTATGAGTGGACCGACATGTATGAGGGCTTTGCAAAGACAGCTGAGGAAGAAGGTTTCCCGGAACTTGCGGAGAAATTCAGATTGGTTGCGGAGATAGAGAAACACCACGAGGAGAGGTACAGAGCTCTTCTGAAGAATGTGGAAACCGCACAGGTATTTGAAAAGAGTGAAGTCAAGGTCTGGGAATGCAGAAACTGCGGCCATATTGTCGTAGGCACAAAGGCTCCGGATGTATGTCCGACATGCAATCACCCTCAGAGCTTTTTTGAAGTTCATGCAGAGAACTATTGATTTTTCATTCAGAGTTTAAATGAATTCGGGCGATGCGGCCGCGGCTGGCTGCATCGCCCCTTCTTGATATGATAAGGGTATTTTAAGGAAACGGGACTACAATACTGAAGCGATGTAAGTTTACAAACGGTCGATTTTGTAAAATTTATATGTTAAAATCACTTTAGAAAGTTTATGTACGGAGGGATTCTTATGAGAAAACGCAGTCTGCTTATTTTAGGTATAGTTATTTGTATGGTTTCGGCTTTGCTTTCCGGATGTGTGAAAGACGGCAGTCAGAGCGGCAGTAAGAATAATGAAGCGGGAAAGCAGGTAATAGGGAAGTTTGCCGCGGAAGACCTCGACGGCAACGCCGTCGACGAAAGTATTTTAAGCGGCAAAAAAGTAACCATGATAAACCTGTGGGCACCGTGGTGCGGGCCGTGCGTCGAAGAGATGCCTGACCTGCAGGAAATGCATGAAAAATTTGCAGATAAAGGGTTTCAGGTCATAGGTGTCATCAGCAATGACGACCTGAAAGATGCCGATAAAACATTAGAAAAGACGGGTGTGAAATATACCGTGTTAAAGCTCGGTGACTCATCGTCAGAACTTTACAAAGCCGTGTATAATCACGCTGAATTTTCAAACGCAATTCCGTTCTCATTCTTTGTTGACGAGAACGGAAAACAGCTCGGCCCGGCATACCTCGGCGCCAGAAATTGGGAACCGATAATTTCGGAACTTTTAGGTGAATGAAATGAGTGAAAAAATAAGGAATTTCATAGGCGGAGGACTGCTGGTTTTAAGCGGCCTGTTTGTCTTCTTCGGAGCGGAGCGGGGAGAGGCCTTGACCATGCTCGCAAAGGCGGCCAAGGTGTGCTTAGAGTGCATAGGTATAGGATAAATTCGCTGTAAATGTTTTTGACTTTACAGTGCGTTTTGAACGGAGTTTTTTAATGTCAGGAATGCTGAAGAAAAACTTAAGACTTGTTGTGCAGCTTGCCTGGACTGCCCTGACGAACGGATATGTCAGAGGCTGGAGTTCTGGTAAGATTTTCACAGGCAAAACCAAGCTTATGTGCGTACCGGGACTTAACTGCTATTCATGCCCGGGCGCACTGTTTTCCTGCCCGCTGGGAGCTCTTCAGGCGACCCTTAATTCGCAGGAATACAGGTTTGCTTTTTACGCACTCGGGCTGATTATGGCATTCGGCACAATCCTGGGCCGATTTGTGTGCGGATGGCTCTGTCCGTTCGGGCTGGTGCAGGATCTGATCTACAAGATTCCTTTCTTCAAAAAAGTGCAAAAACTGCCCGGAGAAAAGTACCTGAGGTATATCAGATATATCATATTGCCAGTTCTGGTTGTACTCTTGCCTATAGTCGCTCTGGGCTCATTCGGAGAGGGTATTCCCTGGTATTGCAAGTGGCTCTGTCCGGCCGGTACATTACAAGCGGGAATCCCGCTTGTAATTCAAAATGAGGGGCTTCGGTCACTTGCAGGCGGACTGTATGCACACAAAGTGGCGATACTTCTTCTCATTTTGTTCACGGCGGTGCCGTTGTACCGGCCGTTCTGCAGATATCTCTGCCCCTTGGGCGCCATATACGGCCTTTTTAACCCGATCTCCGCAACGCGTTTTTCTGTCGATGAAAACAAGTGTGATAAGTGCAAAGCATGCCAAAAAGTGTGCAAATTTGATATTCCCGTCTATGAAAAACCAAACTCGACAGACTGTATACGCTGCACTGAATGTTTAAAAGCATGCCCTACAGGGGCGCTGAGATATGCGAACTCTATGAAAAACGCAGAAAATCAGCCTGAAAGTTGTACAAAACAATAAAATGAGACAAAAATGTACAACTGTACAAATACAAACGGACGTTTTACTTGCAAAAGGGCAAAACGTCCGTTATAATGTTTTATTATAGTAATTATATAATTGGATTATAGTGCCCTATAAGACAAGCACTAAAAGGAGGTGTGGTGTGTATGGCTGCGGGAGTTAACAATGCTGTTTCACGCGAGCCCGATTACATTACCATAGACCTTCTTGATCTGGCCAAGGTTATCTGGCAGAAGATTTGGATTGTCCTTATTGGATTTGTTGTCGGAATTGTTCTGGCGTTTACGGTCACCAAGGTTTTGATGACACCTCAGTACCAGGCCACTTCCGTTATTTACATTTTCTCAAAGACCACGAGCATTACATCGCTCGCGGACTTGCAGGTGGGAAGCCAGCTGACTGCGGACTTCCAGATTATCGCGACAACCAGAGACGTTGTTGAAGATGTCATTGAGACACTGAACCTCGACAGTTCATACGAACAGCTGGTTTCACAGATTTCAGTTACGAACCCGACTTCGTCTCATATGCTTCAGGTTACGGTAACGGACCCGAACGCGGAGAGGGCGGCGAAGATATGCAACGCCCTGTCCGACAAACTCAGAGATCAGATTGCGGATATTATCAACACGGATAAGCCGTCGATGGTCCAGAGAGCGGTTGTACCTACGCACCCGAGCAGCCCGAACCTTAAGAAGAATGTCGGAATAGGGGCACTTCTCGGAGTGGTTCTCGCTGCCGCGTTTATAGTTCTTCGATATGTACTTGATGACACAATCAAGACTCGCGAAGATGTTGAGAAGTATCTCGGTGTTGATGTTCTAGCCGCGATCCCGATTGTCAAGGACTACAGTAAAAAAGTCCAGGGCAGCAGGCTCAGGTCAAATGAGGAACGTCGCCATAGAGAACGCACCTGACAGGTTTTGCCATGAAGAGAGTAGACAAGTACACTGTCCTGATTGCCTTCTTTATTTTCCTGACAATAGCCGGTGTGATTGTTTTCATCGGTGTCAGGGGAATGCAGCAGAGGCGCCCGGTCAATGACGGACCGGCGGATGAGACTTCCACTGCCGTGACTTTGGGCAACACTTTCAAAGAGGACGGCAGGACATACAGAATCAATCACGATGTCAAAGCCGTGCTTTTCCTCGGAATTGATGACGGCAATAAAGACCAGAAGGGTTTTGTAGCTGACAGCGGCGGACGTTCAGACACGATAATGCTTCTTGTCATGGACAAGTCTTCCGGCACCACTCAGATTGTCGCAATCTCCAGAGATACGATGACAGATGTTGATGCCTATGACATAAAAGGCGACTATGCCTACACTTCTCTGACACACCTGAACATGCAGTACGCTTACGGCGATGGCCCCATGCGTTCCTGCTACCTCACAAAGAAGGTTGTCTCACGCATACTGTACGGTCTGAGAATTGAGGGATGTATTTCCCTCGCGGCCGAAGGTATTCCCGCGATAGTGGATTCCATGGGCGGTCTCACATTCACAATGCCCGCGGATTACACAGACATTGACCCTCGCTATGAAGAGGGCGCTGAGGTGACGCTGACCGGTAAAGAGGCTGAGGCCCTTTTCCGCTACCGCGATGCTTCAACTGTCGGCAGTAATGAGGAACGTGTGGACCGCCAGCTTGAACTTGCTCAGTCTCTGTTTACGGAGATGCGCAGGAACTTCTCGGCGGATGATTTTGAAGAGCTTGTTTCACTTTCAGGTAACAACCTCTACACAGACCTGGATGCTGACACTTTAAGAGATCTCGCCAATTACAAACTGGCAGATGAGACTCTGAAACTTCCGGGTACACTCAAAGAGGGCGAACGCCACGATGAGTTTTATCTCGACGAACAGGGCGTGAAGCAGATGATTCTCAACCTGTTCTACACGAAAGAACAATAGACTGATTTTTTAAGTATTCAACGGCGAACCCCATCGCCGTGAAAATAAAAAAAGAATTTGAAAAGAGGAAATTATCATGAAAAAGTTCACTAAGACTTTAGCATTCCTTGCAGCTCTTTGCTTACTTGTTTCAATGTTCGCCATTACAGCTATGGCAGCAGGCAGTAAGTCACAGAACACGGAACTCACCATCAAGAAAGATGGCGCTGAAGTAGGTTACACACTCAGCCAGGTTGACGGAAGCATTCCTCCGCTCACAGCTGAACTCGCAGCTAAACTTATCGGCAACGGCACAACAGCTGACCAGGTTAAGATTATGTGGCAGCAGGAAGTAACTCTTGAAGCAGGCGTAACTCCTCCCGTAGACGTTACAGCTAATGTTGATCTTTCAGCGGGCCAGGAAGGCTATGTCTTCCACTATGAAGGCGACTGGAAACTCATGGGTTCAACAAACACAGCTATCACATTCAATTCTCTTTCACCTGTAGGTGTTGCAGTTAAGACAACATCAAGCAGCGAAGCTGTTGCAAACACAAACGACAACAATACTCTTGTTGCAATCATCTGCGGTGCAGTAGTAGTTGTTGGTCTTGTAGGTACGGTTGTAACTGTATCTCTCAAGAAAAAGAATGAGGCGTAATGCCTGCAACAGAAAAGATTGATCTTCACTGTCACATACTTCCGTATGTTGACGATGGCGCGATGACGAAAGAAGACTCGGACGCATTGCTGGACATGTTCATGGACCAGGGAGTGAGTACCATCTGTTGCACTCCTCACTTGAGAAAGGACATGTTTGAGACTTCCGACGAGGATGTCAAAAAGCAGTTCACGAGACTCAAAAGACGTGCGAAGGCAAAAGACCTTGACGTTAAGTTCCTTCTCTCGCGTGAATATCATGCCGACGCTCTTTTCCTGGAGCATCTGAAAAAAAGAGACTTGCTCTGTCTTGGGGAAGACAAAACAATTCTCATTGAGTTTTCGCATACTCACACGAGGGAAAATATCCGAAACTGCGTAAAACGCATAAAAAAGTTCGGATACTCTCCTCTCATTGCTCATCTGGAAAGATATCCGGCACTTTATAACGACCTGGAATATGTCGAAAAGCTAGTAGGGCTTGGGGCAAAGGTTCAGGTCAACGCGGGAAGCATACTCGGCCGTGAGGGCCGCAGGCAAGCAGCCTGGACACGTAAGCTTCTCAAGGCGGACCTGGTTCATGTTGTGGCATCAGATGCCCATGACACGGAATACAGGCCCCCGGAACTGGAAAAATGCAGTCAGTATCTCGAGAAGAAATTCGGTGAAGAATATGCGAACAGACTCTTGTACGAAAACCCGAAGAAGATACTGACCTGAAGTTAAGGAGAAGGCAAGATGCAGGAAATTATACTCAAACGCGAAGAACTGCCCTACGAAGCTAACGAAGAGCTGAAGCTTTTGCGTACAAATATCCTGTTCTGCGGCGCGGACAAGAAAGTAATACTCATGACCAGCGCTTTCTCCGGCGAAGGTAAGTCCACAATTACGTATAATCTCTGCAGGTCCCTCATTGAACTGGGCAAATCGGTTATATTAATCGATGCAGATATGCGTAAATCAGTGCTTAAGGGCAGAATTGTTAAGAAGCCGCCTAAACTCGGCCTTTCACATTTCCTTTCGGGACAATGTAAGTTTGCAGATATACTCTGCAAAACTAACATAAACAATTTCTCCGTTATTTTCAGCGGAACTGTCCCGCCCAATCCTTCGGAACTTCTTTCCACAAACAACATGAAAAAGATTGTCGCCTATTGTGCGGACCACTACGATTATGTAATAGTGGACTGTCCTCCGGTAGGCCTTGTAGTAGATGCTGCTGTTGTTGCACCCTTCTGTGACGGATCTATCATCCTCATAGAGGCAGGCGAAGTAAAATACCGCGTAGCACAGGAGGTTGTCGCCAAGATGAGGGCCACAGAATGCCCTATCCTCGGCGTCGTCCTCAACAAAGTTGACTACCGCGGCGGTAACGGTTACGGTTACGGCAGTTACTACGGTAAAAAGTACAAGAGTTACTATTAATAGCAAGGAATTTATTTATATATTAAAAGAAGGCACCCGAACGGGTGCCTTCTTTTAATCTTTATGTAAAAATGGTATAGTGTAGTTAATATGTTTTCAAGGGAGACTCATATGAACGAAATAGGAAGCGGCATGTCGCAGATACAAAGTTTTATAGACCTGTACTACAAGAACTTCATTGAGGAGGACCACGAGTATTTTGACCTGTGGCACTATACCGATATCAATGGCCTGATGGGTGTAATCAGGGACGAGAAGGATGAGTACGGGAATCTGCATTTCTGGTTTACCAGGAGTGATTATCTGAATGACACTTCAGAGGGCAGTCATATTGAGTCGCTTTATGCGGAAAAGTGCCTTGAACTGTGTTCGGACGGGACTGTATCGCCCGAGTTTTATGAGCTTATAAAGGACATTGAGATTCCGGATGATCAGGTGCTTAACTACCCTGTGCCTGCGCAGGACAAAGAGAGCCATGTGAGCAGGATGGCGAGCGCGCCGTGCCACGCGTATATTTGCAGCTTCTGCCTGAAAGAGGACTCGCTTGACATGTGGAGATACTACTCCGATGCAAACAGCGGGTACGGCCTTAAGTGCTCAAAAGACCTGTTTCGTGAGTATGAGAGGTATGTCTATTCGGATTACGATGAAAATGCGGTTTACTGTCCCATAAAGGCATACAAAGTGGTCTATGATGATGAGAGGAAGGCGCAGCTTCTTCGGGAGATTATTTCGGATGCCTACTCGCTTTATTGTAACTTTGATGAACCGAAGGAACAGAAGGAAGAAGATATTAAGGTATTTATTCAGTATATGCTGAAGATGTTCAGGTTCCGCTTCAAGCACCAGTGCTATGCCTCTGAGCAGGAATACAGGTTTGTCGCATATGTGCCGTATGAGAAGCCCGAAGGCCTGGCAAATGAACTCCCGGTTGTTGAATACAGGGCACAAAACGGTATTCTTGTTCCGCATATTGACCTGATGGTCAGGGACTCAGATGCCATGCTTGAGGAGATCCTTATCAGTCCGTTTTTAAAGGACAAAAGCGCAGTCTCCACAATGGAGGACTATTTAAAGAAGTGCGGTGTCGCCTGCGGCGTAAGGAAGTCTGAACTGCCCGTTCGAGGAGAATAGTTTTTAAAATTTTTGTTTCTATATTATTGACTTACAAACAAATGTTTGTTATACTTGTATTGACAAATGAAGCAGTTGTATTGAGTTAGATGATACTTTTGAGTGAAGATGATATTTAAGTTTAAAAAACCTCTGCCGGAAGTATTGCTTAATACTTCCGGCTTTTTGTTTGAAACATATGAGGAGGTTTTATTGTGGATGAAATAGCAATTATTGATGAGCGAACTTTGACAGACAAGATATATGAAGTACGTGGAGTTAAAGTTATGCTGGACTTCGAGTTGGCTGAGATTTACGGGTATGAAACTAAAACATTTAATCAGCAAATTAAAAGAAACAAAGAAAAGTTTCCTGATGATTTTATGTTTCAGTTGACGGATTTTGAAATAAAAAACTTGAGGTCACAAAATGTGACCTCAAGTTGGGGAGGCACACGATATTTGCCATATGCTTTCACTGAACAAGGCATTTATATGCTTATGACGGTTTTGAAAGGAGAACTTGCTACTCAACAAAGTATAGCCCTGATTCGTACTTTTCGTGTTATGAAGGACTACATCGCACAAAATCAGCAACTGTTACCATCTGATGTATTGAAGGATCTTGAACTCAGGCAGTATAAACTCAGCGAGAGAGTGGATAAAGTCGAAGAGGGTATGGTCAAAAAGACTGATTTGTCAAAACTTATGAAATTGTTTGACGAAGGAGTAAACTCAGAAAGCATTCTTATTCTCGGTGGCCAGCCTTTTAAGGCCGATATTGCGTTCCAGAGAATTTATTCCAAGGCAAAGGAAAGTATTGTTGTAGTCGACAACTACATTGGTCCCAAAACATTGCTTCATTTGGTGCATGCAAGGCCCGGTTTGCCGGACCCGTTTTGAAGCTAAAATGAAAACGGCACCTGAAAAGGTGCCGTTTTTTGTTCGGTTGTTATGCTTTCCAGAGGCCGTGAAGGTTGCAGTATTCGTATGCTGCAACAACTTCGTCTGTGTCTGTGAGAGCGAAGGTTGCTACCGGTTTGTCGCCGGGCTTCAAGGACTTGCGCTGACGGCCTTCCTTGGTCTCAAGCATAATCCACTGGATGTAATGTTCTTCGAGCATGGGGTGCTCTACTTCGCCGACGGTTACGGTTACAATGTTGCCGTTTACCGTGACGACGGGAACGTGCTTCTCGCCGGCGGCGTCAGTTGTGTTGGGCTCGATGGCCTCCATGGTTTCGCCGCAGCACTTTACGGGAACGCCTGAATCGTTGATAAAGGCAATTATGTTACCGCAGTGTTTACATCTGTAAAATTTCATAATAATGTCCTCCTTTCGGACTTGTGTTTAATTCGGTCCTTTTGATTATACCACATTTCGGATATGGGTGGTATAATATTGTTATTAATGGGGTGATGATATGAGTACGGAGCGGAAGGTTATGGCTATTTGCTATGACTTTGATAAGACGCTTGCACCGGGAAACATGCAGGAGCAGGGACTGCTGCAGGACCTGGGCTATGATGATGTGTCGGAGTTCTGGGACAAGGTCTCGGAACTTGCGGAGTCGCGCGGCGTAGAGGGAAATCTCGCTTATATGTACCTTCTGGCTGAGGAGGGAATTACGCGCGAACAGCTCTGCGCGTACGGTACGCATGTGCAGCTTTATCCGGGACTTGATACCTGGTTTGAGAGGATTAACTCATACGGATTGTCAAAGGGAGTTTCGGTTGAGCACTACGTCATTTCTTCGGGACTTCGTGAGATGATTCTGGGGTCTTCCATAGGGTCGTCGTTTACGGAAGTTTTCGCAAGCTGTTATCTTTTCTCATCTTCAGGCAAGGTGCTGTGGCCCGCGCAGGTTATTAATTACACCAACAAGACTCAGTTTTTGTTCCGGATTTCCAAGGGTGTACTTGATATCAATGACACAGCTGTAAATGACAAATTTACGGACTTTAGGGTTCCGTTTACAAATATGGTCTACATTGGTGACAGTGAGACGGATATTCCCTGTATGGCCCTTGTTAACGGACATGGAGGTTACTCGATCGGGGTTTATTCGGGTGACCGTTCAAGGGTTGAGAAGATGTCTGAGGACGGAAGAATCAGCCGCTTTGCTGAGGCAGATTATTCTTCAGGGTCTGAGATGGAGACACTGATTAAAGGTATTATTGATAAATTGTAATTTTTGTTTGTTTTAATTGTTTTACGGTTGATATGAAAAAGCACCGCTCAGTGATGAAGTTGTCAACAAAAAGTAGACACTAAAAAAGTCCTAGTACCCCAGTTCGGTTCGATACTGAACTGGGGATTTTCCTTTGCACTTGGTTGAATAACGCTCATTGTTGA
>Ga0247609_10007435_pt1 | contig 10433 bp, 6 predicted proteins | sample 172DNAGHGlowgp2_FD_193487 | JGI IMG/M metagenome (GOLD analysis project Ga0247609, IMG submission 193487) | Sheep rumen microbial communities from Palmerston North, Manawatu-Wanganui, New Zealand - 1728 DNA GHGlow gp2 | ecosystem: Host-associated > Mammals > Digestive system > Stomach > Rumen ...
GAGCTCCGCAACCGCAAGCCTGAGGTTGTTACCAAGGAAGTTGTTAAGGAAGTTGTTAAGGAAGTTAGCATTGACGATCTCGTATTCGTTACCTTCGCTCAGGGCAAGTACAACTTGACCAACGAGGCTAAGGCTGCTCTTGACAAGGTTGCTGAAGGCAAGCACGTTCAGATCGTAGGTACCTGCTCACCTGAGGGTAGCAAGGAACTCAACGACCGTCTGTCTCAGAACCGTGCAAACGTTGTTGCTGACTACCTGAAGGCTCGTGGCGTCATCGTTGACGAGGCTCTTGGTAAGGGTGTTCAGGGCGTTACTTCTAACCGTCTGGCTATCGTTTACGTAAAATAAGCCAAGCAAATGTAAAGAAGTAATCCACAGATTACAATAAAAAAGGGATTCCCGATGCTCAGGCATCGGGAATCTTTTTTTTCTTTTTGTAGATGTAAATCAATGAAAATGTGTACCTTTGCACTCATTATTGCGTTTACAAGATAATTTTGTTACAAAGCCGGTTATGAAACATCAGTTACGTAGTGCAGTCTGCACAGAAGGCAGAAAGATGGCAGGTGCCCGCGCCTTGTGGGTGGCTGCAGGTATGAAACAGGAGCAGTTTGGCAAACCCATCATTGCTGTCGTCAATTCGTTTACCCAGTTTGTGCCGGGGCATACGCACCTGCACGAAATCGGTCAGATTGTGAAACAAGAGATAGAGGCTATGGGGTGCTATGCTGCTGAGTTCAATACGATTGCCATTGACGACGGTATTGCGATGGGACATGACGGTATGCTCTATTCGTTGCCGAGCCGTGACATCATTGCCGACTCTGTAGAGTATATGGTCAATGCACATAAGGCAGATGCCATGATTTGCATCTCCAACTGCGACAAGGTCACTCCAGGTATGCTGATGGCATCTATGCGACTGAACATTCCGACAGTGTTCTGTTCGGGAGGTCCGATGGAGGCTGGTCGTTGGCGCGGTGAGAATGCCGATTTGATTACAGCAATGGTTAAGGGTGCCGACCCTTCGGTCACCGATGATGAGATTCGGGAACTGGAAGGCTGTGCCTGTCCTGGTTGTGGAAGCTGTTCTGGTATGTTTACGGCAAATTCCATGAATTCGCTGACTGAGGCTATCGGCCTGTCGCTGCCTGGCAACGGAACCATATTGGCAACCCATACCAACCGTGTGGAGTTGTTTAAGGCTGCTGCCCGTCAAGTGGTGAAGAATGCTTTGGCTTACTATGAAGATGGCGACGAGAGCGTTTTGCCTCGCAGCATTGCTACCCGTGACGCTTTCCTCAATGCCATGACACTCGACATTGCTATGGGAGGCAGTACCAATACTGTTCTGCACTTGTTGGCTGTAGCTCAGGAAGCCGGTGCCGACTTTAAGATGCAGGATATTGACCAGCTGAGCCGTAAGGTTCCTTGCTTATGCAAGTTAGCTCCCAATACGCAGAAGTACAGTGTACAGGAATGTAACCGTGCCGGCGGCATTCTCGGCATCATGAACGAACTGAAAAAAGGCAATCTCCTGCATTTGGATACCATCAGAGTAGATGGCAAGACACTTGGCGAGCAATTGATTGCCTATGACATTACAACAGACCACATTTCAGACGAAGCCAATCGAATCTACCAGAGTGCTCCCGGAAATAAATTTTCGACAAAAATTGGTTCCCAGTCAGCACAATGGGGTACACTCGATACCGACCGTGCCAACGGTTGCATCCGTGACTTGGAACATGCATATACGAAAGATGGCGGTTTAGCCGTACTCTTTGGCAATATTGCTCAGGACGGTTGCGTGGTGAAGACCGCCGGTGTTGATGAGGAGTTGTGGCACTTTGAAGGTCCTGCCGTTGTCTTCGACTCTCAGGAAGACGCTTGTGAAGGCATCCTTGGCGGTAAGGTGAAGAGCGGCGACTGTGTTGTCATTACTCATGAAGGTCCGAAGGGTGGTCCTGGTATGCAGGAAATGCTCTATCCTACATCTTATATCAAGAGTATGCACCTCGGAAAGGAGTGTGCACTGATTACTGATGGTCGTTTCTCCGGTGGAACGAGCGGACTCAGTATCGGTCATATTTCTCCTGAAGCAGCTGCAGGAGGTAACATCGGTAAGATTAAGGACGGTGACATCATCGTGATAGATATCCCCAACCGTAGTATCAACGTGAAGTTGAGCGATGAAGAACTGGCTGCACGTCCGCAACAGCCACTTAAGCGTAACCGTTTGATAAGTAAGGCTTTGCGTGCATACGCCCAAAGTGTTTCTTCTGCAGACAAAGGGGGCGTAAGGGTAATAGATTAGTCGCAGAGAGCAATAGGAAATCCTAGGACTGCCTAGAAAATCTAGAGATTCTAGACAATCTAGAGCCCCTAGGAAATCTAGGAAGCCCTAGGAAAACCTAGGACAGCTTAGGATAATTAGAAAAGAAATAAGGAAAGAAAGATGAAAGACAGAATAACTGGTGCGAAAGCATTGATGCGTGCCTTGCAGACTGAAGGAGTTAAGACCATCTTCGGCTATCCGGGAGGAAGCATCATGCCCGTCTATGATGCACTGTTCGATTATACGCGCGGTGAAAAGAAGTGTTTCGATCACATCTTGGTGCGTCACGAGCAAGGAGCTACTCACGCTGCCGAGGGTTATGCCCGTGTCAGCGGTGAGGTGGGCGTAGCCTTGGTGACCAGTGGTCCAGGTGTGACCAACACGCTGACGGGTATTGCCGATGCCATGCTCGACTCGACACCAATCGTTGTCATAGCTGGTCAGGTGGCGATTTCTGCTTTGGGAACCGATGCTTTCCAAGAAGTTGACCTCGTGGGTGTGTCGCAACCGATTTCGAAGTGGAGTTACCAGATACGCCGTGCTGAGGATGTGGCATGGGCGGTAAGTCGTGCTTTCTATATTGCCCGCAGTGGCCGTCCTGGTCCTGTGGTGCTCGACTTTGCCCGCAACGCACAGGTAGAAGAAATAGACTGGGAACCGAAGAAGGTTGACTTCGTGCGCTCCTACGTTCCCTATCCGAAACTGGACGATGCTGCCGTGCGTGAGGCTGCCACTCTTATCAACAACGCCCAGCGCCCGTTGGCTTTGGTAGGGCAGGGCGTAGAACTCGGCAATGCGCAGGAAGAATTGAAGGCTTTCCTGGAGAAAGCCGATATTCCAGCCGGTCGTACTATGCTGGGCCTCAGTGCCTTACCTTCCAATCATCCGTTGAATGTCGGCATGTTGGGCATGCACGGCAACTATGCTGTCAACCTGAAAGAGCAGGAATGTGATGTGCTGATAGCCATCGGCATGCGTTTCAGCGACCGTGTTACCGGTAATGTATCGACCTATGCCAAACAAGCCAAGATTATTCATCTGGATATTGACCAAAGTGAGATAGATAAGAACGTGAAGACGACGGTGGCTGTTGTTGCCGATTGCAAAGAGTCGTTGCCTGCTATTACTGCATTGTTGAATAAAAACGAACACAAAGCGTGGCGCGAGTCGTTTAAGGAGCTGGATGAGAAGGAGCTCGTGAAGGTGATAGAACCAGCCATCCATCCCCAAAGCGGTCCGTTGCTGATGGGCGAAGTCGTCCATGCTGTAGCCGAACAGGCTGCCGACGATGCTATCCTGGTGACGGATGTCGGTCAGAACCAGCTTTTTGCCACCCGTTATTTCAAATATCATCATAAGCGCAGCATCTGTACCAGCGGTGGCTTAGGTACGATGGGCTACGGGATGCCTGCTGCCATAGGTGCCACCTTTGCCGCCCCCGACCGTCAGGTTGTCTGCTTTATGGGCGACGGCGGTTTCCAGATGTGTATTGAAGAATTGGGTACCATTATGGAACAGAAGTCTCCAGTGAAGATGATTCTTCTGAACAACCACTATCTGGGCAATGTGCGCCAATGGCAAGATATGTTCTGGATGCGCCGTAAGTCGTTTACCAAGATGATGAATCCCTGCTACGAACTGATTGCTCAGGGTTATGGTATTCCTTATCAGGCTGTTACCGATCGCAAGGAACTGGCGGCAGCCGTAGAGAAGATGCTGACAACCGACGGTCCTTTCATCTTGGAGTGTGCCATCAAGGAAGATGATGACGTGCTGCCGATGACACCGCCGGGCATGAATGTTAATGATATGATGTTGGAAGTATAATATGGAAGAAAAGAAACTTTACACCCTCTTGGTTTATTCAGAAAACGTGGCTGGTATCCTGAATCAGATTACCGCTGTGTTTACGCGCCGTCAGGTGAATATTGAGAGCCTGAATGTATCGGCATCCAGCATTAAAGGTATTCATAAATACACGATTACAGCCTGGAGCGACCTTGACCAGATTGTGAAGATTACCAAGCAGATAGAGAAGAAAATCGATGTGGTCAAGGCAGACTACTATACCGATGAGGAAATCTTCATCCATGAGGTAGGCTTGTATAAGATTTCTACCGAGAAGCTGATGGAGAATCCGGAAATCTCTCGTACCATCCGTTGGCACGATGCCCGTATGATGGAAGTGAATCCAACCTACACAACGGTGTTGCTGGCTGGTCTGACGGAAGAAATCACCAATCTCTTTGACAAACTGAACGAATATGATTGTGTCCTTCAGTATAGCCGTAGCGGGCGCATTGCCGTTACGCGCAGCAAAGAGGAGGCAACATCCGACTATCTGCACGAACGCGAACAAGAGGGCAATGGAAACATTAAGTAAGATAGGACATTATCCTTTTATGGCAGAGCCGTTCCATTGTGATTTCAATGGGCGCCTGTTTATGGGACATCTCGGCAACCACATGCTTAATGCTGCCGACTTTCATTCCACCGATCGCGGATTCGGCATGCAGTACCTGATGGGTATCAACCGTGCTTGGGTGCTCTCGCGTCTGGCGATAGAGATAGAGGAGATGCCTAAACAATACACGAAGTTTTTTGTTGACACCTGGGTTGAGAGCGCCATGCGCTATTTCACCAACCGCAACTTCAAGGTGACAGATGCTGACAACGGGAAAGTCTATGGCTACGGACGCAGTATCTGGGCGATGATAGACACCGAGACGCGCCAGCCCACCGACATCCTTTCTATCCATGACGGTTCCATCAACCAGTGGATAGACAAAGACAATCCCTGTCCGATAGATAAGGGCGGTCGTGTGAAGATGAGCGATGCCGCTGAGTATGTGCGTACCATCGATACCTATTATAATGATGTCGATATCAATGGTCACATCAATAGTGTGAAATACATAGAGCATATCCTCGACCTTTGGTCCTTGGAGTGGTATCGGGAACACCAAATCAAGCGTTTCGAGATAGCCTACGTGGCAGAGGCGCATGCTGGTGACAAGTTGAATTTTTATCGTGAAACCTCCGACGGTTCCTCTGTTGACGGCACAACGGAGTACATGGTTCGCATCACCAAACTGATGCCTGATAGCAACGAAGAGGTGGAAATTGTCAGAAGCAAGGTTAATTTCGTATAAAAGCGAAAGATATTTTTGTTGTTTTGATATTAAATTGATAATTTTGCACATCCAATCAAGTAGTTAACCCCTCGTCGCCTCCTCGTGTAGCAGGTGAATGGGTCAACAAGACGACAACTCTCGGGTAGGGTAGGCATGACTCATAGGGATATTATTAACATTTAAATTATTCCATTTATGGCAGAAATGAATTTCGGTGGCGTAATTGAAACAGTAGTCACCAGTAAAGAGTTCTCTCTCGACAAGGCACGCGAAGTGCTTAAAGACGAAACTATTGCAGTAATCGGTTATGGAATTCAGGGACCGGGTCAGGCTTGCAACCTGCGCGACAACGGATTCAACGTTATCGTTGGTCAGCGTGAAGGCAAGACTTACGAAAAGGCTGTTGCCGACGGTTGGGTTCCCGGCAAGACGCTGTTCTCTATTGAAGAGGCAGCCGAGAAGGGTACCATTATCTGTATGCTGCTTTCTGATGCTGGTCAGATTCAGGTTTGGCCGCGCATCAAGCAATATCTCACTCCGGGTAAGACCCTTTATTATTCACATGGTTTTGCTATCAACTGGAGCGACCGTACGGGTGTTGTTCCACCCAAGGACATCGACGTTATCCTTGTTGCTCCGAAGGGCTCTGGTACCTCTCTTCGCACCATGTTCTGCGAAGGTCGCGGTCTGAACTGCTCTTATGCTGTTTATCAGGATGCTTCAGGCAAGGCAGAGGAGAAGACCATCGCCTTCGGTATCGGTATCGGTGCCGGTTACCTGTTCAAGACCACCTTCGAGCGTGAGGCTACTTCTGACCTGACGGGTGAGCGTGGTTCGCTGATGGGTGCTATTCAGGGTTTGTTGCTCGCACAGTATGAGGTTCTCCGTGAGAACGGTCACTCACCTTCAGAGGCTTTCAACGAGACCGTCGAGGAACTGACACAGAGTCTTGGTCCGTTATTCGGTGAGAAGGGTATGGACTGGATGTATGCCAACTGCTCTACCACAGCACAGCGTGGTGCACTCGACTGGGCACCTCGTTTCCACGATGCCATCAAGCCTGTTATGCAGCAGCTCTATGAGTCTGTGAAGAGCGGTAATGAGGCACAGATCTCTATCGACGCCAACTCTAAGCCCGACTATCGTGCCGGTCTGGAGAAGGAACTGGAGGCTATGCGCAATCAGGAGATGTGGCGTGCTGGTGCTGTTGTTCGCCAGCTTCGTCCGGAAAACAACTAAGCCGATAAAAAGTTTTATCCATATGCAAAGAGGATGTCAGCATAACTGGCATCCTCTTTTGTTTATCTTGAATTCCGATATTTTGATTCTTAACCTATCTGGTTTTGTTTGTCATCCTATCCGGTTTACGGTGCTTTGTAGATGTTGCAGTCGTCCATATAGACTTGCTCTTCGTCGAGTAGCAAGCGCAGGGCTGCATCAATCAGATGGCTGTCGAAGGGAAGGTCTTTCAGTTCGGCAACAAGGTGTTCCTTGCCGTCAGCTAGATGGTCGAGTATGGCGTTTCTGACGGGTTCCTGTTGTTGGCTGTTCCTGTGGTTGCGGTTATGGTTGAGGCAGGTGTCGCAATGTCCGCACTCCTCAGCCGACTTTTCTCCGAAGTATCTCAGCAGCTGGCAACTTCGGCATGTGTAGTCGTCTTGCAGGTATGTGATGATGGACTGGATGCGTTGTTCGAACTGCTGTTTCCGTTTTTCGTACGCTTCAGCCGTGATGATGAGTTCGCTGCCGTCGATACGGTCTTTGGTATAAGTAATAAACGGAATGTTCTTTCGCGGAATGAAGTCGATAATGCGTTTTTGGTGGAGCCTTTTCAGGGTTTGGTAGGTTTGGTTGCGGTCTATGTCTGCTTCTTGTGCAATGTAGGCTTCGTCAATGTAGCCGTAGTCGGTGAACAGTCCGCTGTAGTTGCGTAGCAGGGCTGTGATGACGGCATTTTCCTGCGTTTCCATTTGTCCGAGTCGGTATAGCTCGTCGCGCGCGAGAAGAAATTTGATGCGTGCCGACGTGTCTGGGTTCTGTTCGAAGTCGATGTATCCTGCACGTTGCAGAATCTGCAAGGCGGCGTTGACGCGAACGGGGTAGTGGTGGAAAGCCACACAGAACTTGTCGATGTTGAACTCGAACGTGTGGTCCCGTCCGCTGCCTACACCTATCTGGTAGAAATAGGCGAGATGGTCGTAGATGTCGCAGATGTTATCCTTCGGATAGTTCTCGTCGGTTGGTTTCATTCCTTTCGGAGCCGTTTTCGGCGGGAACGTGTCGGTAATGCGCCTTTGCAGTTGCGAGAAGTCGCTGTCGTTGTGCAGCATGACGGCATAGGCGCGTTTGCCGTCGCGTCCGGCTCGTCCCGCCTCCTGGAAATAGGCTTCCAGCGAACTGGGCACATCCATGTGTATGACGAGGCGCACGTCAGCCTTGTCGATGCCCATGCCGAAGGCGTTTGTCGCCACCATCACGCGCACGCGGTCTTCCTGCCAGTCTTCCTGCCGCAGGTCTTTCACGGTAGGTTCCAAACCGGCGTGGTAGAAGGTGGCTGAACGCGAGTTGAGATGAGTGTTGATATATTCGGCAATCTCCTTTGTGCGTTTGCGCGAGCGTACATAGACGATGGCAGAGCCTTCAACCCGTTGCAGGATATGGATGAGTTCAGCATATTTGTCGTGTGCCTTTCTGACGACATACGTCAGGTTTTCGCGTGCGAAACTCATGCGGATGACGTTCTTCTCTTTGAAGTGTAGTTGCTCTTGTATGTCGTCTTCCACATCGGGTGTTGCCGTTGCCGTGAGTGCCAGAAGGGGTGGGGTGATGCCAGGCAAAGGTTCTGCCACTAAATCACTCTGCAAACCGTCTTTGGCCGAACGAGGGTTGAGGGATGAGGGCTGAGGGTATGTTGTGAGCAGTTCCCTGATTTTTGCTATTTCGAGATAGGATGGTCGGAAGTCGTAACCCCATTGGCTGATACAGTGGGCTTCGTCAACGGTGATGAAGCTCACGTGCATCTTCTTGAGTTTGGTCTGGAAGAGTTCGGAGGAGAGGCGTTCGGGCGAGACATACAACAGTTTGACATCGCTGAAGATACAGTTTTCGAGTATGGTGATGATTTCGTCGCGCGTCATACCCGAATAGATGGCATACGCCTTGATGCCTTTCTTCCGCAGGTGGTCAACCTGGTCTTTCATCAGGGAGATGAGGGGAGTAATGACGATGCAGGTGCCTCTCATGGCGAGTGCCGGCACCTGAAAGGTCAGCGACTTGCCGCCACCCGTCGGCATGAGTCCCAGCGTGTCCTTTCCGGCACAGATACTTTCGATAATCTCTTGTTGAATGCCTCGGAAACTGTCGTACCCCCAATATCTTTTTAAAAGAAATTGATAATTGCCAATTGACAATTGACAATTGTCGTGTTTGCTTTTTGATATGCCATTGTCAGCCATATATTATCAATTATCAATTCCTCAATTGTCAATTCTCAATTATCCCTCTTCCTCCGTCGGTCTGATTTTCTCTATCTGCAGTTGTATGGCGCCGCGCTTGAAGACATTGTCTTCTATGGTGTAGGCAATGTCGAACGAGCGTTTCGACTTGATGTATCGTGCGGCGGCACTCTGTCCGAAGGCGATGCCGTTCATGACGTTGCTCGACTTCGAGTCGATGAGTTCCAGTTTGATGTGTTCCTGTTCGCGTCCTACGACCTTGCTCGTTCCGAAATCATAGACTTTCTCCGTGCAGAAGAGCGGCTTGGGGTTGCCTGGTCCGAAGGGTGCAAAGCGTTTCAGGTCGTTGTGGAGCCGTTTGGTGATGTCTTTGAAGTCAATCTTTGCATCGATGTCGAGGATGGCTTCGGTCTGTTCGGGCTGAATGTGCTCCTCAACGTATTGCTGGAATCGGTTGCGGAACTTCACCACGTCGTCCCATTGCAGGGTGAGTCCGGCAGCGTAGGTATGTCCGCCGAAGTTGAGCAGCAAGTCGCGGCAACTCTTGATGGCGGCATAGACATCGAATCCTGCCACCGAGCGTGCCGAGCCTGTGGCAAGGTTCTCGTCGCGTGTCAGCACCACCGTCGGCCGGAAGTAGATTTCCGTCAGTCGCGAGGCAACGATGCCCACCACGCCTTTCTTCCAGTTTTCGTCGTAGAGAACAATGCTCGACTGGTGTTTTTGACTCTCCAGGCGTTCTACAATCTGGTTGGCTTCCTCCGTCATCTGGCGGTCCACATCCTTCCGCTGTTCGTTATACAGGTCGATGTGCTTGGCTGCCGTCAGCGCCTGAGCAAAGTCGCGTTCTACGAGCAAATCGACGGTTTCCTTTCCGTTCTCCATGCGTCCCGACGCATTGATGCGCGGCCCTATCTTGAAGGTGATGTCGCTCATCGAGAGTTCGCGCCCGTTCAGTCCGCAGATGTCGATGATGGCTTTGAGCCCGATGCTGGGGTTTATGTTCAACTGCTTCAGTCCGTGGAAGGCAAGGATGCGGTTCTCGTCGGTCACGGAGACGAGGTCTGCAGCGATGCTGACGGCACAGAAGTCGAGTAGGGGGATGAGTCGCGAGAAGGGGATTCCGTTGTTCTTGGCAAACGCCTGCATGAACTTGAAGCCCACGCCGCAACCACAGAGGTCCTTGAAGGGATAGGTGTCGTCGGTGCGTTTCGGGTTGAGAATCGCCACTGCCGGCGGCATCACCTCGTCGGGTACGTGGTGGTCGCAGATGATAAAGTCGATACCTACGCTCTTGGCGTATTCAATCTCTTTGACTGCCTTGATGCCGCAGTCGAGGATGATGATGAGTTTTACACCCGTTTGCTGCGCATATTCTATTCCCTTTTTGCTCACTCCGTACCCTTCATCGTAGCGGTCGGGAATGTAGTAGTCGATGTTGGAATAGTACTGTCGCAGAAACTTGTAAACCAATGCTACCGCCGTACATCCATCTACGTCGTAGTC
>Ga0247609_10007436_pt1 | contig 10432 bp, 1 predicted proteins | sample 172DNAGHGlowgp2_FD_193487 | JGI IMG/M metagenome (GOLD analysis project Ga0247609, IMG submission 193487) | Sheep rumen microbial communities from Palmerston North, Manawatu-Wanganui, New Zealand - 1728 DNA GHGlow gp2 | ecosystem: Host-associated > Mammals > Digestive system > Stomach > Rumen ...
ACGATTTAGCACCCGGTGAGTACAGTATAGAAATAAAAAAAATCTCACTTGCCTCTCCAGTTGATGATACCGGCCTTTCCGTTTCCCTTCCCGTTAACGAGACGTCAACCTTCACTTTGAAGGTGGTTGATCCCGATGCTTCTACCCTCATCTTCGACTCCAATGGTGGCAGTGCAATAGATAGCATAACGCAGAAGAATGGTAGCACAATAACTCCTCCTGCCAATCCAACGAGAGAGGGCTATACATTCATCGGGTGGGAACCGGCTATTCCAGATACGATGCCCATGGGCGGCTTGACAGTTACGGCTCAATGGCAAATCAACCAGCACACGGCGACCTTCACCATCCCCTCTGAAAACTGGACAGAGGTTTTGACACTGGACTACGGCTCTGAGATTTCCGCGCCCATACCACCAAAGAAGCCCGGCTTCACCTTCGACGGCTGGGACAAGCCCATACCCGAGACGATGCCTGATGCCGACCTCGTATTTACGGGCAGCTATACGCAGAATTTCCTGACCCTGAGCTTGACCGCAACGGGCAACGGAACTGTCCGATACGGTAACACCTCTGTCCGTTCTTCCTCGCAGAGTTTCGACGTCGCGGAGCTGTCGGAAGTTGTGCTGACCGTCACTCCCGATTTCGGGCATCATGTGGAAACCCTCACAATCAACGGCGAGGATGCCCTGTCGCAGATGACAGATGGCAAACTGAACATCGGCAGCATGACAGCATCTGTTACTGTTGCCGTCACGTTTGCAAACAATTCGGACTTAAATAATGACGGATTGGTGGATGTGGGCGACATCATGACCATTATCAACTATATTGCGGATGACATCTATTTTGCTGAAGCCGACCTCAATAACGATGGGTTTGTGGATGTGGGCGACATTATGGTTGTCATCAATACCATAATTGGAATCCATGACAACACTGCCGGCGTGAAGGCCATGCGTGACGTGACTAATTCAATGCCAGCTACGGAAAATGATGACTATCTCACCATCTCAAATGAAGATAACATCGTCAGCATTCAACTCGACAACGAGTACGAGTATAGTGCCTTCCAGATGTTGGTGACTTTGCCGGACGGTGTTGACATTGACGATGTTATATTCAATTCTGACCGTCTGAATGGTTTCACCCAGTTTGCCAGAAAGGTAAATGAGAGGCAATACATAATCATCGGCTTCTCTATGGGCGGCAATGTCATCACAGGCTCCGCTGGCAAGATTCTCAGTCTCAGCATAACAGGAGATGCCAATGATAACATCATCATAAGCAATCCTATATTCTCGATTCCAGAAGCCAAAAGCTACAAGCTACGGGTTGACGATTCCTATACAACGAACTTGCAGGGCATTCAGCTATCCCAAATCAGCGTGAGAGGCAACACCGTGTATATTCACGCCAACAATGACACCACGCTGAACATCTACACCGTCAGCGGTGCCCTTTGCGAGCAGAAACACCTCCATCCTGGAGTGAACACCATCACCCTGCGCCGCGGACAATACATCATCAATAATCATAAAGTCACCATTTCAAAATAAGTAATGAATATGAAAAGGCTTGGCCAAAAATGAAAATAAAAGAGTATGTCGGCCATATTAGGCCTGTACAAACGATATGAAAAGAACTTTCTTGTTTTTAATGTTGTTGTTCCCATTGGCAACAATATTTTCATCGGGCGGAGCCAATGCTGCCGACCCCGACAAAGCCCTGTATGAAGCAGCCTTAAAGGCATACCCGTCCGGTGACTACTACATCACCATAGAAGTGGATAGCATCAAGTACTATGTCAATTCCCAAGGCGAGCTAGTAAAGCGCAACAAGGACGACGAGTTGTCGGACTGTCTGTTCACAATCAATCAGGTTGACGGAGGCGAATACGCCAGTATCGGTTGGCAAATCGAAAGCGCAGACGGCTACTACTTCACCAACCCCCAGCTGGCAGATGGTAAAGCCAACCTGCATCCTGGCATTGGGAAATTCTACATGTCCAGCAACGGCCGCAACACCTGGGAAAGCCAAGTGTTCTTCCTGAACGAGGAAGGAAAGATTGCCATCCGCTCCTGCAACACCGCTTATAGCGAATATTCCTGGGCAGACGCAGGACGCTCCTTCTGGACCTACGAGGTCGATGAGGTCGGCGAAGTTGTATATGGTGATAACGGCACCCTCATTCCCTGCTATAGCTACGAACCAACCTACATCTGGACGCTGGAAGTGGTAGATTCTCATGAACTGGATTTGGACGATGCCAGTCTTGACAATCCAATAGACATCACTCATCTCATCGTAAATCCAGATTGTTCTTCGTTGACGGGTTGGACATATTGGGGACATGATATTCCCGAATATTTGGATGGGTCATGGGCTACATGGCATCTCTATACCACGAATTATCAAAATGGAGAAGCCTATCTTGATACATTCATAGAGCGATGGGTGTATCGTGATACAGAATTGGAAGACGGTGCACTTTACCAGACCGTTACAGACCTACCAAATGGTTTATATAAGATAGAAGCCGATGTGATTGCATGTCAACAAGGTAATAATTCAACAGGACATGAAAAAGGTACTTATCTCTTTGCTGCCAGTGGAGATGAACGTGATTCGATTCCTGTACTGACAGAAAACGGGGTTCCGCAACACTTTGTTTATTATTCTAAGGTTAAGAATAATACGTTGACATTAGGAATGGAGACCGTCAATTCCGAAATGAACTGGATTGCTGTAGATAATTGGAAACTTAGTTATGTTGGGACAAATGACAATGGAATCATTTACTCATTATCTGAGTTGAGCAACAGCAAGACTTATACTATCACCTGTGAACGTGGTTCCCTCCTGACCATGAACGATTATCTGGCCTCAACTTGTAAGAGTTCACTTAATGCTGACCCCGCCAATTTCGCCATTCTAAACTATGAAGACAACTTCTTCCTATATAGCATAGCAGACAAAAAGTTTGTGACAAACACAGGTACCCTATCCAATATTCCCAGTAATGGCGTGTCAGATGCACTCGTCATAACACCTCAAACGCCTCCTTACTTCATGCTCAGTTTTAATAAGGAGAATACGTGTATAAATTCATCCAGTGGCTATACATATGGAGTAGTCATCAATGGTTGGAATACTCCAGATGCAGGTAACCAGTATTACATGGTAGAGGCTGGTGACTTCGATGCCACGGCTGCTCTAGCCGCTTTGGGTGCTTATTTCCACCCTGCATACGCTGTAACATACGTGGTGAAGGATGAATTTGGCAACACAATCTTCACATCCGATCCCGAACCGACGAAGCTGGGTGCAACGATTGCCGCATTGCCCGACAACTACAAGCGTACATTCTACACTTATAGGGAAGGAACTGTAGAAGTTACCGAGGCTAACACCGAATATGTAGTTACTGCTATTTGGAATGGCCCGTTCAAGATTTCCACCGACTTTGACAATGCCCAGTGGCAGAACATGGCTATGCGCGGCACTTGGTATGTGACGAGCGACGTCAAGGACGGCGATGGTGCCTACAAGCCACAGAACGCCAACACGATGAGCCTGGGCGAGGATTCCTACCAGTGGGCATTCATCGGCAACGGCTACGACGGCTTCAAGATTATCAACAAGGCAGAAGGCGACGGCAAAAGCTTCGGTTGGACAGATGCTCAACAAGCAAACGGCGGAGTTCCTACCATTATGGACGATAGCGAAGGCAATCATTTATGGAAGATAGTTGCCAGCACCTGCACTACTGTTCCAGCAAACCCATTCTGCCTGAATGTTCCTGGCACCAACCTTTATGTCAATCAGTTTGGTGGTGCAAGCGGTTCCATGAAATTCTGGGAAAGTGCCAGCAACGTTAGCGACCAAGGTTCTGCCTTCAACGTATACGAAGTTCCTTCAAGTTTCTTGCTGACGCTAACTGCATCTGGAAACGGTGTCATTTCTTACGATAACATCTCTGTCCGCTCTTCCTCACAGAGCTTCGACGTTGCGGAGTTGTCAGATGTCGTGCTGACCATTACTCCCGATGTCGGGTATCATGTGGGAACCCTCACAATCAATGGTGAAGATGCCCTGTCACGCCTGACCGACGACGGAAAGCTGTCCATCGGAAGCACGACATCATCCGTTACCTTCACCGAAACAGGCAACTTCCGTCTGATACAGATTGCAGTGGACTTCACTCCCGACGTGCCTGGATCAGGAGGTTTCACAGAACCCTTCGAGGCAACGCCCGTTGACAACAAAGCATCTTACACAGGCAACGACCCCTACATCTACGACAAGTCTTCTCTGAAGTTCTATGCCCTCAACACCAATGGCGAGTATGAGGAGTATGGTGTCGTTTCAGAGGTCAACACGCTGAAGGTGGCTGGTAATGCCATTACCGAGATTGAGTCCATCAAGAGCACCGACAATGCCTACATCAACCTCAACTACATCCCCAAGGCAAACTCAAAGGCAGTATGTACGTTGATTGCCGAGGAAGGTGGCGACTGGAAAGCTATCTACGGCTGCGGCTACTTCGAAAACGGATGGAAGGACCGCTTCTGCTTCTTCACAACCAATGCTACCATCAACCTCGGTGGTGAGACTGGCAACAGAGACGCAATGCGTTACGATGAAAAGATTGTCACCGTTCTTGACGCTGCAGCAGGCAAGATGGATATCTTCGAAGCAGACGGCACGACACTCATCGGCACAATCACCGACTCTCCCAAGACCGCAGACTGCAAGACTCCGCTCTATGTCTTTGCACAGAACAAGGACGTTCCCAACGGCGGCAAACAGACTGACTGCTACAACATGCTCACTACACTCTTCGGCCTCCAGCTCTATGAAGGCGAGACACTTGTCATGGACCTCGTTCCCGCTATCAACGGTGAAGGCAAGGGTGGCTTGAAGGACAAGCTCACAGGCACATTCTATGGTTCAGCCAACAACGGCGAGTTCCAGCTCAGTGCCGACGGCCAGGCAATGGCTGGCGAAGCAGGCATCACAGCTTACGAAGGCAAGATTGTCATCTACAACAACCATGAGTATGAGTACTTCAATGGAAGTTGGGTTGACAGAGGCGAAATGGCTTATCAGGCAGTATCTGAAATCGGCACTGACTATAAGAACCTCTCCAACTGGAGCTATCCCGGTTCTGCATACGACGCAACCTTCGGCGTGAACGTCTTCGACGGCACAACGAACACCCTCAATCCCTACGAAGGCAAGGGCGGATGGGAACCCCTCTCATTCAAACTTACTGGTCTGACAAAGGGTGAAAGCTACCGCGCATCCTTCAACTACACAGGCACCGCATGGCACTCTTGGAGTTCATACACAACACTGCCCTTCTTCGTTCTTGACAACGAGAATATGCCGGACAACGCATTCAACAACCCAAGTGCTGCACTTGGCTACATTGCTCTGCCCAACACAGAGACAACGAACCAACCTTACTCTACAGTCTTCACCGCTAACCACAACTATGCGCTGCTGTGCATCCAGTTCGGCGTTGTTGACGATGGTGCCCACGACCCAGCATTTGCATTCAGCTTCGGCAACATCAACATTGAGAAGCGCGTACTGCCACAGGCATACAATGCTATCGACTGGGCTGACCCCGTGAAGTACACACCGCTCGAATACATCGAGGCCATCAGTCAGGCTCGCGAGAATCCATACACACTGCCATACATCCCTGTTACCGCTACAGAGATTGACACCAAGTTCCAGGTTTATGACACATCTTCTGGCTGGTGCGGTATCTTCTGCGCACGTAACACATACGCTGGCTCAGGTATCTCCCTCTACATGAACGGTAACGACAGAGCTCACTTCGGTTACTTCACTGGTAGTACTGGAGGTGATGGCGACAACTTCGCTCCCTTCAGCCTCAACACCGACTATGAGGTTCAAGCCGACGTGACAAAGCTGGTTGTAAACGGCGAGACATATAATACAGGCAACACTGTTACCAATGCTACTACACGTCAGCTGTCTCTCTTCTCAAATCCTGAATGGGACAGCCCAATGCGTGGTCGCTTCTACTACTGCAACATCAGCGAGGCAGGTGAGACCCTCTACAACTTCAAGCCCGTGATGCGTCACGATGGTAAGTTCGGCTTCTACGACAAGGCTTCGCGCATCTTCGTTCAGCCCGTTCAAGGCAAGCTCGAAGGTTATGGCTTTGCTACACTCGAAGACGAGAGCTACATATACTTCACCACCGAACCTCGTTCCATATTCATCGGCTTCACAGAGAAGTTTGAGCCTACCGTACAGAACGTCGAAGGTGCTGCCTTCACTTGGACATCTTCCAATACCGATGTTGCAACTGTTGCTGCCGACGGTACTGTAACAGGTGTTGCAAAGGGTACTGTAACTATCACGGCAACCGAAACCAACAGCGACTGGACGGCAAGCTATGTGCTCGACGTTGAGCCTGCTACTGTAGCGGTTGATCATGTTGAAGTTTGGGACGGCAGCAGCGACGCTATCGTTGGTTCTATCCGCTGGAGCGGTGACAGCTACAAGCCCGCTTACACCACTACCTTCGACTCTGGCGAAGGCTTTGGCGATTGGAATACAAGCAATCCTAAGTTCAATGTCATCTACGGTGTTCCTGAAGCAGACGAGAACGAAAAGGCTTGGTACGAAGCAGACTTCACAATGTCTACCATTTGGAGCTACAACAGCGATGTACTGCCCAGCGGATGGCCCAGCAATCCTGGTGAAGTATATGTCCGCCGCTACTTCAAGGCTGAAGGCGAACTGCCCGCACAGCTCTATATGCCTGCTCCTCACGACGATGCTCCTTGCGAATACTACATCAACGGCACACTTGTTTGGAGCCGCACAGGCAACGAACCCGGCGTTGACGGCTGGTATGAGGCTGAAGTTGTGAAGCTCAACGCCGAGCAGCGCGCTCTCATCAAGACCGACGGCTCTGTCAATGTATTTGCTTATCACGTTCACCAGAACTGGGGCGGTCGCTATGCCGACGGCGGTATCTACGGCAACAGCATGGCCGACAACTCTCCCAGCAAGTCATTCGAAGACAACGAAAACATCAAGCGCCTTGCCAATGCGGTTGCACAGGCAGAAGGCGTTGAAGGCATCGATGCCGATGTCCTCGCTTATGCAAAGAATGCCAACGAATGCCTGCAGGATGCAGGTCGTGCTCTCAGCCTCATCCGTTGGGAACTCCGTAAGGCTCTCTCTCCGCGTCACAACTACACATTCGCTTCTGCTGAACCTGCTGACGGTCTGGAGTGCTGGCTCTACAACGTAGGTGCGGGTCAGTTCCTCGCTGGTAGCAACGACTGGGGTACACATGCTTCACTCGACTACAACATCAGCTCTTGGCCCATGGTACTCCGTGCCAATAGCAGCGGCGAGAACCGCTTCGCTATCCAGACCAACCTGCCCAACGGACGTCGTGGTGGAAACGACGGCCTCGGCCACAACGGCTATGTTGACTGCGGCTATGGTGACGACTTCACAACTAACGAAGGCTGGGCTTGGACATTCGAGGCTACCGGTGACGGTAACTATCGCATCATCCAAAGCGGTACAGATCGCTACCTCGGCATGACTGAGGACGAGCGCTACCAGGTTGACCCCGACAAGACCGGTGCAGACAACCTCTACAACCAGTGGAAGGTCGTTACTCGCGATCAGCTCGACGCACTTGCAGCAGCAGCTACTCCCGAGAATCCTGCTGACGTCAGCTACTTCATCCACCAGAACACTTTTAGCCAGAACGACTTCGATGGTGACAACAAGGATGCAGCAAATGGCGACCTCAACGACTCCAAGTGGGACTGCAACGCTGGCTCTATCTGGAACTGGAAGGGCAACAATGTTAATGGTGACTATGTATTCGAAGTGTGGAACACTGCTGGTAAGGTTTACCTCAAGCAGACCATCGAAGGACTGCCCGCAGGTAAGTACATCGTAGAATGCACAGGCTACTATTGTGACGGCTCTTGGGACGATGCCATCGCAGGCAACACCCGCCAGCTGGCATACATCTATGCAGGTTCAGAGGAGAACAAAACTCTTCTGCCCAGCATCATGGAGGGTGCCAACAAGGGTGCAGGCTATGGCCGCTTAGATAACGAACAGGTTATTGCCGACGATTGCGCTCAAGCTCCTCGCTTCTTCAAGCTCGGCACTTATACTGTACAGGCTCCTGTGGCTAACGTAGGTGCTAACGGCAAGCTCGAAATTGGCGTTTATCGCAATGCAGAAGACGTGAAGGCAGGCGACTGGATTGTAGTCGACAACTTCCGTCTCTATCGCGTTGGTCAAGCTGCAACAGATACCATCACCAAGGTGCTGACTCTGACCGCAACGGGCAACGGAACTATCCAATACGGTAATACATCCGTCCGTTCTTCCACGCAGAGCTTCGACGTTGCGGAGTTGTCAGATGTTGTGCTGACCATTACTCCCGATGCTGGGCATCATGTGGAAACCCTCACAATCAACGGCGAGGATGCCCTGTTACGCCTGACCGATGACGGAAAGCTGCCTCTCACACGTCCTGCAGCTATTGGCACTTGGACATTCGACAATCCTTCTGACCTCCTTGCAGGTACTGGCATCGCTACCCTGCAGGCAACAACTCATGCTAAGGGCATCGTTACAGTAACTGATCTCGCTACAGCAGGCATTACCAGCGTGAATGGTCCCGATGCTGACAACGGTGCCGTGAATGTTCCTATAGGCTCAAGCCTCCTGATGGCTGCCAACAATAATGCAACAAGCATGGGCTCATATTCTATTATGTATGATGTTAGCGTAGAAGATGGTTCTCCATACATTCCTCTTCTGCAGAACAGCCTGACCGACAGTAAGGACGCTAGCCTCTTCATCCATAATAATGCAGTTGGTCTTGGTAGCCTCGGCTACCACGGCTCCATAGAAAACGGCAAGTGGTATCGTATCGTATTCGTTGTTGAGCCAAACGGAGCTTCTCTCTATGTGGACGGCATCCAGGTTGCTTCCAACCTGAACCTCACCGCTGCATACAATCAACATTGGCTCCTGAAAACAGGCGCTCTCTTCTTTGCCGATGAAGACGGCGAGGAGACAGCCATCAAGATATCAGAACTGCGCTTTTGGGATGTTGCCCTGACTGCTGATGAAGTAGGTATGCTCGGCGCTTGCGGCAACGTGGCATCATCCTACGGCGGCATGACATCATCTGTTACTGTTGCTGTCACGTTTGCAAACAATTCGGACTTAAATGATGACGGGTTGGTGGATGTTAGCGACATCATGACCATCATCAACAATATCGCGGATGACATCTATTTAGCTGCTGCCGACCTCAATAACGATGGGTTTGTGGATGTGGGCGACATTATGGTTGTCATCAATACCATAATTGGTATCCATGACAACACTGCCGGCGTGAAGGTCATGCGTGACGTGACTAATATAATGCCGGCTACGGAAAATGATGACTATCTCACCATCTCAAACGAAGATAACATCGTCAGCATTCAACTCGACAACGAGTTCGAGTATAGTGCCTTCCAGATGTTGGTGACTTTGCCGGACGGGGTTGACATTGACGATGTTATATTCAATTCTAATCGTCTGAATGGTTTCACCCAGTTTGCCAGAAAGGTAAATGAACGGCAATACATAATCATAGGCTTCTCTATGGACGGCAATGTCATCTCTGGCTCCGCTGGCAAGATCCTCAGTCTCAGCATAACAGGAAATGCTGATGATAACATCATCATCAGCGATCCTATATTCTCGATTCCAGATGCCAAAAGCTACAAACTGCGGGTTGACAACTCCTTCACAACGAACTTGCAGGATATTCAAGTCGCACAGATTAGCGTGAGAGGCAACACTGTGTATGTTCACGCCAACAATGACACCATGCTGAACATCTACTCCGTCAGCGGTGCCCTTTGCGAGCGGAAGCACCTCCATCCAGGAGTGAACGCAATCGCTCTTCGCCCTGGACAATACATCATCAATAATCGTAAAGTCACCATTACTAAATAAGTAATATAGAATATGAAAAGGCTTTCATTGGTTCTAACCATTTTAGTCACGTTACTGCATGCTCACCTGCATGCTGCAACCTTCACGGCAAGCCAGATTGAGATAACTCCTGGACAGACGGCACAGTTGGTCATCGGCATGAACAATACCGAGACGAACCTGAGCGGTTTCCAGTTCAAGCTTTATTTGCCAGAAGGACTCTCCGTCACCACCAATGCCAATGGACAATTCGTCTATACCCAGAGCGGACGTATCGCAAACCATGATGTCAACTTCAGGGTTCTTGACGATGGCAGTTATCTCGTTGTAGTCTATTCTATGGATGCCAATGTCATCACAGGCTCCAGTGGCGAGCTAATGTCAATATCCGTTACAGCAGATTGGA
>Ga0247609_10007437_pt1 | contig 10431 bp, 6 predicted proteins | sample 172DNAGHGlowgp2_FD_193487 | JGI IMG/M metagenome (GOLD analysis project Ga0247609, IMG submission 193487) | Sheep rumen microbial communities from Palmerston North, Manawatu-Wanganui, New Zealand - 1728 DNA GHGlow gp2 | ecosystem: Host-associated > Mammals > Digestive system > Stomach > Rumen ...
TCGCCCCCGAGGTCGTAGAAGAGTTGCAAACGCGCATCTCGCAGAAAATGGACATCCCCCAAGCCGATGCCCGCTACCTGATGAGTCTCAATACCATCCAGAAAGACATGTATTCCGTCGATGACGATTCGATAGACATTTTATATAAAGATGGTACGGTAAAAGACATATCGGAGGCCTCGGAGATACTCAATGTGGCACTTCTTTCAAAAAAAATACGAAAATATTACCTTTGTTATCAGAGAATATAATTTTTTTTTGTACCTTTGCAGGGTATTATTGCAATAAGACACTTTACGAATGGAATTTACAGCCAAGCAAATAGCCGAATTGATTGGCGGACGAGTGGAGGGCAACGAGAACGCTGCCGTACACACCTTTGCCAAAATCGAAGAGGGAAAAGAGGGAGCCATTTCGTTCCTTTCAAACCCCAAATATACCCATTACCTTTATGAGACCGAGTCGTCGGTGGTTCTGGTGAACAACAGTTTGGAGCTGGAACATGCCGTGAAGCCCACCCTCATCCGCGTGGAGAACGCATACGAGGCTGTGGCCAAGCTGTTGCAGCTCTATGCCTCGATGCAGCCGAAGAAGACGGGCATCGACCCGCTGGCATCCGTGTCGCCGAAGGCAACGATCGGCAAGGATGTCTACGTCGGAGCCTTTGCCTGTATCGGCGACGGCGTGGTGGTGGGCGACGGCTCGCAGATCTATCCGCACGTCGTGATTGGCGACGGGGTGAAACTGGGCACAGAATGCCTGATTTATCCGAACGTGACCATCTATCAGGGTTGCCAGTTGGGAAACAACGTGACCATCCATGCAGGAAGCGTCATCGGTGCCGACGGATTCGGCTTTGCGCCTAATGTGGAAGGCTACAACAAGATACCGCAGATAGGCATCGTGGTCATCGAGGACGATGTGGAGATCGGTGCCAACACGTGTGTGGACCGCTCGACGATGGGACAGACCATCATCCATAAGGGCGTGAAGCTCGACAACCTGATTCAGGTGGCTCACAACTGCGAGATTGGTGAGAACACCGTCATGTCGGCACAGGTGGGCATCGCAGGCTCTACGAAGGTAGGCTCGTGGTGCATGTTCGGCGGTCAGGTGGGCCTGGCCGGCCATATCACCATCGGCGACCACGTGAACCTCGGTGCGCAGAGTGGAGTGCCAAGTTCGCTGAAGGCTAACCAGACGCTAATCGGTACGCCGCCTATGGAACCGACACCTTACTTCAAGTCGCAGGCCATTTTCCGTCGCCTGCCCGACATGTATAAGGAGCTCGCAACGCTGCGTAAGGAGATTGAAGAACTGAAAAAAAATAAATAAGTCTATATATTATGATGAAACAGAAAACTTTGAAGGGTAGCTTTTCACTCTGTGGCAAGGGCCTTCATACAGGATTGAGCCTCACGGTGACGTTTAATCCGGCTCCGGAGAATCATGGCTATAAGATTCAGCGTATTGATCTGGAGGGGATGCCCGTCATCGACGGCATTGCCGAGAATGTGGTTGACACACAGCGAGGCACTGTCCTCGGCAAAGGGGACGTGCGCGTCTCGACCGTCGAGCACGCACTGTCGGCTCTCTATGCACTGGGAGTGGATAACTGTCTGATTCAGGTCAACGGCCCAGAGTTCCCAATCCTCGACGGATCGGCTATCCAGTATGTACAGAAGATCCAGGAAATAGGACGGGAAGAGCAGAATGCTCCGAAAGACTGGTACGTCATCCGCAAGAAGATCGAGGTGAAAGACGAGACCACCGGCTCGTGCATCACCATACTGCCCGACGAAGAGTTCTCGCTGACCACGATGTGCTCCTTCGAGTCGAAGTTCATCAACAGCCAGTTTGCCACCATCGACGATGTGACAAAGTATGCCGAGGAGATTGCTCCGGCACGTACGTTTGTCTTCGTACGCGACATAGAACCGCTGTTGCAGGCCAACCTGATCAAGGGGGGCGACCTGGACAACGCCATCGTCATCTATGAGCGGCAGACCACACAGGAGCGTCTCGACATGCTGGCTGATATGCTCCATGTGGAGCATCGCGACGCCAACGAACTGGGATATATCCAGCACAAGCCGTTGGTGTGGGAGAACGAGTGCACCCGTCATAAACTGCTTGACGTGATTGGCGACATGGCCTTGATCGGAAAGCCCATCAAGGGCCGCATCATTGCAACGCGTCCGGGGCATACTATAAATAATAAGTTCGCGCGTGAGATACGCAAGGAAATCCGGAAGCATGAGATTCAGGCTCCGGCCTACGACCCCAACGAGGAACCCGTGATGGACGTCAACCGCATCCGCGAACTGCTTCCCCACCGCTATCCCATGCAGCTGGTCGACAAGGTCATCTCAATCGGTGCAACCAGCATCGTGGGTGTGAAGAACATCACGGCTAACGAGCCGTTCTTTACTGGACACTTCCCTCAGGAGCCCGTCATGCCGGGTGTGCTTCAGATTGAGGCGATGGCTCAGGTGGGTGGCCTGCTGGTGCTGAACAGTGTGGAGGAACCTGAGCGCTGGAGCACCTACTTCATGAAGATTGACGGTGTGAAGTTCCGCCAGAAGGTTGTTCCCGGCGATACCCTGCTGTTCAAGGTCGACCTGCTGGCACCTCTGCGTCATGGCATCTCTTCCATGCGCGGCTATGCCTTCGTGGGCGATCATGTCGTATCGGAAGCTACGTTTACCGCACAGATTGTAAAAAACAAGTAATATGAATCAGATACATCCGCTTGCCGTTGTCGATCCTGAGGCTCAGTTGGGCGACAACAACGTCATCGGTCCGTTCTGCGTCATCGACAAGAACGTGGTCATTGGTGACAATAACAAGTTCCTGAACAGTGTGACGGTTCATACGGGTGCCCGTATCGGCAACGGAAATGAGTTCTTCCCCGGTGCCAGCATCTCGACGAAGCCGCAGGACTTGAAGTTTCAGGGAGAGGAAACCACTTGCGAGATAGGTGACAACAACTCGATTCGGGAGAATGTGACCATCAGCCGTGGCACGGCCTCGAAGGGAAAGACAGTCGTCGGTTCGGGCAATCTGCTGATGGAGAATATCCATGTGGCCCACGACTGTGTGATCGGCAATGGCTGTATCATCGGCAACTCGACGAAGTTCGCCGGTGAGGTGGTGGTGGACGACAATGCCATCATCTCGGCCGAAGTACTGGTTCATCAGTTCAATAACATCGGTGGCTACGTGATGATTCAGGGCGGCAGCCGTACCAGTCAGGACATCCCCCCATACGTCATTGCCGGCAAGGAGCCTATCCGCTTTGCAGGCGTCAACCTGATCGGCCTCCGTCGCCGTGGCTTCTCGAACGAGACCATCGAGATGATTCACGACACCTATCGCATCATCTACGCACAAGGCATCCTGAAGGACGGTATCGCCGAGGCTCGTGCAAAGTATCCACAGTCGAAAGAGGTGGAATACATTTGCTCTTTCATTGAAAGTTCAAAGCGGGGCGTCATCCGGTGAAAACCCTCATCGTTGTCACGGGGCCTACAGCCGTCGGCAAGACGGCTCTCTGCTTAGAAATAGCCAAGCACTATGGCATACCTGTTGTTAATGCTGACTCACGGCAAATCTATCGTGAGCTGAAGATAGGAACAGCTGCACCTACCGAAGCTGAACAGCGGCAGGTGCGGCATTATTTTGTAGGAACGCTTGGCTTGGAGGACTACTACAGTGCCTCGATGTATGAAGAGCAGGCGATGGCCGTGCTCGGCGAACTGTTTCAGACGAGCGACGTTGCCCTCTTGAGCGGCGGAAGTATGATGTATATCGATGCCGTCTGCAACGGAATTGACGACATACCGACGGTCGACGACGTGACAAGAGAGACGCTGAAGCGCCGGTTGGCGGAGGAAGGACTGGAGAGCCTATGTGAACAGCTGAGACAGCTCGATCCCGAACATTATGAAATCGTAGACCGAAAGAATCCCCGGCGCGTGGTTCATGCCCTGGAGATATGCCTCATGACGGGACAGACCTATACGTCGTTCCGCAAGAATGAGCGGAAGCAGCGGCCTTTCCAGATCGTAAAGATAGGACTGAACCGTCCTCGTGAAGAGCTCTATGAGCGCATCAACCGCCGGGTAGACCTGATGATGGAGCAGGGACTGCTCGACGAAGCCCGCCGGTTGTATCCGCAACGCCATCTGAACGCGCTGAACACGGTGGGCTACAAGGAAATGTTTGCCTGTCTTGACGGCATCTGGACACTCGAAGAAGCTGTGGAAAGGCTGAAGGGTAACACCCGACGCTATGCCCGGAAACAGCTGACATGGTATAAGAAAGATCCCGAGGTGAGATGGTTCTCGCCCGACGAAACCGAAACAATCATCAACTATATTTCATCTCATGGCCAATAAAGAACGAAACGGAAACAAGAACCGCAGCCTTTGGGGCTGGGTGAAACTGCCTTTCAGCATGCTGGGACATGCTGTGGCCTGGCTCTTCAAGGGGCGTCCCTGGTATGTCAAGGTGCTCTCCACATTGCTCATGCTTGTTCTTGCCTTTGGGCTTTATCTGTGGGCTGTCGACAACAATTTCCTCTGGCTCTTCGGCAAGTCGCCTTCCATGGATACTGTCAAGAACACCCGTCCGGCGCAAGCCTCAGAAATCTATAGTGCCGACTCGGTGATGATTGGGAAGTTCTTCAGCGAGAACCGTACCCCCGTCAGTTTTGACGATGTGAATCCTGTGTTCTGGCAGGCCTTGATAGATACCGAAGACGAACGTTTCTTCCACCATCATGGCATTGACTATCAGGCGTTTGCCGCTGCCTTGAAGGATTATATCGTTCACAACGATGCCCGTGGTGCCTCGACCATCACGCAGCAGTTGGCCAAGAATCTCTTCCGGGTGCGCACGGAGTATTCCACTGGTCTTTTAGGAAACGTGCCTGGCCTGAAAATGCTGGTCATGAAGAGCAAGGAGTGGATTACCGCCATGAAGCTGGAATGGAACTTCGGGAAAGAGGAGATTCTGACGATGTATGCCAATACCGTCGACTTCGGCTGTAACTCGTTTGGCATCAAGACTGCCTGCCGGACTTATTTCGGTACAACGCCTAAGAAGCTTACGCCCGACCAGGCTGCTATCCTGGTGGGCATGCTCAAGGCCACAACGTATTATAATCCCCGCCTGCATCCGGAGAACAGCAAGCTGCGCCGGAATGTCGTGCTCGAACTGATGCATCAGCACGGACATCTTGACAAGGCGGCGCTTGACTCGTTGAAGCAGAAAGACATTACCATTGACTTCAGCGTGGAGTCGGCTTACGACGGCGAGGCCAACTATTTCCGGGAGGCCTTGGCCAACTGGATGAAGAAGTGGTGCCGCGAGTATTATGGAGAGAAGCACGATTATGACTATAATACCGAGGGTCTGAAAATCTACACAACGATTGATACCCGCATGCAGAAATATGCCGAGGCGGCAGCCTGGGAGCAGATGGACATTATTCAGAAACGCTTCAACGAGCATTGGGCAGGGATGAATCCCTGGCGGAATGAGCGATATGAGGAGATTCCCAACTTCATTGAGAACATTGCCAAACGGCAGGACTGCTTCAAACAGCTGGAACGCCGCTTCCCTGACCAGCCCGACTCGGTGTGGTACTATATGAACCAGCCTCACCCCGTGAAGCTGTTCAGCTATGACGGGACTATTGAACGCGAGATGTCGTCGATGGACTCTATCCGTTACATGGAGCGTTTCATGCACTGCGGATTCGTAGCCATGGAGCCTCATACCGGACATGTGAAGGCCTGGGTGGGCGACCTGGACTTCGACACCTGGAAATACGACAAGGTGACGGCCCAGCGTCAGCCGGGCTCTACCTTCAAGCTCTTTGTCTATACCGAGGCGATGAATCAGGGTCTGACGCCCTGTGACCGGCGTACCGACTCGTTCTTCTCGATGAAGGTCTATGATGCCGACCAGAAGAAAGAGGTGATATGGGCACCCACCAATGCCGACGGCCATTTCTCGAATGCGGATGTCACCCTGAAACAGGCTTTTGCCCAGAGCATCAACTCCGTGGCGGTGAAGGTAGGACAGGAGGTCGGCATTGAGCGTGTGGCCAAGACTGCCCACGCCCTGGGTATTAAGAGCCCCCTGCACGAGACACCTTCGCTTGCCCTTGGCTCCAGTGATGTCAATCTCTTAGAGCTGTCGAATGCATACGCCACGATTGTCAATGACGGCAAGCGGCATGAGCCGGTGCTTGTCTCACGTATTCTCGACCGCGACGGCAATGAGATTTACAGGGCATCCGACGAGGCCCATGAAGCCGTACCCTATCGCACTGCCTTCCTGATGCAGCAGATGCTGCTCGGCGGCATGTCAGGAACCAGTTCGAGCCTCTGGCGTTTTGTCCGCAAGTATTATAACGATACGGAGTTCGGAGGCAAGACGGGCACGTCGAACAATCACTCCGATGCCTGGTTCGTAGGCGTGACACCCAAGCTGGTGTGTGGCGCCTGGGTCGGTGGCGAGTATCGCGCCATCCATTTCCGTACGGGTCAGCTGGGACAGGGCAACAAAACGGCGCTCCCCATTTGCGGAGCCTTCTACGAGGCTGTGCTGGGCGATCCGGCATTCAAGGACTATCATTGCAAGTTTGCAGCCTCGAAAGATCCTGCCATCATGGCCGATACTTATTCCTGTACGGGCTTCTTCAAGGCCGAGAACGACAGTCTCAGCAGTGACAGCCTGGGCAACTGGCAGGTCAAGCGCGAATGGGAGGGTGAGGAGAACAGTACCAACACGGCTGAAGACGAGGCTCAATAGTGCAGCAGATGGAACTGGACCTCGGCAATAAGGAGTGGCAGGATGCGCTCCAGATCGTCAACTACACCCGCCGTTCGCTTTTCCTGACGGGAAAGGCGGGTACGGGTAAGTCTACGTTCCTGCGCTATGTCTCTGCAAACACGAAGAAAAAGCACGTGATTCTTGCCCCTACTGGCATTGCCGCTATCAATGTAGGTGGGGCCACGCTCCACAGCTTCTTCCGACTGCCTTTCCATCCGTTGTTGCCAAACGACACCCGCTACGACCGTCGGCACATCCGTGAGACGCTCAGGTATCCTTCTGCTCATTGCAAGCTGTTGCGCGAGGTAGAGCTGATCATCATCGACGAGATTTCGATGGTCAGGGCCGACATCATTGACTTTATCGATCGTGTGCTGCGCATCTATACCCGTAGCAGCGAGCCTTTCGCTGGCAAGCAGCTGCTGCTGGTGGGCGACATCTACCAGCTGGAGCCCGTTCTCAAGGAAGAAGACCGTCAGCTCCTGCGCCCCTTCTATCAGAGTCCCTATTTCTTCAATGCCAAGGTGTGGCAGCAGATGCAGTTGGTCTCCATCGAGCTGCGCAAGGTCTATCGCCAGAAGGACGACCATTTCATCGGCATCTTAGACCGGATCAGGCAGAATCAGGTGACGCCGAGGGATCTGGAGGAACTGAACGAAAGAGTATTAAACAGGGGAAAGAGTTTAGAGTTTAGAGTGGATAGTGGAGAGTTTGCTACCGCATCAGATGGTTGCGGAGAGCGGACAGCGGTAGCAAACTCTCCACTATCCACTCTAAACTCTCCACTAAGAATCCTCCTTGCTGCCCGTCGCGACGTGGTCGACTATACCAACGAGCAGCGGCTGAAGGAACTGCCCGGTTTGCCATCGGTGTTCCATGGCAACATTCAGGGCGACTTCCCTGAGTCGTCCCTGCCCACCCCCATGGAGCTGCAGGTGAAACCTGGCGCACAGGTCATCTTTATCCGTAACGACAAGGAGAAACGTTGGGTCAACGGTACGTTGGGTACCGTCATCGAGATAGACGAAGAGGAGGGCATCATCAGCGTGGTCGACGAGCAGGGAAACGATTTCCCCGTGGAGCGCGAGGTGTGGGAGAACATGCGTTACACCTTTGACGAGAAAGAACAGAAGATCTGTGAGGAGCTGCTGGGCACTTATACACAGTTCCCCCTTCGGTTGGCCTGGGCCATCACCGTCCATAAGAGTCAGGGTCTGACGTTCCAGCAGGTGGTAATCGACTTTACCGGCGGTGTCTTTGCCGGCGGACAGACATACGTGGCACTCTCTCGGTGCACCTCATTGGAGGGCATCACCCTCAAGGCTCCCATCCGTCAACAGGACATCTTCGTGCGGGCTGAGGTGGTGCAGTTCTCCCGCCAGTACAATAATCAGGCGCTCATTCAGCAGGCCATGCAGGAGGGAGAGGCCGACCGCCAGTATCACGATGCCATCAAAGCCTTCGACGGGGGCGATTTCTCCGCTTTCCTTGACCATTTCTTCAAGGCTATCCACAGCCGTTACGACATTGAGAAGCCCGTAGCCCGTCGCTTTATACGTCGCAAACTGGAGATCATCAACCGCCAGCGGGCTGAGCTCGACAGGCTGAGGAAAGAACAGCGCGACCGTGAGAAGATGCTCAAGCGGTTGGCTGCCGAATATGTGCTTTTAGGCAAGGAGTGCGAAGAGGAGCACATGACCGATGCCGCCATTCGTAACTATGAAAAGGCGCTTGAACTCTGGCCGGATCATCCAGAGGCCAAGCGCCGCCTGAAAAAGCTACACTAAGCGAAAATCGCTGAAATACAGCGTGAATCTGACGAGTTTCTCCCTCCTTTGCAATTCAGGCTGAATTACAACGTAATTCGTACTGAATTGTCTTGTAGTTCAGGCCGAATTACGACGTAATTCATACCGAATTGTGTGGGGCTCCATTTTTTCGTCGGATTCACGCTTCATGACGGGCAGTCGCTTACCACAGGGATAAGCGCTGCTCCTTCGGAATATACATCTTGTTGTCGGGCGTCACGCCAAAGGCCTCATACCACGCATCAATGTGCGGCAGGGCACCGTTCACGCGCCAGCGGCCCAGTGAGTGGGGGTCGCTCTTCGTCCGGTTGCGTATCTCCTCTTCGGTGATGTTACCTGCCCATACGCCGGCATAGGCAATGAAGAAGCGCTGATCGGCCGTCAGCCCGTCCTTGTCGGCCAGCGGAGCCTCTTTCGTTGCGTTCTTAAAGGCTGCATAAGCCACCTGCAGTCCACCGTGGTCGGCCAGGTTCTCGCCCAGCGTCAGTCGGCCGTTGGCTTTCAGGTCGGGCAGTACCTTGATGGCTGAGAAGAAGTCGGCATAGCGGTCGGTACGGTCCTTGAAGTTGGCAGCGTCCTGCTCTGTCCACCAGTTGTTCATGTTGCCCTCCTTGTCGTATTCGCGTCCCTGGTCGTCGAATCCGTGCGTCATCTCGTGTCCGATGACCACACCGATGGCACCGTAGTTGAAGGCATCGTCGGCCTCCATGTCGAAGAAGGGCGGCTGCAGGATGCCTGCGGGGAAGCAGATCTCGTTGGTGGTGGGGTTATAGTAGGCGTTCACCGTCTGCGGGTGCATGTGCCATTCGTCGCGGTCGACGGGCTTGCCGGCTTTCTTCTCGATGTTGTGCTTCGTCCAGAAGCGATAGCACTCCAAGTAGTTCTCTAAGTACGACTTGGCAGGGTCGATGTTCAGTGCCGACATGTCAGTCCACTTGTCGGGATAGCCCACCTTCACATAGAAGGCATCCAGCTTGTCGTAGGCGTTCTGCTTGGTCGAGTCGCTCATCCAGTCCTGTGCCTCGATGCGTTCTCTCAGGGCTGTCTGCAGGTTCTTCACCAGGTTCACCATGCGCTCCTTGGCCTCGGCAGGGAAGTATTTCTTGACATAGATCTGACCGATGGCCTCACCCATGACGCTCTCTATCTGCGTGACGGAGCGGCGCCACAGCGGATGATCCTCTTTCCGTCCGGAGAGCACCTTGCCGAAGAACTCGAAGTTGGCAGCCTGCACGTTGGCACTGAGCTTGCCTGCAGCACTGAGTATGAAGTCCCACTCCAGATAGTCGCGGTACTCGTCGGCCGTCATGCCTGCCACAGTCTTTTCGGCTCCGGCAAAGAACTCCGGCTGTCCTACGACAAACGTCTGGAAGTATTTGCTGTCCAGGCCCTGTGCGTTCATCGACTGCTCCAGTTTCAGGTGCGGGTAGTTCTTTGCGAACTCCTGCAGCGTGGTCTTGTTGTAGTTGCGCTGCACGTCGCGCAGTTCCGTGTTCGAGCGCGACACCTTGGCCAGCTCGGTCTCTATGCGCATGATGTTCGCCATCTTTGTCTTGGCTTGCTCCTCGGTGAAGCCGAACAGCTGGAACATGCGTACAATGTGGTTCTTGTATTCCTCGCGGATGTGTGCCGTTGCCGAGTCGTTCTCCACGTAGTAGTCCTTTTGTCCGAGCGCCAGACCGCCCTGGTTCACCTGAAGCACATTGTTCTTTGCGTCCTTCTCGTCGGCACCCAGATATGAGGAATAGAACTCGTCAAATCCGAATCCGGCCAGCTC
>Ga0247609_10007438_pt1 | contig 10430 bp, 11 predicted proteins | sample 172DNAGHGlowgp2_FD_193487 | JGI IMG/M metagenome (GOLD analysis project Ga0247609, IMG submission 193487) | Sheep rumen microbial communities from Palmerston North, Manawatu-Wanganui, New Zealand - 1728 DNA GHGlow gp2 | ecosystem: Host-associated > Mammals > Digestive system > Stomach > Rumen ...
GGCTGCCGCGATGGGCCTGCATGTGGCCTATACCGAGAATGGCACGCCCTACTACGAGGAGGCCAGTCTCGTCATCGAGTGCGAGACGATGACAGCCTGGCATCAGACGGAGAGCGACTTCCGCAGCCAGACCCCAAAGGAGTGGTACGACGGCTTCGCAGCCGGCATCCACACAGTCTATATCGGTGAGGTGCTTGGCGCCTGGAGACGGTAGCCGAAACCCGTGTCCCCCTATTGCGCCATCGCCGCCATACGCTTCGTCTGCTGTTTGCTATAAATCTTATAGACTATACGCTGACACAACAACCAGCGAGACAACGCTAAAGACGAAATAATATATTGAGAATTATAAGATTCCGCGATGCAGAAGGTGAGCGTACGTATTTCTTGTACCAATATTATGGAGATTCATGATGGCATATCATGATTGCCTCTTATCTTTTTATTTTATATGGAGTGGGGAAAATAAATTTGGTGGAATGGAATAAATGTCGTAATTTTGCACCGACGAATTAAAAATAACAATATATGGCATAAACAAAGAGAACAGTAGAAAAATAAAGACATATTGAAGCGTATTCGCTTTTCATTGCTTACGGAAATCTGGACAATTTCCACCAAGTTGCATGAAGAAAGGAGAATCGTTCACAGCACCGTGAACATTCTAGTTTGCAACTTGGGCAGTCCAGAGCCTCCGTAAGAACAAAGGAATAAGTTCACGGCTTTTTTATATACCAAAGATAACACAATATGAAGACAAACGCGGTTTACGATTATTCCCGTCAGAATGACCTCACCAATAATTTCAATCAGTTTTGGAACAAGGCTTTGAAAACTGTCAATAAAGATTATTTGGAGATTCTGACAACAGATGATCCTGTTGAATTGAAGAAAGCAGTCAGCAATATCAACAACTTGATGACCCTGCGGGTGACATTGGGTTTTATTGATAAACTATCGAGCCTGGGGATAATTAATAGGGAACAGGCTATAAGTATTAGGAAGAGCGTAGATGCCCAGCATCCCAACACGAATGGTTATGATGTTTTTGATGAGGAGTGTAAAATAATTGCAGAAGTAAAGTGCAATATTCCTGTCGAAAAGAATAGATTTGGTGCGGCACAAGAAAATGCCATCAAAAAAGACTTGCATGGCCTATGGCATGGGAAAAACAAGGGAGGAATAAACAACACTGATGACTATTATAAATTCATGGTAATCCAAGATGTTGCCCTTGCACGCGAAGCCATGAAAGCAATTTGTGATGACCTGTGTGTAGAACTGACCGATAATAATATCGATACTAATCACATCTATATTGTTTACATCAAACTATGAATAACGAGTTTTTTTATCGTCCGCCGTGGACCTGCGGCAAATACAATGCAGAAAAACACGTGGCAATCATGTTTAATCTTCTGTCTAGCAGCGAATACTTATTTGAGGCTGAATCTGCAGATGTAGTAGATTACGTATTGCGTGCAGGGAAAAATGGGAGTGTTTCTGTAGATACAATATCTTCGGAACTTGATATCGCACCAAGGTCCATTATGCAGTTCTTCTTTTCATTGATTGATTGTGGATTACTTACAACAACATTCGTAAATAGTGATTGTCTGAAACAATATCGCGAACAGTGCGCAGCCATACCTTACGAAACTTCTATTACTGGAGACAAGGCAGGGGAATACTTACAAGTAGACGGCAGTCCTGTGGAGAGAGCCTATTCTGAAGCGGTAAGGGAATGTACGAGCGTGTACTCCGTAATGTTTGAACTCACATATCGATGCAGCGAAAAATGCTTGCATTGCTATAACCCTGGAGCCACACGAAATGACGATGAGAGATGCACTAGGAATCAACTAGTGGAGATGAACATCGACGAATATCGCCGCATTATTGATGAGATGTGTGATGCCGGAATGGTATCAGCAACAATCACTGGTGGGGATCCATTTTCTCATAAAGATGTTTGGGATATTTTGGATTATTTGTATCAAAAAGATGTAGCTGTAAGTATTCTTACCAATGGACTATCTCTTAATAGCCAAATTGAAAGAATTGCTGCGCTCTTTCCTCGAGACATTAGCCTTTCTATATATAGCGGAGACGCAAAGGAACACGACTATATTACACGAGTGGAAGGATCATGGGAGAGAACGGTTAATATAATTGCGGCATTACGCAGACAAGCTATTCCTGTCAGAATTAACTGCGTCATTATGCGCCCTTGCATTAAGTCAGTTCTCGGGGTAAAGGCACTTGCAAAAAAATATAATTGTGCGGTATTATTCGATGTTGGGGTGACGGACTCTATCGATGGCGATGTTTGCGCAACAAATAATCTTCGTCTTACACCAGAAGAATTAGAGATAATACTGATGGACGATGATGTCGCAGCAAAAACAGAAGAGAATGAACTCTATACAACACCTATCCCGACCAACGGAACACCCTGTTTGGCTGGTGTCGGGAACTTCTGTGTAACACCTGATGGATGGGTCATTCCATGTGTTGCTTTTCGTTTGAAACTAGGAAATCTTAAAAACCAGAGTTTTATTTCAATTGTTAGGGAAAACTTGTCATTACAAAATTGGTATAATTCAAAACCAACCGACTATGAAGAATGCTGGACACACGAATATTGTTCATATTGTAATTTCTGTGTTGGTAATAATTATCGTGAGCATGGAGATATAAGTAAAGCAAGCGAAAACAATTGCTATATTGCAAAAGCTCGCCACAAAGTGGCGATGATGTTGAAAAAAGGATATGTGCAGACTGACGATGCAATAAAAAAAAGTATAGTAGAACTCCCAGAATATACACCATGTATTCTGCATCGGCAGATAAAGGAAATGGGTAAATGAGACCCCATACAAAGTTCTCTATAACAAAAACACAAAACTATCATGCGGATGGTAAACTTAAAAATCAGCATGGGCGTGTCATGTTCAAAATCAGGTGTAAAATGCTCGGGTACTCCCGGATCCTGTAAGAACAACAAAAACCGTTAAGACACCCATCAGAAGGAGGCTGCTGTTTGTGGCAGCCTCCTTTTACAACAACCAAAATGATTATTATGGCAGTATTTCTATGGATATGGCAATTCATCGGGCCTGTGGCGCTCATTCTCGGCGGACTCTATTTCCTTGAAGAGCCCGGCGGGTTGCCGCTGGTGCTGGGTATTGTGGCGGCAGTCTTCGGGCTGGTCATCGGCATCGTGGGCTGGGCGGATACCGTGCCGCCACGTTGGTTCTGGATTAAGAGCACCTCGGAGCTGGCCGGCAGCCGCATCATGACGGCCATCGGCTACGCTGTTCAGTTCTTTTTCCTGCCCTCGGCCATCCTCGGGCTGATGGAGTACTTCGGATGAGAACACATTCTCCGACCACCATAGGAGGAGTACCGGAGTTACCATAGACCGAGGTAAGGTTTGATTAAAGTTTGAGTAAAGGGGGAGTAAAACCTAAAGTGGTTTTGCCCCCCCTTTTGGTGACGGTGGTGAGGGTAGGCAAAATGTGAAACGAATACTGCATTATGTGAGTGTTCATGTATGGAAAAATTTGTATTTTTGCAGTGGTTTTTATATGGTAATTTATAGTATAACTATTTAATAATTAGATATGAAGAAGGTATTTATGCTTATGGCGGCCGCCGCGATGATGATGGTTGGCTGCAAACAGAACAATCAGCCCGCTGAGGCTCAGGAACCCGTCCAAGAGGGTGCTGCCGTCTACATGACCCGCGACATCAGCCCCGAGGCCCTGGTGAAAATCTATGACGCCCTGGGCGTGAAGGCCGAAGGCCGCGTGGCCGTGAAGATATCCACCGGCGAAGGCTCCAACCCCAACTACCTGAAGCCCGAGCTTATCAAGAACCTCGTGCAGACCGTCGACGGCACCATCGTGGAGTGCAACACCGCCTACGGCAACGCCCCCGAGGACAAGAAGGACGAGCGCACCACCTCCGCCAACCACTGGAAGGTCATCGAGCGCCACGGTTTTATCCCCATGTTCAAGGTCGACATCATGGACGAAGAGGGCGAAATCCGCATCCCCGTCAAGGACAGCACCCACATCAAGTACGACATCGTGGGCAGCCATATCGACAACTATGACTTCATGATCGCCCTCAACCACTTCAAGGGCCATCCCATGGGTGGCTACGGCGGAGCCCTGAAGAACCTCAGCATCGGCTGCGCCAGCCCCAACGGCAAGGCCTATATCCACTCCAGCGGCAAGATGGAGAAGCTCGACATCGCCAAGCTCTGGACGCCCGAGTTCATCGGCAACCAGGACGGCTTCCTCGAGAGTATGGCCGCCGCCGCCCAGGCTGTGGTCAACCACTTCAACGGCAAGAAGGGCATCATCTATATCAGCGTGATGAACAATATGAGCATCGACTGCGACTGTGTCGACCATCCTGCCCCTGTCAAGCTTGAGGACTACGGCATCCTGGCCTCCACCGACCCGGTGGCCCTCGACCAGGCCTGCATCGATATCATCAACAACCAGCAGGTCACCGCCACCAACGATCCCACCGACCTGCTTGCCCGTATCGACAAGCAGCACGGCATCCACACCATCGAGCATGCCGAGAAGATCGGTCTTGGCACCCGCCAGTACCATATCGTCAATATCGACGAGGTGAAGTGACGGTCTGATTGAGGGCGGCAGGTATGAAGGTTGCATTATCAGGGCATTATGGCTACGGACGGCTGCTGCGGACGGCGGCGCCGTGCGTGGCCATGATGCTCGTCTCGTCGGTCTACGGTATCGTGGACGGCCTGTTTGTGTCCAATTTCGCGGGCACGACGGGCTTCGCGGCGGTGAACCTGATGTGGCCCGCCATCATGGTGCTCGGCGCGCTGGGCATGATGGTGGGCAGCGGCGGTGCCGCCCTGGTGGGCAAGATCAAGGGCGAGGGCTATCCCCTCAAGGCCGACCGTGTCTTCACCATGCTGGTGCGTTTCCTGGGTTGCATGGGTGTGGCCGTGGGGGCGTTGTTCGCCATCTTTGCTCCGACGATAGCGCGGTGGCTGGGGGCCGACGACGCCATGGCCGCCGATGCGGTGGTCTACAGCCGCATCTGCATGACCGGCATGCCTTTCTTCATGATGCAGAACGCTTTTCAGTCGTTCTACATGGCCGCCGAGCGGCCGCAGTTGGGCACGTGGATGAGTGTGGCCAGCGGCGTGGTGAACATCGTCTTCGACGCCCTGTTTGTGGCCCTGCTGGGCTGGGGTGTGGCCGGAGCTGCGGTGGCGACGACCATGGCGCAGGTGGTGGGCGGCGGCTTCCCGCTGCTCTACTTCAGCGTGCGGCGTATCAACCGCGGCACCCTGCACCTGATGCGGGGCTCGCGCACCATCTGGCCCTACATCGGGCAGGCCTGCACCAACGGCCTGTCGGAGTATGTGGGGGCTATATCGCTGAGCCTGGTCAGCATCTGCTACAACCTGCAGCTGATGCGCTACCTGGGCGAGGACGGCGTGGCGGCCTACGGCGTGGTGATGTACATCTCGTATGTGCTGGCGGCGTTCTTCATAGGCTACAATATCGCGCTGACGCCCGTCATCGGTTACCACTACGGTGCCGGCGACCTCGGCGAACAGCGCTCACTGCTGCGCAAGTCGTTGGTGATCATCTTCGGTGTCGGGCTGGTGCTGACGGCGCTGGCCGAGCTGCTGGCAGGGCCGGCGGCGCGCCTCTTCGTGGGCTACGACGCGGCGCTTGCGGCGCTCACCACACGTGCCATACGCATCTATTCGCTGTGCTTCCTCATCTGCGGCTGGAGCATGTTCGCTTCGGCGCTCTTCACGGGCCTACAGAACGGCGTGGTCAGTGCGGCGGCGGCCTTTGCGCGTTCGCTGGTCTTCGAGATGGCTGCCGTCTGGGCCTTGCCTGCATTTGTGGGCATCGACGGCATCTGGTGGGCTGTCAACGTCAGCGAGGTGCTGACGCTCCTCTTCTGCGCCTTCCTCCTGGTCCGCTTCGCACCCCAGCTGGTCCGCCGCATGGGGAAGTGAATAAAAAAGATTTTGCCATATTGCGAAAACTTTGTATTTTTGCACTTTGAAAACCGTAATAGCGTAAAGATATGAGCACCGAGACGATGACCAAGATTATAGCCGACTACTTCAAGACGCAGCCTGTCTTGAAAGCGTGGCTCTTCGGCTCCTTCGCCCGCGGCGAAGAAACGCCGAGGAGCGACGTGGATATCCTTTTTGTGCCCGACTATTCCGGCAAACCATTCACTCTTTTCACCCACGGTGGAATGTTGATGGACTTGCAAGAACTGCTCGGCCGCGATGTCGACTTGGTGGTGGACGGCACACTCCGCCCATACGCTGCAAAAACAGCCGAACAAGATAAAATACTGATTTATGAGAGAGAGGGCACGAGATAAAGGACGGTTGGAGGACATTGTTGAGTACTCCAGCAATGTGACTATGCTTATAGAAGGGCATACGTTCGAGTCGTTTGTCGGCGACAAGAGTACCTACTATTCCGTGATGAAAAACGTTGAGATAGTGGGCGAGGCAGCATATATGCTGAGCAAAGCTTTCAAAAAAGCACACCCGGCAACCCCTTGGAAGATTGTTCAAGGGATGCGACATGTACTGGTGCATGATTACGCAACTATAGACGACAAGGAACTCTACAACACCGCCGTCAACAGCATACCCGAGTTGCGCCGGCAGGTGGAACTTTATCTCGCCGAAACCGATTGGAATGCTTGGACTGCACTCCCCGATGATTTCGAGGACACTGCCGACGATGCCACTTTGAAACTCGCCCGCCAGATGAAAGCCGACGGAATACCCACCGAAACCATCACCAAATACACCGGCCTGACAGCAGACGAAATAGAGCGGCTTTGACAGGACAGTCAAAAAATTGATTAGAAACCGAAATATAAACTATGGCATAAAACAAAGAATTTAGAATAGACATAAAGACATATTGAGCTTGACGCTCTTGTTCTCCTATCGGAAAAGCTGGTAACTTTCTTTGGAGTGGGAATGGGACGCGGAGGGTTCACGCGATGGCGTGGATTATTTCGCACCTTATTTACTCCAAAGGTATCACCAGCACCTCCGATAGAAATAAGGGAAATATCGAAATGGTTCGCGCCTTTCTTTATGTCCCTTGTTTCAGACAACATCGGCTTCCGGCTCATAAGTAAGAGCAGGGAAGCCGAAAACTGCATAATAGAGTAGGCAAGAAAAAAAAATACAATTATGAGGAAAACACTAATCGTGATTGTTGCCTTGTTGATGGCTCTGCCATCGTTCGGGCAAGACGAAAAGACAATGAAACGAAAGGTGGCTATTGGCCGTTTTACGAACGAGACCCAATATGCCAAGGGATTGTTTTATGACAGAGAAAATGATCCAATCCGCAAGCAGGCACTTGATATTTTGTCCTCAAAGCTTGCAGCGAGTGGAAAATTCATACTGCTTGAAAGAGATGGTTTAGAGGAGTTGATAGCCGAAGCCGGTGACGGGATGCAGAAAATTGGTGCAGATTATATCATCCTTGGCTCTGTAACTAAATTCGGCAGAAAAGTAGAGGGAGATCAACGAGTGTTCTCGCAAACCAAAACACAGACGGTTGAGGCAGGTGTCAGCATCCGGCTCGTTGATGTATCGTCAGGGCTGATTGTATATTCGGATGAGGCTTCCGGCTTTGCGGAAACAACAGCAAAACAGACTTTGGGTCTTGGTGGCACTGCTGGTTATGATGCAACTTTGAGCGACAAGGCAATCTCAGCCGCATTAACGCAACTTGTAGAGAATATTATTAATAAATGTATGGACAGGCCATGGCGAGGATATTTGCTTTCAGTGGAAGACGGGAATTATATCATTTCCGGCGGCGCTTCGCAAGGCATTGAAACAGGCCAGACATTTGCCCTGTACAAGAAAGGGAAAACGGTCACAAATCCACAGACTGGGATAAAGGTGGAACTGCCAGGTCAAAAGGTAGGAACGCTTACCGTGACAGCAAGTTTGGGTGACACACCAGAAAGCGAGATTTCCTTTTGTACATATGAAGGTGTACCGATAGCAGAAACCGAAATAATGAACTATTATATTATGGAAAAATGAAAAAAATAGCAGTATTTATAGTCGCCGCAATTTCCCTTACGTTATATGGTTGCGGGGTAGGAGTATATTCTGTTAATAGTGGGATGGCTGATGAGAGCGCAGTTTGCTTTGTTGCCACGAAAAGATATGGTATAACTGTTAATATTGATGGAGTGAGTTATGACACAAAGACCGTCAAGCAAAAACCGCACAAAGCACGAAGGGATATAAAAAGAACAGCAAACAGACAGTTAAAAGTCACTCCTGGAAGACACTCTGTTAAAGTCACTAAAGACGGGCAAAGTATATATTCAAAGGAAATCTATGTTTCGACCAACGAAATAAAAATCATTGAATTATGAAAAGATTAGTCTATTTATGCGCAGCTATGATTCTTCTTGCATCATGTGCTGCACCCAGAATGTATTATTGGGGATCAAGTCCAAATTCGGATAATGGAACTTCGAAGTATGAACAACTTGCATACAAGAACTATGATGACCAAACCCCGGAGAGCATATGCGACCTTGTGTGTTTATATGAAGATATGGTTTCTAATCCCGGTGGTACTCGGGGCGTTATACCGCCAGGGATATGTGCAGAGTATGGCTTCCTTTTGCTTCAAGAAAGTACAGCAGCAACATTCGAAAAATACGCCACAAAGAGACAGAAGAGGATGTTTGGCAAAACGGAATATGCTGATTTTTTTGCAGAACGTGGTATGGCTATGATGCAAAAAGAAATGGAATTATACCCGGAATCACAAAAATTTATTGCCCCATTATTAAAACGTTTAACAAAAAAATAATATGAAACGATTCGTATTTCTTATAACAATTGCTGCAAGTCTTTTCTTCACTTCATGTGCAGCAACGTATACAAGAGGCAACCAATATCCGAAAATGTATGAAGAAAAGCCTCTCACAATATTAGTCATGCCTCCAATAAACAATACCACAAATGTTGAAGCAAAAGACTTGCTTTATACATCGATTAGCCAACCGTTGATAGAAGCCGGCTATTATGTGGTGAGTCCACACCTTGCGATGGAACTTCTCAAAGCAGAAAGTGCTTACGACGCAGAGATGTTCATAGACCAAGATGCTGCTATATTTGGTCGGGTGTTTGGAGCCGATGCTGTTATTTTTTCAGTTGTTGATGTTTGGAAGAAAAAAGGGTTCGGCATAGAGACAAAGATTAAATACATTGTGAAATCCACATCAACAAATGATATTTTGTTTGAAAGGACGTGTGATTTGTATCTGGATCTCTATCAGAATAGTGGAGGAAATTCTGCATTAAGCCAGTTAGTTGATCTCGCGGCTTCGGCTATTGCAACAGCTGCAACTGACCATATTGTCGCGGCACGTAAGTGCAACAAATATATCTTTTCAGACATACCAAGAGGGAAGTACAGCCCTGAATATTTGATGGATAAGGGTACAAGGGCATCTGCTAAAGATACAAAAGTAACCGTTAAATAATAATTGAAAAATATCAAGCGCATGAAGTTTTGAAATCATGCTCATAAACTTCAGAAATCATGCTCATGATTCATGTATAATCATGAGCATGATTTTTTGTAAAGATGCTCTTGAGTTTTGCATGAGATGAGCTTGAGGATTGTTGTCAGCGGAGGCGGTGGTGGAGGAAGTTGCTGCGGGTGGCGGCGAAGAAGAGGGCGACGCCGATGGCGTGGACGATGGCCACGGCGACGAAGGCGGCGGTGTAGCCCACATGCTCGGCGATGATGCCGCCCAGGAGTATGCCGAGGCCCAGGCCGAGGTCCCAGCCGGTGAGTATGGTGCTGTTGGCCGTGCCGCGCTCGTTGTGGTGGGCAAGGTCTACAATCATGTTTTGCATCGAGGGCCACATGTGGCCGTTGCCGAGGCCTATGAGCAGTGCTGAGCCGTAGTAGCCCACGGGGTTGTGCACCACGGCGAAGAGCAGGTATCCGAGGGTGGAGATGATGATGCCTTCGGCAGCGTTGTGCACCACCTTGCCCTGCCGCAGGGCGCGGCCGCCCTGGATGCGTGACAGTATCAGTCCGCCGCTGAGGATGGCGAAGTAGGCGCCTGTGCCGGTGGTGATGCCGAGGGTCTCCTTGCTGTAGATGGCCAGGTAGTTGCTCAGTACGCCGTAGCAGAATCCGAAGACCACCACGTTGAAGCCCACCAGCCATCCACGCACCAGGAAGAAGCGGTCGAGCGACAGCTTCTTCTTGTCCTGCATCAGCTGGCGTTCGGGCAGCTTGATGGTGGCGTCGACGGCGAAGCCCACGAGGGCCACCGCCAGCGCCAGAAGGAAGAGCAGCTGGAAGCTGTGCGTCTGCGTG
>Ga0247609_10007439_pt1 | contig 10430 bp, 8 predicted proteins | sample 172DNAGHGlowgp2_FD_193487 | JGI IMG/M metagenome (GOLD analysis project Ga0247609, IMG submission 193487) | Sheep rumen microbial communities from Palmerston North, Manawatu-Wanganui, New Zealand - 1728 DNA GHGlow gp2 | ecosystem: Host-associated > Mammals > Digestive system > Stomach > Rumen ...
ATGAAACAGTGGCTTATGGACTCGTATGATTATGATTGCGAAGGCGAATGCATGGCAATCTGGCTGTTATGCTACAATGGCGGCGGAGATACCGGCGGATTGAAGACACGCACCATCAAACCTGAGGGGGATGCATATTTAGTGTCCTGCACTCACGACCAAGGAGAAAACAAAGAATACCATTACACCATAAAGCTGACTCTCGTCCAGGACGGAGACACTTTCAAGATTGACAGTCTGGAACAAATCGAAGAGCATTACGACGGTTACGACCAATAGTCCAACCGTTTACATCAGCTTCTTGTTGTTGGTCCTGTCCCAGATTTCCCATCCCTTAGGATTTTCAGGGCATACTCTGACACAGCGGCCGCAACCGATGCAAAGGTCCTCCTTGAGTTGAGGGCCTTTTTTTGCGCCCTTTATATCGGTGACGACTATTGCTTTCCTCGGGCAGGCGTCTATGCAGAGCAGGCAGTCTTCAAGATTCTTAGCCTTTGAAGCTATCTGCTTGTGAACCTTGCAGTTCTTGGACACAAAAACGGCTTTTCTGACTATTCTCTGCTGCTGGTCAGACTCAACCAGGCTGCTGACCTTACCGGTTGCGGCTCCTATCTTGTTGAGCATACTTGATCCGACAACTGCGGCGACAAAAAGACCTGCAGTCTTCAGGGCATCTCTTCTGCCCCGGTTTATATTGTTATTTGCTTTCTTTTTCATTTCTGTGATTTTTCAGTGTTCTTTTCAGCGATGCAAATTTAAGTAAAAGTCATTTCAAAAAACAAGCCAGGATTAGGAAGGTTTTGTTATATTTGGAAAGTGAACGCGGCAAGAAGGATATTCAACTTTTACCGAGACGGCTTCCGGAACATGGATGTCGGGAAGAGTCTTTGGCTGATTATTATCATAAAGCTGGTCATTATGTTTCTCGTCCTGAGGATATTCTTCTTCAAGCCGGAGCTTTCTTCCTACAAGACGGACAAGGAAAAAGCCGCTCACGTAATAGAAAACCTGACAAAAAACGACTGATATGATTCTTTCTTCTTTAGTTGACGCTTCAAGAATGCAGTTTGCGCTTACGGCAATGTTCCACTGGCTGTTTGTGCCGCTAACATTGGGATTGGGAATCCTGATTGCAATCTTCGAGACAAAGTACTGCCGCACAAATGACGAATCGTGGAAGAAACTCACCCAGTTCTGGAGCCGCATCTTTGCCATAAACTTCGCGTGCGGAGTGGCTACCGGAATAATACTGGAGTTCGAGTTCGGAACCAACTGGAGCAACTATTCCTGGTTTGTGGGAGACATTTTCGGCGCCCCCCTGGCCATTGAGGGCATTTTCGCATTCTTCATGGAAAGCACTTTCTTTGCCGTGATGTACTTCGGATGGGGGAAGGTGAGCAAGGGTTTCCACCTTCTTTCCACCTGGCTTACGGCCATAGGCGCCAACATATCCGCCTACTGGATTCTCACCGCAAACGCCTGGATGCAAAGTCCTTCAGGAGTTGCCTTCAATCCTGCAACCGCCAGGAACGAGATGGTGGACTTCTGGGGTATCGTGTTTTCTTCAACGACTCTGACCAAGTTCTCCCACAGCGTGCTGAGCGGGTTCCTTGTAGCGGCAATAGTAGTGATAGGAATATCCTGCTGGTACCTGAAAAAAGGAAGGAACAAGGATTTTTCAATGAGGAGCATCAAGTATGCTTCCGTCTTCGGCCTGTTTGCTGTCTTCATGCTTATGGTGACAGGCCACAGTTCCGCAGTTACAGTAGCCAGGACGCAGCCTATGAAGCTTGCGGCGATGGAGGGCCTTTACAGAGGAGAAAACGGAACTCCGCTGGTAGGAATAGGGGTTCTGAACCCGAAGAAGCAATACGACAATGACGAGGACCCGTACCTGTTCAACATATCAATACCCAAGGGACTGTCATTCCTGGCCAATATGGATTTTGACAGTTATGTTCCTGGCATAAATGACATCATAGAAGGCGGTTACAAGTACAAGGACAAGAACGGGGAGGAAAAGACCGCAATTCCTTTTGCGGAGAAAGTGGACAGGGGGAACATGGCCCGCCGTGCCCTGGCCCTGTACGGGCAGTACAAAGACGATCCTGACACGGCAAAGAGAAACCAGATTCTCTCCCAGGCCAGGCAGTACCTGGACGACAATTTCGAATACTTCGGCTACGGATTCCTCAAAGACCCGAAGGAAAGCATCCCCAACGTCCCTATGACATTCTATTCGTTCAGGATCATGGTTATGCTGGGAGGTTATTTCATACTCTTCCTTCTGGTGTGCTGGTATTTGCTCAAGAAGAAAATCATCGCCGAGAAGAAATGGTTCCTTTTCCTGGCAGTGCTGTCTGTTCCGCTGGTCTATATCTGCGCTGAGGCAGGTTGGGTTGTCGCAGAAGTGGGAAGGCAGCCTTGGACCATACAGGACCTTCTGCCGGTTCAAGCCTCCGTTTCAGGAGTTTCTGCCGGAAACGTCTGGACAACCTTCATAATATTTGCTGTCCTGTTCACCACCCTGCTTGTTGCAGAACTAAGGATAGCCTTCAACCAGATAAAGAAAGGGCCGGAAGGCATAAAATGGAATTAAAGTCTGACATCAAACTGAATATACTATGGCAACATATCATTTTCTGCAACTTTACTGGTGGGCTGTGGTTTCCGTTCTGGGAGCGGCGCTGGTGTTCCTGATGTTTGTCCAGGGAGGGCAGACACTTATTGGCGGAGTAGCCCGCACGGAAGACGAGAAGAAGCTTCTGCTGACTCTCCTGGGCCACAAATGGGAGATCACGTTCACTACTCTCGTAACATTCGGAGGGGCTGCATTCGCATCTTTCCCGCTATTCTACTCCACGAGTTTCGGCGGTGCATACTGGCTTTGGATCATCATCCTGCTGAGCTTTGTCCTGCAAGCGTTTTCATACGAGTTCCGCAGCAAGGAGAAGAACCTTCTGGGAAAGAAAACCTATGAAACCTTCCTTAAACTGAACGGTTTCCTTGGCACAATTCTCATCGGGGTTGCGGTTGCTACATTCATCTCCGGCGGCAACTATGCAATGGACAAACTAAGTGTAACCGTTCCGGCAGCAAACATAGTTTCTTACTGGACAAATGACTACAGAGGCCTGGAACTCATCTTCAAACCTTTCAACCTGCTGCTTGGAATAGTTGTGTTCCTGGCGGCCAGGACTCTCGGAATGTTGTTCGTCTATGGACAATGCTCCAGGATGGAAGGGGATGCGGCTTCTGACATAGCCTCCAGATGCCAGAGCAAACTCAAGGTCACGGCAATTGGCTTCGTGCTTTTCTTCGTTGCTTTTGCAGTCTGCATGTTCCTTTCAACCGGATACAGGGTTGACACTTCTTCAGCATCATTCAACGGAGTGGACGGACCTATCGTTGAAGAAAACTATGCTTACCTCCACAACATGCTATCTCATTGGTGGATAGCAGCAATCTTCCTTGCAGGAACGGTAATTGTTCTCATTGGTTTGGGAAAGACCATCCTCAAAGGGAAACCGTCTTTCTATATGACCGGAGCCGGAGTGTTCCTGGCGGTTCTGGGCATTCTCCTGAACATTGGCTTCGGCGATATGGCGTATTTCCATTCTCTGTACGATGTCCAGAACTCGCTCACCCTTTATAACAGTTCCTCAAGCCTATACACACTGAAAACCATGGCCTGGGCATCGTTGGCTGTTCCTTTTGTGATACTCTACATTTCCTATGTATGGAGGAAAATGACATCAACAGAATAACGGTATGGAAGAAGTGAAAAAGAAATTCAGGCTGGGCCTTCTGCCCAAAGTGTTAATAGCCATCGCATTGGGTATTGTCTGTTCCCTTTTCTTCCCGATGTGGGCCGCAAGGGCGGTTTCTACTTTCAACTCACTCTTCAGCAGCTTTCTCGGATTTGTAATTCCTCTGCTGATACTTGGCTTGGTAGCTCCGGGCATCGCTGAGATGGGGAAAAGTGCCGGAAGGCTTCTGCTTATAACTGTAGTCCTGGCTTATTCATCCACAATATTGGCAGGATATTTTTCCTACTTCACTTGCCGTTTGGCATATCCGCTTATATTGGTCAAGGATCCTGCATTTGCTCTAGCCTCCATCAGCGAGTCATCGTCAATACTTCCTTTCTTTACCATTGATATGGAACCGGCATTCGGTGTGATGACAGCGCTGATACTTGCATTCGTGCTTGGTTTGGGAGCCGCATACACCCAAAGTGAAACAATTGTAAAGATTCTTGGAGAATTCAGAAGTATAATCAATCTGACCATCAAGAACGTGTTCATACCTCTGCTGCCATTCTATATATTCGGTATTTTTCTGATTCTCGGAATGGAAGGGCAGGTAGCTCCTGTCCTGAAGCTGTTCTTGAAAGTTATTCTTGTGATTTTTGCCATTCACATAGTTTTCCTGCTGTTACAGTTCATGGTAGCTGGTGCCATAAGCGGAAAGAATCCTTTCAAGGCACTGTGGAACATGATGCCCGCTTATGCCACCGCTCTTGGAACTCAGTCTTCAGCGGCCACGATTCCTGTGACACTGGCCCAGACCAGAAAGAACGGTGTGGACACTGGAGTCTCTTCTTTCACGGTTCCTCTGTGTGCGACAATCCACCTGGCAGGAAGCACGCTGAAAATAGTTGCCTGCGCTTATGCAATAATGTATATGATGGGTATCCCTTGCGGGATAGGGCTTTACACGGGATTCATATTCATGCTGGGAGTGACAATGGTAGCTGCACCGGGAGTTCCGGGCGGCGCTATAATGGCTGCTCTGGCCGTGCTCGAGTCCATTCTGGGATTTGATGCCACTCTTCAGGCCCTCATGATTGCTCTATACATCACGATGGACAGTTTCGGAACTGCCTGCAACGTCACGGGAGACGGGGCTATTGCACTTATAGTTGACCGCATATATTCCCTCAAAGGCAAGAAAGTTTCTGAGGCCTAAAGCTCAAATACAACAAATCGGCAGCATTTTTCCAGTGTTTTGTCAAAATATTTAGAAGTTTTGGCAAGAAACCTTACACTTTGAGATAAAATGTTATATATTTATGCCTTGAAATGATAATCATTCAAGACAACTACAAATACACTTATGAAAATATCGTCTGTTGAGGATTTGAAGAAAATCCGGGAGAAAGCAAGCATCCTGCTGCGTCCAAGAGAAGAAGCGGACCATCAGGATACTTCTGTTAGCTGCGGCCTTGACAAAGGAACACCGCACATGCAGATTCTGACCTGCGGCGGAACTGGCTGCAAGGCATCGCAGAGTCATAAAATCGCTGAGAATTTCAAGAAACTTATTGAGGAACACAATCTTCAGGACAGGCTGGAAGTCATAACTACCGGCTGTTTCGGTTTCTGCGAGAAAGGCCCTATAGTCAAAATAATACCTGACAACACTTTCTACACCCAGGTTAAACCCGATGATGTAGATGAGATTTTTACCGAACACATCCTTGGAGGAAGAAGGGTTGAAAAGCTCCTGTATGCGGACCCTAAGACCAACAAGTTCGTTACAGACTCCAAGCACATGGATTTCTACCGCAAGCAGGTGAGGATTGCTTTGAGAAACTGCGGAATGATAGATCCTGAAAACATCGAGGAGTACATTGCCAGAGACGGTTATTTCGCCCTTGCAGACTGCCTTTTGAACAGAACCCCGGCAGATGTTGTGGAGCAGATAAAGAAATCAGGTCTCAGAGGAAGGGGCGGCGGAGGATTCCCGACTGGCCTCAAGTGGGAGATTGCAGCCAAAAACAAAGCCGACGAGAAGTATGTGGTCTGCAATGCAGACGAAGGTGACCCAGGAGCTTTCATGGACCGCTCCATCATGGAAGGTGATCCGAACTCCATTGTGGAGGCTATGGAAATATGCGGGTATGCAACAGGTGCAAACCATGGACTGGTCTATATCAGGGCTGAATATCCTCTTGCTGTAGAGAGACTTAAGATAGCTATCCGCCAGGCTCGCGAGCTTGGTCTGCTCGGCGAGAATGTACTTGGTACCGGCTTCTCCTTTGACATTGACATCAGATATGGTGCAGGAGCGTTCGTGTGCGGTGAAGAAACCGCTCTCATCCATTCCATGGAAGGAAAGAGAGGAGAGCCTACACTGAAACCTCCTTTCCCTGCAGAAAGCGGATACAACGGCAAGCCTACCAACGTGAACAATGTTGAAACTTTTGCCAATGTCCCTATCATAATGACCAAAGGTGCAGACTGGTTCGCTTCAATCGGAAGCGAGAAGAGCAAGGGAACAAAAGTTTTCGCCCTTGCCGGAAAAATCAACAACGTAGGTCTTATAGAAGTTCCGATGGGTACCACTCTGCGTGAGGTGATATTCGATATCGGCGGTGGAATCAAAGGCGGAAAGAAATTCAAGGCTGTCCAGACCGGAGGTCCTTCAGGAGGATGCCTTACTGAGAAACATCTCGACACTCCTATAGATTTCGACACTCTTACGGCAGCCGGAAGCATGATGGGATCCGGTGGAATGATTGTGATGGATGAAGACAACTGCATGGTTTCTGTGGCGCGTTTCTATCTGGATTTCATAGTTGAAGAATCCTGCGGAAAGTGCACCCCTTGCAGAATCGGGAACAAGAGGATGTACGAGATCCTTGACAAGATTACGAAAGGGGACGGGACTATGGAAGACCTTAACAAGCTCAAGACCCTTGCAGGTGTGATTAAGGACACAGCTCTTTGCGGACTTGGCCAGACTTCTCCTAACCCTGTCCTTTCTACCCTCAACAACTTCTATGACGAGTACGTTGAGCACGTGAAGGACAAGAAGTGCCGTGCAAAAGAGTGCAAGTCTCTCCTTATGTACACCATCAATCCTGACAAGTGCATCGGATGTCACCTTTGTGCCGTCAACTGCCCGGTAGGTGCTATAGAGGGCACTCCAAGGAAACCGCATGCGATTATGTTCTCAAAGTGCATCAAGTGCGGAATGTGCATGTCCCGCTGCAAGTTCAAAGCTATTTCAGTAAGATAAACAGTTGTATCATGGAACAGAATAACATATCATTGATTATAGATAACCACAAGGTCGTTGTTCCTGAGGGTACAACGATACTTGACGCGGCAAAGACCATTGGAATCAACATACCTACACTCTGTCACATGCACCTTAAAGGTACGTGCGCTGACAACCACCCTGCATCCTGCCGTGTATGCGTGGTGGAAGTAAAGGGAAGAAGGAACCTTGCTCCTTCATGCAGCACCAAATGCACAGAAGGAATGGAGGTAAAGACAAGTTCCATCAGGGTGATAAGGGCAAGGAAGACCGTCATCGAGCTGATGCTCAGCGATCATCCTAACGAGTGCCTTTCCTGCCCTAAGAGCGGAAAGTGCGAGCTTCAGGCTGTGACACAGCATCTGTCCATAAACGAGACGCCTTTCGCAGGCGAACTTTCAATGAGAAAGAAGGAAATGACAGCTTCCATAGTCAGGAACATGGACAAGTGCATATACTGCCGCAGATGCGAAACTATGTGCAATGTATATCAGTCCGTAGGAGCACTCGGAGCTGTCGGGAGAGGTTTCAACACTACAATCGCACCATCCTTCAACCGTATGCTCAAAGACACTGACTGCACATATTGCGGCCAGTGCGTGGCTGTATGTCCGGTAGGGGCCCTGACTGAAAGGACCTACACTGACCAGCTTATAGATGACCTTGAGAATCCTGAGAAGACTGTCATAGTGCAAGTAGCCCCTGCCGTAAGAGTGGCTCTGGGGGAAGAATTCGGGAACAAGCCCGGTACGATTGTAACCGGAAAGATGGTGGCCGCCCTCAAGGACATCGGATTTGACTATGTCTTTGATACTGACTTCAGTGCAGATGCAACCATAATGGAAGAGGGCAGTGAGCTTCTTGAAAGGCTCGGAAGATTCCTGGAGGGAGACAAGAGTGTTCCGATTCCGCTTATGACTTCCTGCTGTCCTGCATGGGTGAACTTCTATGAGCACAATTTCCCTGACTTGCTTCAGTATCCGTCCACGGCACGCTCACCGCAGCAAATGTTCGGAGCCATTGCCAAGAACTACTGGGCCGAAAAGATGAACATCAGCCGTGACAAGCTGGTAGTAGTCTCCGTAATGCCTTGTCTTGCAAAGAAGTTTGAGTGTCAGAGACCTGAATTCTCCACAAACAAGAACCCGGATGTGGACTATTCCATCACGACAAGGGAGCTTGCAACACTGATTCGCAGAGCCAACATCAACTTCGACGCCCTGCCTCACATGTCATTTGACAATCCTCTGGGAGAAAGTACCGGAGCCGCTGCTATCTTCGGATCCACAGGCGGTGTACTTGAGGCCGCACTGAGAACAGCATACGAACTGCACACCCACAAACCTCTTCCAAAGATAGATTTCAAGGAAGTCAGGGGAATTGACAGCGTAAGGACCGCCACAATTGACTTTGACGGCTTTGCTCTTAATGTGGCCATTGCGTATGGACTTGGCAACGCCCGCAAGCTTATGGAAGAGATCCGGGCCGGTAAGTGCAAGTATCATGTCATAGAGATCATGGCATGCCCGGGAGGCTGCATCGGAGGAGGAGGACAGCCGCTGCATCACGGTGACTTTGAGATAATCAAAGCCCGCCAGGAGGCTATCTACGAAGAAGACAGGAATATGCCAATCCGCAAGAGCCACGAGAACCCGAGCATCATCAAGATGTACGAGGAATATTTCGGGAAACCGCTCAGCGAAAAGGCCCATGCCCTGCTGCATACCCATTATTCCGACAAGACAATCAAGTATTAACCAGACTTTAAACTACAAAAGATATGGCAGAAAAGTTAAGCAGCTGCGTTGTCGAGAAGATCAAAGCCATCTGTGAAAAGTTCGGCAACAAACCAGGTGAACTTATAAACATACTACACGAGTCCCAGCACGAGTTGGGATACCTTCCCATTGAAGTGCAGGCTATCATCGCTGAGAAACTCAACATTCCGGTAAACAGGGTTTACGGCGTAGTCACCTTCTACGCGTTCTTCAACATGACACCGAAAGGCAAGCACCCCATTTCTGTATGTATGGGGACCGCCTGCTATGTGCGCGGTTCAGAGAAAGTTCTGGATGAATTCAAGAGAACTCTCGGGATTGATGTGGGAGAAACCACTGCAGACGGAAAGTTTTCTCTGGACTGCCTCAGATGTGTAGGTGCCTGCGGTCTTGCACCTGTTGCCATGATAGGGGACAAGGTTTACGGCCACCTCCAGCTTTCAGACGTGAAAAAGATTATCAGCGAATTCTCAAATGACTGATTGAAAGACCTGAGGAACAGATAAAAAGAGAGGCCGGACTTGTTTTCCGGCCTCTCTTTTTGCACTGGCTGGCAAAAGCGTCACACCGCTTCCGGGCGATTATTTTGCATAGGCTACTGAACGTGACTCTCTGATGACAGTGATCTTCACCTGACCAGGATAAGTCATCTCGTTCTGTATCCTTTTTGCTATTTCTGAAGAAAGGTTCTCGATATCCTTGTCGGAAACCTGGTCGCTTCCAACTATAACCCTGAGTTCCCTTCCAGCCTGGATGGCATAAGTCTTAGTAACTCCAGGATAAGACAGGGCAATGCCCTCCATATCCTTCAAACGCTTGATATAGCTCTCGATAACCTCCCTCCTGGCGCCAGGTCTTGCACCTGATATAGCGTCGGCGACCATTACAAGAGGAGAAATCAGAGACGTCATCTCTATCTCTTCATGGTGAGCTCCGATAGCGTTGCATACATCCGGCTTCTCCTTGTACTTTTCAGCCATCCTCATACCGAGCATAGCGTGTGGAAGTTCAGGATCTTCTTCGCATACCTTTCCGATATCGTGAAGCAAACCGGCTCTCTTGGCAACTTTGGCATTGAGTCCAAGCTCTGAAGCCATTGTAGCACAGATATTGGCAACCTCCCTGGAGTGCTGGAGAAGATTCTGTCCGTAAGAAGAACGGTATTTCATCCTTCCCACCAGTTTCACGAGCTCTATGTTCAGGCCATGGATTCCGAGATCTATGCAAGTACGCTTTCCTGTTTCCAGTATCTCGTCGTCCAGCTGCTTCTTGACTTTCTCCACAACTTCCTCGATTCTGGCCGGGTGGATTCTTCCGTCTGCCACCAGCTGGTGAAGCGCAAGTCTGGCAATCTCCCTTCTGACAGGATCGAAAGCTGAGAGCAGGATAGCCTCAGGTGTGTCGTCAACAACGATTTCCACGCCGGTGGCTGCTTCCAGAGCCCTGATGTTACGGCCCTCTCTTCCGATGATCCTTCCCTTGATCTCGTCATTGTCAATGTTGAACACGGTGACTGCATTCTCAATGGCAATTTCCGGTGCGGTTCTCTGGATAGTGTTGATAACTATTCTTTTGGCCTCTTTTGAAGCACTCAAGCGAGCCTCA
>Ga0247609_10007441_pt1 | contig 10427 bp, 10 predicted proteins | sample 172DNAGHGlowgp2_FD_193487 | JGI IMG/M metagenome (GOLD analysis project Ga0247609, IMG submission 193487) | Sheep rumen microbial communities from Palmerston North, Manawatu-Wanganui, New Zealand - 1728 DNA GHGlow gp2 | ecosystem: Host-associated > Mammals > Digestive system > Stomach > Rumen ...
ACGGGCAAACTCGTTCAGATAGTCAGGGTTGATCTGGCTTACGGGTACTTTCTTGAATTCATTGTAGGCCGATTTACGGTCGTCAGCCAGCATGAAGATGTGTCCCTTGATGGCGTCGATGCTGATATCAGGACGTGCAGCCTTCAGCTGGTCCAGTTTGGCTGCAGCACCCTGGGGGTCAATCTTGCGATATACCAATGCGTATTTGTAGTAGGGCTCCATGATAGTGGGGTCTACTGCAATAGCCTGCTCGTAGAGGGCAGCAGCCTGTCCGCCGTTGTCACCCAGGGCTTCGATGTCGCCCAACAGGATGAATGCAGGTGCGCACTTGTTCTTGCTGGCTTCCAGAGCATAGTTAGCATACGTCTTGGCATTGGCAGTGTCCTTGACATCAAGGAAAGCGCGGCTGAAGGCTACGAGATTCTCTGCATTCTTGCGGTTCTTCTTGTAGTAGGGCTTCATGGCGTCCTTCATGTCTTCTGGTTTACTACTGATAATTTTCTTCACGGCATCCACGTCGGCCTTTGTGCCGTCCTGTGCCATCACTGAAGTGCTGAAACCTAAGGTCAGCGCTCCCATCATAAGATATTTAATCGCTTTCATAATCAGTTGTTGTTATGTTATACTTATGTTTATTTTCTTTCTCTTTGACGTCTGAGGAGTGGAAAAGTTTATTTTCCCCCGTTGACGATAACATCCCTGACATTCATGTTGGCTGTTCGCGGAAGCAGTCCTGAGCGCAGGATGACAAGTTGTCCCTTGGGCAGTTGGCAGAAGTGCGCAAAAGCCGTTGGTACACCATTGGGCCTTGGGTCGTTGAGCAGGGCATAGATGGTGCGTATCAGCGGATAGTTGCCGTTGTATAGATAGTATTGATAGGGCTTCCAGCTGTTGACCTTGGTTGCAGAGTCCATGCGGCTGACGCCCATCACGGTAATGTTCTTCTTGAAGGTGACGTTAGTGGTGTCGCGTTTGTCGTTCAGCCAGTTGGAACCGATGATGCCGAGCGAGTTCTTGTGACGTTCCACATAGTCAATGACGGCTGCACTGGTTTTTACTGCACCAATGTTGGGATTGGTGAACTCCTTGCCGCCAAGGATGGAGTCTACACACCAGCGTACGGTGCTTGACAGAGGGTTATCGAATACCACATCGATGGTTCCCAGTTTAGACTGTGGATAGATGTCGCCCCATTTGGTGGCCTCGCCGCGCAGGATGCGGGCAAAGTCCTTCACGGTAATGCACGTGTCAGCATTCTCGTTGTTGACGATGATGGCAAGTCCGTCGTATGCAATGGGTATTGCACGGGGCAGGTATTTCTGGGCTTGCAGGCTCTTCAGTTCCTTTGGCGTAAACTGGCGCGTGGTGAAGGCGAGCCATGTCTCGAGCTTCATCAGACGCTTGACGGCATCCTGCTCGTTGACATACTCTACACCGATTGTGTCCAGTCGCTGGCTGTTGAAATAGAAGAGTTCTTCGTCGAGGATGGGGTAGAAGCTCTCGTCAGCCGCAAAGCTTTGGGCAGCTTTCTGATAAGCTTCCTCCAATTCAGGATTAGGCTTGCTCCCACATGAGAGGAGCAAGCCTAAGCTAAGTGTTAATCCAATAATAATGGATGTGTTTCTGTTCATCTTCAATCAATTACTGCAGACGGAAGGTTACGGGCACGGTGTACTTCACACGGACGGCAGAACCATTCTGCTTACCGGGAATCCACTTAGGCATGCTCTTCACCACACGCTGGGCTTCCTTGTCGAGTGAGGGGTCAACGCTCTTCACGACGCGAACGTCAGTGATAGAACCGTCTTTCTCAACGACGAAGGTAACGATGACACGACCCTGAACACCATTTTCCTCGGCTACTACCGGGTACTTGATGTTGCTGCTCAGGTATTGCAGCAGGGCACTCTGACCACCGGGGAACGAAGGCATCTGCTCAACAACGTCGAACACCTTGGTTTCCTCTTCCTTCACAGGCTCGGGCTCAGCAATCTTCTCTTCGACGTGCTTCACCTCGGCTGATTCGTCATTACCTTCAACAGTGAAGGCACCGATGGCGGTGTTGGTTTCCTGGAGTTCGTCCTGAGACTTCATCTCCTGGTCTTCCTTCACCTCGTTATCTTTCTTGATTTCAGGAACGGTAAATGCTACAGAGCTCTTTACACGCTCAACCTCAATCTTCTCCACCTCAGGCTCATCCTTCTTCTCTTCCTTGACTTCCTTCTTCTCTGCCAGATTCTGCAGTTCAACGTCAGTCTCGATAGCGGCGTTACGTGATGCCATGTAGTTGTCGAACGACACCTTTGCAATCACGATAGCTGCAATCGCAGCAAAGAGAATGAACATGGTAATCAGCGCCTTGAGGTTGCGCTTACCAGTGTCCTTGCGCAATTGATAAGCTCCGTATGCTTGGTTCTTACCTTCAAATACGAGGTCGACCCAGCCATTGTCTATAAGATCTATTTTTGCCATAGTCTATTTACACTTTTAGAGGTTAATCACTTGACACCGGCCTTCTCGATGAGTGCTTTGTCGTCGTCACTCATTTTGTCGACATTGTCAATGACGTACTTATCAATATTGCTAATGAGCATCTCGTCAAGAGCGGCAACCATGTTCGCGTAGGTAGCGGTATTCAGAGGACGGATGATGACAGTCAGTGCGGGCACCTTCTCGCCGTTGGGCAGTTCACCCTTCTTCAGCTTCTTCAGCTGCTCCTGATACTGTTCGTCAGTCATCTTCGAATTATACGCATTCTTCTTGGCATCCAGTTCCTTCTTGGCCAGTTTGATCTTGGCCACGGGGTTGATACCTTCCTCTGTGGTGTGCTCGTTGAGAACCTTCTCGATACCGTCCTTACCATAGCTGGTGGGCTTTACGCATGAGGGGTCGTCATAGTTGGGAAGTCCCGCAATGTACCACACCTTGTCGTCAGCACCCAGATAGAGGGTAATGGTATGAGAAGCCTTTGTAACCTGCTTCTGTTCTTCGTTCAACTGGTTGGTGTCTTCGTTAGAAGGCATGGTCAGCTGCATTGCCTGCGGCTTGGCCAGTGTAGTACACAGCATGAAGAAGGTGATCAGCAGCATCATCATGTCTACCATTGGCGTGAAGTTCACGCGGGTATCCATCTTCTTTTGCTTGGATAGATTCTTTTTTGCCATAATACTACTAGTCGTTTAAACGTTTAACATCGAGATTCGTAATCAGCTGGAAACGGTTCTCGTTCATGTCCTGAAGTTCCGACATCAACTTCTTAATAGAAGAATAAGGAGTCTTGGAGTCGCACTTGATGGCGAGCTTGATGTCAGCATTCGCATTACGTGCAGCGGTCACCCACTGCTGGAACTCACTCTTGCCTCCGCTGATACTGTCGAGCGGAATGCCGAGCTTCTGGATTGCCTCAGCCATCTTCTCCTGTTCCAAGCTCAGATAACCAGCCAGCATGTTCATGGGAGCACCTACCATGGCGTCCTCACGGAAATGCTTAACCTGCGTGGCATTCAGAGAGACGCCGCTCTTGTCGAGCATCTCGTCCAGCATTGCCTGCATGTTGTTCTTGTTTTCTGTGCCCAGGAAGACGCGTCCTTCTGGAGTTACCAGAATGTTGAGCACGTCCTGCTCAGGAATCTTGACCTCTGACACTGAGTTAGGCGCGTTGACTGATACTGGTTCCGGCGTCAAGAATGTTGATGTCAACATAAAGAAGCACAGAAGCAGCGTCATCACGTCTGACATAGGCGTCATGTCAATCCAGATGTCTTTTTTCTGTATCTTAATTTTAGCCATTCTAAAACGGTTTTAAAGGTTAAACCAATGACTAAGAATTAAGCCTCGTTGTGGTTAGAATCGTATGTTGCAGCGATGGTGAAACCAATCTCATCGAGAGCGTAAGTCAGCTTATCGATCTTGTTTGAGAAGAAGTTGTAAACAACGGTAGCAACCCAAGAGGTCAAAATACCAGAAGCTGTGTTCACAAGTGCCTCAGAAATACCAGCAGACAGAGCCATAGAGTCAGCACCACCACCGGCAGACAGAGCCTGGAACGAACCGATCATACCGAGCACAGTACCGAACAGAGCGGTCAGGGTACCCAGAGATACGATGGTAGCAACCATAGGCATGTTCATCTGCAGCGTAGGCATCTCCAGCTGAGTTGCTTCCTCGTGAGCCTGCTGAATCTTAGCAATCTTGGCAGCCTTCTTCAGCGTGCTGTCACCCTCAACGGTCTGATACATGTTGATAGAAGCCATAACGACGTTACCAACAGAACCCTGCATCTTGTTGCACAGCTCTGTAGCCTTGCCGAAGTCCTGAGCCTTGATGGCAGCCTTCACCTCAGCGGTGAACTTAGCCAGATTCATCTTACCAGAAGCAGTCTTGATAGCGAAGAAACGCTCGATACCCAGACAGATAACGGTGAAGAGCAGAGTCAGGATCAGACCTACCACGAAACCACCTTTGTAAACGGTACCCAGCAGGTTAGCGGGATGGCCAGAACGATCACCACCAACGAAGTTGTCGGGGTCACCCATTACGAAATACCATACACCATAACCGCATGCGCAGCAGATTACGAGGATAATCCATGCAGCTTTAACACCTTGGAAGCCCGATTTCTTAGCTGGGGCTGCAGCCTTTGTTGTTGTTGCCATAAATGTAATTTTTAATTTTTTAGTTATTAAATAAATTAAGTTGTAAAAATTTCGCTAATGTTCGGCAAAGATAAGAAATTCAAGTGTACTAAAAGCCTAATTAAGAACTTTTAACTTGATATTTCTCAATTTTTACGCCAATACGGACAATACTTCCTTGATTCTGCGCATTGCTTCGACAATATTCTCGTCACTTGTGGCATAACTCATGCGGAAACATTCGGGGTCTCCGAAGGCATCGCCACCCACTGTTGCCACGTGGCCTTTTTCTAACAGATACATCGCCAAATCGGTGGAATTGTTGATGGTAGTGCCGTCGGGAGTTTTCTTTCCGTAGAAGCTCGAGCACTTGGGGAATAGGTAGAATGCTCCCTCAGGGATGTTGACCTCCAGTCCTGGAATTTCCTTGGCCAGCTTGACTATCAGGTCGCGACGGCGCTCAAAGGCCTTACGCATCTCCTCTACGCACTCCTGGCTTGAGGTATAGGCAAACTCGGCAGCCTTCTGGCTGACGGAGCACGGCCCGCTGGTATATTGTCCCTGCAGCTTGTTGCAGCCTTTGACAATCCACTCCGGTGCAGCAATGTATCCGATGCGCCAGCCCGTCATGGCATAGGCTTTCGACACGCCGTTGACAATGATGCTGCGCTCCTTCATGCCCTTGAACTGGGCGATGCTCTCATGGCAGCCTATGTAGTTGATGTGCTCATAAATCTCGTCAGCCAGCACAAAGAGGTCGTCGTGGCTCATGATGACCTTTGCCAGTGCCTCCAGCTCGGCTTTCGAGTAAACACTGCCCGTAGGATTGCTGGGTGAGCAGAGGATAATCAGGCGTGTCTTGGGCGTAATGGCTGCCTCCAGTTGCTCGGCAGTCATCTTGAAGTTCTGCTCGAAGCCGGCTTCTACGATGACAGGTTGGCCGCCTGCCAGCAACACCATCTGCGGGTAGCTGACCCAGTAGGGAGCAGGTATGATGACCTCGTCGCCGGGGTTCACCAATGCCATCACGGTGTTGCAGACACTCTGCTTGGCACCGTTCGACACCAGGATTTCTGCTGGTTGATAGTGCAGGTGGTTCTCGCGTTCCAGCTTGCGGGCAATGGCCTGGCGCAGATCTGGATAGCCGGGGACTGGCGAGTACTTTGAGTAGTTCTCGTCTATTGCCAGTTTCGCTGCCTGCTTAATATGGTCGGGTGTGTTGAAGTCGGGTTCGCCGACACTCATGTTGATGACGTCGATACCCTGGGCTTTCATTTCAGAACTTTTCTGTGACATGGCCAGCGTTGCTGACGGGGCCAGTCTTTGCAAACGGTCAGATAATTGTGCCATAATTATGCTTTTTGTTTCTATTTGGGTGCAAAAGTACGCAATTTATTCTTTTTAAACGAATAAGTGTGCCACTTTTTTACTTTTTTACCCTTTTGCCTTTCCTATTTACTTCAGGTGCAGCAGATGCCCCATGCGTTCCTGTTTGGTTTTCAGGTAGCGCAGGTTGTACTCGTTGGGAGTGGTCTCTATGGGCACGTTCTCGACAATCTCCAGCCCGTAACCCTCCAGTCCTACGCGCTTGACGGGGTTGTTGGTCATGAGGCGCATCTTCTGGACACCCAGCATACGCAGTATCTGGGCTCCGCAGCCGTAGTCACGTTCGTCAGGCTTGAAACCCAGATGGACGTTGGCGTCAACGGTGTCCAGCCCCTGCTCCTGCAGCTTGTAGGCAGCAATCTTGTTCATCAGGCCGATGCCGCGACCCTCCTGCTGCATGTAGACGATGACGCCGCGGCCTTCCTCTTCTATCTTCTGCATGGCCTTGTGCAGCTGTTCGCCGCAGTCGCAGCGCTTCGAACCCAGGATGTCGCCCGTCATGCACGACGAGTGTACGCGCACCAGCACGGGTTCGTCCTCACGCCACTCACCCTTGATGAGTGCCATGTGCTCCAGTCCGTTCGACTTCTGACGGAAGGGTATCAGCCGGAAGTGGCCCCACTCGGTGGGCATGTCCACCTCCTCGCCCTTCTCGACAATGCTTTCCTTCTGCAGACGGTAGGCTATCATGTCCTTGATGGTGATAATCTTCAGGTCGTGCTCCTGGGCAAATGCCATCAGCTGGGGCATACGGGCCATGGTGCCGTCGTCATTCATAATCTCGATGAGGGCACCGGCAGGGTAGAGGCCCGACAGTTTACACAGGTCGATGGCCGCTTCCGTATGGCCCGAGCGACGCAGCACACCGTTGTCTTGGGCGTACAGCGGACTGATGTGGCCCGGGCGCCCGAAGGTCTTCGATGTTGATGTGGGGTCTCCCAGTGCCCGTATGGTGGCGGCACGGTCGTGGGCTGACACGCCCGTCGAACAGCCTTCTATCTTGTCTACCGTCACCGTGAACGGGGTTCCCAGCAGCGACGTGTTGTCCTGCACCTGATGGGGCAGGTCCAGTTCCTTGGCACGGCTGATGGTGACAGGGGCGCACAGCACGCCGCGGGCGTTCTTCAGCATGAAGTTCACCATCTCGGGGGTAATCTTCTCTGCTGCACATATCAGGTCGCCCTCGTTCTCGCGGTCTTCGTCGTCAACGACAATCACGAACTTACCGGCCTTGAAGTCGGCCAGAGCTTCCTCAATCGTATTCAGTTTCATCTTTTCCATTCTATGATACTTTCTTTATACCTTATTTATATATTATATGATTGTCACGCTACCCTCCTTTTGCAGGTTACCCAGCTGGATGATGCGCGGAATGAGTTTCTCGTTGTTGCGTATGATGTTTTGTAGGTCTCTATACAGACGGAAACGGAAGCGCAACATGCGGATGTAGAAGAAGATGCCCGTAGGCAGGAACAGTCCCGTGATGGCGTTAAGCCACTTGCGGCGGAAGGGCCTGGTGTGGGCATGTGTGGCTATGATGGGATACTGGTTCAGTTTCATCAGCACGTAGTTGTTCTTTGAGTACGACAAGTCCTCAATGGCCACCTCCATGGCACTGTTGATTTGCTCTATGTCGTTGTCGTCGCCGGGACGGAAGAACACACGGATAGGATTGGGCCACCTAAGCAACTTGTGGCGCTGCATATAGCCCGAAATCTCCATGCTGACATTGGTCAGGATTTCGGCATCCGTCAGGTACTTCGGGTCTTCTATGATGACCTCCTTGCGGACAATGTAGCGCTTGGTGCGCAGGCCCAGCATACGTATCAGTATGTTCTTGTATAGGTCTATGTTGAACACCACCGAGTCGTTGTTGGCCTTATAGGTGAAGAAACAGGCGATAGGCGTCAGCACGGCTGTTCCCAGCCATTTGCCGAACCATACCGTCCAGTTGTCGTCGCGGGCCATCTTCGTACCCGTGTTGTCCAGGATGTAGAACACGATGAATACCAGCACCGATATGATGACGGGCACACCCAGTCCTCCCTTGCGGATGATGGCACCCAGCGGAGCACCTATGAAGAAGAATATGAGGCACGACAGCGACAGCGTAATCTTGTTCATTGCCTCCAGCTGGTGCATACGCTCCTCGTAGTTCAGACTCTCGCTGTATTCCACCTTGAACTCCATCTCGCTGAGTGCGGCCTGGGCGTCGTTGGCAGCCATGCGCACCACCTGCTGCTTCTGCTCGCCCGTCAGTTTTGCATACAGCGTGTCGTAGTTGGACTTCCCCATTTTGGCAACCCTGAGCACGTTGGTCGAGTCTGCCTTCTTCATCGGAGGACGGTAGAAGGTTGTGCGCGAGGCATCCCTGAAGTACTGGTGACCCACCGAGTCGTTGAATTCACGGATGCTGTCCAGGTCGTGCAGAATCATTCCCATGCTCTTTGCACGGGCGTCGCTGGCTATCCAGCCCGCCTCTACCATATCCAGCCCGCTGTCGAAGTCCAGCAGGATTTTCTTCGTCGAGAACGTCTCGCGCCGGTAGGGTACGTTGGCTGCCACGCCCAAGCCCGACTGGCGCATGTTCTCAAACCACTCGCCGCTATACAGCGTCAGCAGCAGGTGCTTCTTCTCGGCAGTAGGCTGCATACGCCCTGAGTCAGCCAGAATGACAGCCGCGTCGTCGTAGCTGCCGTTCATGCGGTATATCATGATGCCGTAGAGCATACCCGTCGTCATGTCTTTCTTCTGCACATACAGGTTCGAGCCCGGTATGCCGTCGTAGAAGATGCCCTCGGGAATCTCCACCTCCGGATTCTTTTGCTTCATCGACAGCAGTAGCTGACGGAATGAGATGAAGGCCTTAGGCGCAATCACCTCCTGAAAGAAGAACGAGATGCACGTGATGGCTATCACAATGACTATCAGCGAGCGCATGGCCTGCAACAGCGAGATGCCGGCCGCCTTGATGGCTGTCAACTCCGAACTCTCACCCAAGTTGCCGAACGTAATCAGCGATGACAGCAGAATGGCCAGCGGAAAGGCCTGGGGCATCAGCATCAGGCCCATATACCAGAAGAACTGCGCCATGACCTCCAGCGACAGTCCCTTACCAATCAGTTCGTCCACATAACGCCACAAGAACTGCATCATCAGCACAAATTGGCAGATGAAGAAGGTGGCAAAAAACAACAAGCCAAACTGCTTGGCTATGAATATGTCTAATTTCTTTATTCGAAGCATGTTTCACTACAATCCGCTCACACGGTGCAGACGCTCCAGGTTGGCGTCCCACAATCCACGCAGATCGGCCTCCTCGTCGTCATCGGCAGCATAGTCCGTGATCAGCAGGTTCAGATGCCCCGTCAGGTCACTCTTCTCTATGCGCATCTCCCAATACGCCTCAGGCGTGTCCTCGTGGTAGTCCCACAACAGCCTGATATGGTCGTACTTCTCTATCTCAAGCACCTTCGACTGCTTGGTGTCACGCTCCGTCCAGGGCTGCCCCCAGGTGAACGTCATCAGGTCGTCTTCTTCAGTAACTTTGTCTGCCAGCCATTTCTGAAGGCCCGGCGCATTGCTTATCAGTTCCCAAATTATCTTGGGCGATTGGGTTGACAGCGGGTATTCGATGGTCAGTTTCTGCATAGTTAGTCGTGTTAGCAGGTCCGTTTATTATTATTTTTCGGCAAAAATACAAAAAAATATCCGATTCCCAAAGTTTTTTTCTAAAAAAGTTTGTGTATTTGAAAACTTTGTATTACCTTTGCAGGCGATTTCGAGGGGGTGACCCCTTGGAACTCGCAAAAATGGCGGGGTAGCTCAGCTGGTTAGAGCGTCGGATTCATAATCCGGAGGTCGAGGGTTCGGGTCCCCCTCCCGCTACCAGGAACGGGTTGGAAGTTTTTCCAGCCCGTTCTTGATTTTTATCACTTACGTAGATTCAATTCCAATAGAATTCTAATTAATCTCTAATTGATCTCCGCGCTTGCCGTGGGTTCACTTCATACCTGTCCCCACTGCGGCACCCGCGATGTCTGATAACGACTAAAAAAAGCAGGCTGCTGATTTCCTGTAAGTCAGCAGCCTGTTTTTTTTGATTCTTCAACCTTCAACCTTCATCCTTCAGCCATCATCCTTCATCCATCAGCCATCAGAACGGTCCGTGTCCCATACATGACGTTACGCCCAGCGTAGTACCGATTGCCGTCAGAATCGAAATCAGAATCTGAATCAGCGTCTTCCATGTTTCCTTCTTCATAACTTCTCTGAACTTTAAACTCTTTAACTCTTAACTTTTAACTTGGGGGGCGGGGCCGCAGCCCCAATCCCCCCGAAGTCTACTCGTCCGAGTCAGAACCGCCGTCGGGGTCGGGGTTAGGGGCAGGGTCAGTGCTGCCGCCG
>Ga0247609_10007444_pt1 | contig 10424 bp, 10 predicted proteins | sample 172DNAGHGlowgp2_FD_193487 | JGI IMG/M metagenome (GOLD analysis project Ga0247609, IMG submission 193487) | Sheep rumen microbial communities from Palmerston North, Manawatu-Wanganui, New Zealand - 1728 DNA GHGlow gp2 | ecosystem: Host-associated > Mammals > Digestive system > Stomach > Rumen ...
CAACATCCGTTAGGAAGGAGCGCGGAGTGAGAGATTCATACCGCGCTCTTTTTTTGTTTACAAAATCTAAAATATGGGCTTTTATCATATAATTAACTTAATAAAAGGCAGAAAAATGTCGGTATTTGCGGAAATGTGAGTAAATTTGCACCCAAAAATAAAAAAGAAGCAAATGATAAAACCCAAAAAGACCCTGTATGGATTACTGACAGTGACTATGTTGCTGACATCCTGCGTAAAGTCTAATGACGATAGCGTTACCCTTTCTAATGATACAGCAATCATCGCTTTCTCAATAGGGACTCTGAATAGGTATGTCACTTCCACTTCCTCTACAGGGGAGGAGACTGTTACCAAGACGACAGTTAAAGGCACTGATTATACGTTTAGCATTGACGAGGATAATTATTGCATTTTCAATGCGGACTCTCTGCCTGTGGGTACAGATGTAAAGCATGTTACTTGTGCCGTTGGAACTATGAATAACGGAACAGTGTATGTAAAGAGTCTGGAGGACGGTATTTTTTATTTATTCGACGCTACAGACAGTTTGGACTTCAGTGTGCCTAGAGAGTTCAGGGTATATTCCAGTGACGGATCAGCAAATCAGATTTATCAGGTCAAGATTAACGTGCATCAGCAGGAAGGTGACCAGTTCTGTTGGATACAGTGCCCTTCCTATGATGAGATAGCCGCATTGGAGGCGATGAAGAGCGTTATGCTGAACGATGATCTTTACGTTTATGGTCTCAAGAATGGTAAGACCGTTGGTTATAAGACTACAGATGGAAGTTCATGGACAGAACTTGCAGAGATAGATGATAAGGATGCTTATCAGAACATGGTAGTAATACCAGAAGAAGCCATCTATATGATTGCCAATGGCTCTTTGCAAAAGACTACAGACGGCAATACATGGACAGAGCTTGTCAAAGACGTGGCAGTAAAACGACTGATTGCTACCAGCAAGATAGAATTATACGCTTTTGATGCTGATAACAAGATTATGGTGTCATGGGATGAGGGACAGACATGGGAGGAAGACGAGTTAGACGAGAGCCTCTCCTGGTTCCCCACAGAAGAAACAGCATATGTATGTGTGCCGTTGAAGATGACGGAATATTCTGACTATATCTTAATGGCAGGAATCTCTTCTGCCATAGGAGATATTGCTTCTGTCTGGCGGAAAATTGTGGAATATGACATCCAGGGATTAGCTGACAAATGGGTCTATATGGAGCGTACAGATGATAATCAACTGGCTCTCCCTCAAATGAAGAATATGGTATTGCTATCATACGATGACGGTGTGTTGGCATTTGGTGCGATAAACAACCAGTTCTCACAGATTTACCAGAGCCGTGATAATGGTATCACTTGGAAAAATAATAAGCATTATATTTTACCAGATAAGTTCGAAGGAAATACAGGCTCTTTCACTGCTGCTACTGACGGAAAGAATATATGGTTGGTAAGCGGTGGCACTGGAGAGGTCTGGCAAGGACATCTGAATAAACTGATTTGGGACAAGAAAGAATAAAAAGTTGATGCGGAAGCGGGTCTTGTTTTCTTTTCTGCTGTCAATCATTACGATTGGACTTAGTGCACAGGTAGATCCTGAATATCGCGCTGAGATAGGTGGAGGAATAGGTGCTGTTGCCTATGTAGGAGACTTCAATGGTAACCTCTTCAAGAACATGCAACCGATGGCGACCCTCATAGGACGCTATAAGTTCAATCCACGTATGGCTTTAGCCATGAACGTGAGTTACGGAAAGATTAAAGGCTCATCCAAGAATGTCGAGACATACTATCCGGAACTTGTGATGGAAGAGTTCAGTCATGGACTGTTGGATGTGGGTTTCAGATATGAGTATAATTTCTGGCCTTATGGTACAGGAAGAGAATATCGAGGTGCGAAACGTTTTACTCCTTATATAGGTATAGGTCTGGGAGTAACGTTCGTCAAGCCTGAGACTACAGAAGTCGCCATAAACCTACCGATAGGTGTAGGAGTGAAATATAAAGTAGGCAACCGCTTGAATCTTGCCCTTGAATGGGCGATGCACTTTACGACGAGTGATATGCTTGACGGAGTGAAAGACCCTTATGGCATTAAGAGCAGCGGTCCTTTTAAGAATACAGACTGCTATAGTCATTTGCGATTATCGCTGACTTATGATATATGGGTAAAATGCAGGACCTGTCACAATGATAGGGAATGAAAAAGGAAAATAGTAAAAAAAGAAATATGACAACAGCGTTGGATATGACACGGATTCCACAGCACATTGCCATCATTATGGATGGTAATGGACGATGGGCTATGGATCGTGGGCTGGATCGTACATTTGGTCACAAGGCAGGACTTGATAACCTAGAGACTGTTACCACCTTGTGTTCTAATTTAGGTGTGAAGTACTTAACAGTTTATGCTTTCTCTATTGAGAACTTCAATAGACCGGCTTATGAGGTGGAGGCATTGATGGGACTGGTTCTCAGTTTCATTAAAATGGAACTCTTCCATAACAACAACGTGAGTTTCCATGTAGTGGGCGATCGCGAGCGACTCCCAAAGAGTGTACAGGACAAGTTGCGTTCTATGGAAGAGGAGACAGCGATGTATGACGGCATGGCGATGACGATTGCCATGGGTTATTCGTCCAAACAAGAATTGGTGAATACCACTAAAGTTATTGCGCGAAAGGTGCAAAATGGTGAGATGAGTGCAGACGATATTAGCGAGGAGACTATCAATGAGCATCTGTGGACGTCATGGATGCCTGACCCCGACCTGCTTATCCGCACGGGTGGCGAGATTCGTATCTCCAACTATCTGCTCTGGCAGTGTGCCTATTCAGAGTTTTATTTCTGCGACACCTATTGGCCAGACTTTGACGAGGAGGCTCTCCACAAGGCTATTGCCAGTTATCAAAATCGTCAACGACGTTTCGGAAAGACAGAGCAACAAATAGAAAACGAAGAGAAACTATGAGATATATCAAAAAGACAGCCGTATTACTGACATTACTGTTTGCTATGGGCATGCAGTTGATGGCACAGGATGTGATTGTCAATCCTGACATTTCTTACGCAGGTACACCTCGGACTTGTGAGATTGGCGGTATTACCGTGAAAGGAGTAGAGGGGTATGAGGACTTTGTGCTGATTGGTCTCTCAGGACTATCTGTAGGTCAAATGATTACTGTTCCAGGTTCAGAGATTACGGATGCAGTTAAACGTTATTGGCGACATGGATTGTTCTCCAATGTTGCGATTACGGCAGACTCTATTGTCGGCTCCAAGATTTATTTGTGTATTAATCTTGCTACCCGTCCACGTGTCAGTAATATCTTTTATCACGGAATCAAGAAAGGAGAACGTGATGATATGGAAGCGAAGTTGGGTATCATGAAAGGTAGTCAGATTACGCCCAATATGATTGACCGTGCCAAGATTCTTGCTAAACGCTATTTCGATGATAAAGGCTACAAGAATGCGGAGATTGAGATTGTCCAGCGCGATGATGTATCTGAAAAGAACATGGTGATTCTTGATGTGAATATCGACAAGAAGGACAAGATGAAGGTCCGTAAGATTATTTTTGAGGGCAATAATAATTTGTCTGCTAAAAAGATTAAGGGTAACCTGTTTAAGAAAGGTGCTTTTGGTAAGATTAACGAGGCAGGTAAGTTATCGAATCTCTTCAAGGCAAAGAAATTTACGGCAGAACGCTATGAAGAGGCAAAGAAAGCACTGATAGATAAGTATAATGAGTTGGGCTATCGTGATGCTGTTATCCTGAAAGACTCCGTATGGAATAATGATGAGAAGCATGTCAATGTCTTCGTAAAGGTTGATGAAGGTCAGCGTTATTATATCCGTAATATCACGTGGGTTGGAAATACGGTGGTGACAACAGACTATCTGGATCAGGTTCTCGGTATGAAGAAGGGCGATGTCTACAATCAGAAGTTGATGAACAAACGACTTACTGAAGATGAAGATGCCGTGGGTAACTATTACTGGAATAATGGTTATCTGTTCTATAACCTGCAACCTACCGAAGTCAATATCGTAGGTGACTCCATCGATTTGGAGATGCGTATCCAAGAAGGTACACAGGCACATATCAGTAATGTACGTATCTATGGTAATGACCGCATTTATGAGGAAGTTGTCCGTCGTGAGTTACGTACCAAGCCTGGCGACCTGTTTAACAAAGACGCCATCATGCGTTCTGCGCGTGAAATAGCATCTATGGGCTTTTTCGATCCAGAGAAGGTGAATCCGGATGTCAAACCCAATTATGAGGACGGTACTGTAGATATCAACTGGAATCTGGAACAGAAGTCTAACGACCAGTTGGAGTTCTCTCTCGGTTGGGGTCAGACGGGTATCATCGGACGTGTGGGTATCAAGCTCAACAACTTCTCCATGCGTAACCTTTTCGGAAAGAACAAGATGCACCGTGGTATTATGCCGATAGGCGATGGTGAACAATTGTCTTTGTCATTTCAGACAAATGGTCGCTACTATAGTTCTATCTCTACAAGCTATAGCACAGGATGGTTTGGTGGTAAGCGTCCTAATGCTTTCAGTGTGAGCGCCTTCTATTCCAAACAGAGCGATATCTCCAGCAGTTATCGTAATAATAGTTTCTATAATAACTATTATAATTTCATGTATGGTTATGGATCATATAATAATTCATACTATAATTATGATGCACTGCTGGATGACGACAAGTACATCAAGATGTTTGGTGTTGCCATTGGATGGGGTAAGCGTTTGCGTTGGCCGGATGACTATTTCCAACTCTCCGTACAGTTGGGATATACCCGCTATATGTTGCGTGACTGGAATTACTTTATTATTAATAATGGTAACTGTAATAATATCAATCTGGGAATCACGTTGTCACGTACCTCAACGGATAACCAGTTGTTCCCACGCCGTGGTTCAGAGTTTATGGCGTCTGTCACATTGACTCCGCCTTGGTCAGCCTTCGACAAGAAAGACTACGAGCATCTTGCCACAGATTATACGTCTGCAACCTATGGTGCTGAATTACAGGAAAAGTATCGCTGGATTGAATACCATAAGTGGAAGTTCAAGACACGTACGTTTACTGCTTTGACGGGTGGGCAGAAATGTTTGGTATTGATGACCCGTGTGGAGCTAGGTATCTTGGGCGCCTATAACAAGTTTAAGAAATCACCCTTTGAGACCTTCTATGTGGGTGGTGACGGTATGAGTGGATATTCTACCGGTTATGCAGAGGAGACCATTGGTCTGCGTGGTTACGATAACGGTTCTATCTCTAATACGGCAGCCTATCAGGCAGGAACAAGTGCCTACTATAATGCTTATGCCTATGACCGCTTTACTTTGGAACTCCGCTATCCGTTCATGTTGGGTAATACAACCGTCTATGGACTTGCTTTCTTGGAAGGTGGTAATGCATGGGTAGATACGAAGAAATTCAACCCGTTTGACATGAAACGTTCTGCCGGTGTCGGTTTACGTATCTTCCTGCCGATGGTAGGTCTGATGGGTCTTGACTGGGCATACGGTTTCGACAAAGTGATTAGTGGAAGTACTTATAAGAGAGGTGGCAGTCAGATTCACTTCATCTTAGGACAGGAGTTTTAAACGAATCAGTCGTAAGAACGTCATAACAATGTAATGTCATAACGTAAAAACGAAATAACAATGAAAAAAGTCTTAACGTTAATAGTTTTCTTTGCTACGGCAATGTCCATGCAGGCCCAGAAGTTTGCATTGCTGGATATGGACTATATCCTGAAAAATATACCTGCCTATGAACGTGCCAATGAGCAGTTGGCGCAAGTGTCTAAGAAATGGCAGGCAGAAGTTGAGGCTCTTCAGACAGAGGCACAGACCATGTATAAGGACTATCAGAAAGAAGTCGTCTTCCTTTCTCAAGAGCAGAAGAAAGCACGTCAGGACGCTATCATGGAGAAAGAGCGTGAGGCTTCTGAACTGAAGAAGAAGTATTTTGGTCCTGAAGGTGAACTTTTCAAGAAACGCACGGCTTTGATGTCTCCCATTCAGGAGGAAATCTATAATGCTGTGAGTGAGATTGCCGATAGCCGTGGCTATCAGTTGGTACTTGATCGTGCCAGTGACAATGGCATTATCTTCGGCTCTCCTAAAGTAGATATTTCCAGTGAGGTGCTTAGTCGCCTCGGCTATAGTAACTAAAATATCTAGAACATCTAGATTATCTAGGAACTCTAGAATAAATTAATAACGAAAATAATTAAACAACAAACAAAATGAAAAAGATGATTCTTTGCGCAGTATGCGCAATCTGCGGTTTTACTACCGCCAACGCTCAGAAATTCGGTCACCTGAATGCACAGGAGGTTATTCAGGCAATGCCTGAGTTTACCAAGGCTCGTACAGAAATCGAGGCACTGACCAAGACCTATGAGACTGATCTGAAGAGCATGCAGGACGAACTTCAGAAGAAGGCTGAGGCTTACGAGAAAGAGCAGGCTTCACTGCCCGCTAATATCAAGGAGCGTCGTGAGAAGGAACTGCAGGATATGTATCAGAAGATTCAGCAGACTTATCAGGACAACCAGCAGGCTCTTGCCAAGGAGCAGAATGAGAAGATGCAAGTGATTCAGACTAAGGTTCTTGATGCTATCAAGGCTGTAGGTCAGGAAGGTAACTACGTGTATATTATGGATATCGCAAGTGGCGTACCCTATATCAGTTCTACTCTCTCTACGGATGTAACTGCTCAGGTAAAGGCTAAGCTTGGATTGAAATAAGCGACATCTTTGATGATATGAGACGGATATTTTTCGTTTTATTTGCCGTCATTTCTTTTTCAGCATCGGCGCAGAATACTGCACCGGTGCTGAAATTTGGCTTTCTGAGTTATGATGCCGTCCTTCGTTCGATGCCTGACTATGCTGTTGTTGAGGCTAATATGGAGAAACTCCGTCATCAGTATGCGGCAGAGCAGAAACGGGTAGAGGATGAGTTTAACAAGAAATACGAGGAGTTTCTTGACGGACAGCGTGATTTCCCACAGACCATCTTGCAGAAACGTCAGAATGAGCTTCAGGAACTGCTTGATAAGAATATTGCTTTCAAGAAAGAGAGTCAACGTCTGTTAGAACAGGCTCAAAAAGAAGCAATGGTTCCATTGAAGACTCGTCTTGCTGATGCGTTGGCAAGAGTTGGCAGTAGTCGTGGTCTTGCCTTTATCCTCAATACTGATCAGAACGCCGTGCCTTGGATGAATATCACGATGGGCGAGGATGTCACGGATGCAGTAAAGGCAGCATTAAGATAAAAAGATTATGTTTCCGAGTGTACCAGGACCTATCGGTATCTTTGACAGTGGCTATGGCGGACTGACCATCCTTCATGGCATTCGTCAGTTGTTACCCCAGTACGATTATTTGTATTTGGGTGACAATGCCCGTGCTCCTTATGGTACACGCTCTTTCGAAGTCGTCTATGAATTCACTCGCCAGGCTGTTGTCCGTCTCTTTGAGATGGGTTGCCATTTGGTTATCTTAGGTTGTAATACAGCCTCGGCAAAGGCCTTGCGTACCATACAAGAGCAGGACATTCCTAATATCGACCCACAGCGTCGCGTGTTAGGTATCATCCGTCCCACAGCAGAGGTGATAGGTTCTTTGACGCATTCCCGTCATGTAGGTATCTTTGCCACTGAGGGAACCATCAAGAGTGAGAGTTATAACTTAGAGATTCATAAGTTCTTCCCAGACATACAGGTCAGTGGTGTCGCCTGTCCTTTCTGGGTGCCATTGGTGGAGTATAACGAGGCAGACTCTCCTGGTGCCGACTATTTTGTGAAGAAGCGTATCGACCAGATTCTCCGCATGGACCCGGAGATTGACACCATCATCTTAGGCTGTACCCATTATCCCTTGTTATTGCCTAAGATTCATAAGTTCATTCCTCGCGGCATCCGTATTATCTCCCAAGGAGAGTATGTGGCAGATGCCTTACAGAAATATTTCCTGCACCATCCTGATGTAGAGCAGCGTTGTACCAAAGGTGGGGAAGTACATTATCTCACTACCGAGAATCCTTTGAAGTTTAAGGAATCCGCTCAGGTTTTTCTCCACGAGGACGTAGAAGTGGAGAACATCACACTGGGGTAATCAGCTCAGTAGTCTTTTGGCGAAATAGCGTACGGGATACCATACGCTGAGGAATCCTACTGCAATAACGGTCAGGAATATCAATACGATATCCCAAGGATGAACACTGACAGGATAGGCATCGACGACAAAAGAACCCTCTGACTCACCTAAACGCACAATACCATATTGCTGTTGCAACCAGCAGAGTAACAGTCCGACAGCTATGCCGATGATGGCTCCCATCACTGAAATCATACGACCCTCAAACAGAAAGATACGTATGATCTGTTTATCGGAGGCCCCTAAGTTACGCAAGGTGACAACATCATTCTTCTTGTCTATCATCAGCATCGACAGGCTGCCGATGATATTAAAGCAGGCGATGACGAGGATGAAGGTCAGGAAGATGTATGCCATCAGCTTCTCTATCTTCATGATGCGGAAAGTATCGTCTTGTTGCTCATAGCGGTCGTACACATAAAACTGCTCTCCTGCTATCTCCTTCATCTCTGCTTTCACTTTCTCGAAATTACTGCCAGGCTTCAGGCGCAGTTCCAAAGAAGAAAGCATGCCCTGTTGGTCGAACAGTTGTCGTGTGAAGGCAATAGAGGTGATGATATAGCGCTTGTCGTACTTTCCTTGTTTGATGCTGAACAGCACACCAGGAGAATAGAGCTCATCTTCAACGAATCCCTCTTGCAAGTTTGCCATGTTGAGTTGTCCTTCTCTTCGTGGTGCATAGATCTTCAAGGGATGGTCGAAAGTATAACCCACGCCCAACTGATAAGCCACTCCCATACCCAAGATGCCATAGTTCATATCAGCGGCATGCAAAGTGTACTCTCCATCGCCTTCCAGAACCTCTTTGATATGCGTCAGTTTATCGTAGTTGTCCTCCACTCCTTTTATCTGAACCATTGCCTGATGCTCACCATAGACGGCAAGAGCCTGGTCTTCCATCACCTCTGTAACCACATCCACTTGGGGCAGTTGACGGATGCGTGTCAGAAGAGGATGATCTGCTGCCACTGTCTTTCCCTTGACAGGCATCACTTTGATTTGTGGGTCCAGTTGCGTAAAGAAGGACGCTATCATATCGTGAAAACCGTTAAACACACTCAATGTCACCACCAATGCCATGGCAGCGACAGCAACGCCCACTACGGAGATACCGCTAATCACATTGATAGCGTTAGTACTCTTCTTCGAGAAGAGGTAGCGGCGTGCGATGTAAAACGGGAAGTTCACTTCTTCAGCAGTTCGTCGATATGGTCAATATAATCGAGGGAGTCATCAATGAAAAAGCGCAGTTCGGGAATGATTCGTAACTGATGGCGCACCCTTGTTCCTAACTCATAGCGAATCTGTTTGTCGTTCTTGTTGATGTTGGCCATGATTTCCTCGCCTCGCTCACTGGGGAAGATGCTCAGGTGTGCTGTACACACACTGAGGTCTGGACTGACACGCACACGGGTAACGCTGACCATCACACCATGCATGCCACGAGTCTGCTCTTGGAATATCACGCTCAGTTCTTTTTGCAACAAGCGCGCAATCTTATTCTGTCTTGTCTCTTGCATAGTCTTTTCTTTCTTTTTCGGTGACAAAGGTAGTGTAAAGTGAGCAAAATGCCAAAAAAACACCCATTTATTTGTTTTTTCATATATTTATCTTTATCTTTGTACCCATCATTACTAAACAAAAAACTATGAGGAAAATTCTACTTTTTATCAGTTTCTTCGTCTCTCTGATTGCATTTGCAGGAGAGGTGACAGAGCAAGAGGCATTACAGAAAGCCCAACAGTTCATGAAAGGCAAGCAGTTCAAGCAGAAGAACCTGCGCCGAGCAGCTGCCCTTGGAGGTAAGTCTTTCTATGTCTTCAATGCCGAACAGAATGGTGGCTTCGTCATTGTCAGTGCCGACGATCGTACTGAGGCTATCTTGGGTTATGCCGACCAAGGCACACTGGATGCTAACCGTTTGCCAGAGAATGCCAAGAAATGGTTGGAAGGCTATGAGATACAAATCAGTGCATTGGAGAATTGTCCGCACGAGTATACCAGTGAGCGTCGTGTACTGGGTGCTCCTGTTGCCCCGATGATTACTGCCCATTGGGGACAAGGTACTCCTTATAAGAATATGTGTCCGTTGGATGGAGAAGATATATGTGTGACTGGATGTACAGCCACTGCGATGGCACAGGTCATGTATTATCACAAATGGCCGATAACACCAGTGGGTCCATTACCTGATTATACAACAAA
>Ga0247609_10007446_pt1 | contig 10421 bp, 14 predicted proteins | sample 172DNAGHGlowgp2_FD_193487 | JGI IMG/M metagenome (GOLD analysis project Ga0247609, IMG submission 193487) | Sheep rumen microbial communities from Palmerston North, Manawatu-Wanganui, New Zealand - 1728 DNA GHGlow gp2 | ecosystem: Host-associated > Mammals > Digestive system > Stomach > Rumen ...
GAGGAGATATTTAAGATATCATTCTACAATGATATTGTAGATAAAAGATCAAGATTTATGCTAGATGATGTAAACCAATTTGATTATCCTATATTGGAATATTCTGATAATCAGCCTAAGATGTGTAGATATGTAGTACCGAAGAATTTCAAAGACTATATAGTATAATTACACCCAGAAAGGATATTTCTAATGAATGAAATACCAAATTTAATCCAGAATGGTTATTTTGGTAATAATCAACCTATGGGTGGTTATAATCCGTACCAACAACCAATGATGCAGTCAGGATTTATGCCACCTCCACAACCACAGTCGAATATGATACCGATTGGAAGCTATAATTATAATTCTACGGTTTTCAATCCGTATAATAACCAACCGCAACAACAGCAGTATACATTCCAGCCGATAAATGGTGGATATGATCCAATGGCGCAATATAGAGCACAGCAACAAGGCTCTTATTATAATCCATATCCACAATATCAGCAGCAGTATATTAATCCATATCAACAGTATTCTTATCAGAACTATAATGGCTATAGTCCATTTATGTCTATGCAGATGATTCAGCAAGCCATGAATAATCAGATTACTGTAAGTAAAATCAAATGTCGTGTACAATTAGCCGCTCTCGGAAAGGATATTGATGAAGATAAAATAGATGAGTGGTGTAATCCTAACAACAAAGTTTATCAAGTTACAGACGAAAGAAGAGAAAATGATTCTATTTGGAGGGAGATGGTAAGATTACATAACGTCTGTAACAGCCCTGTCCAGTATGATAGTCCTATAAAGCAGATGGCTAATTTCATGCAGCTTCAGATTAAGAAATATCATGAAGCTTTTGATAACCATTCCATGTGTGAATTCTTTGAAGAGGATTATCCCAGACTTCAGAGAGAGTTCTGGATTGCTGAAAATATTCGTAAAGGAGGAAGCAGAGACTTATCAACAACTTACAATTCTAAAGAATATAATGAGCTTCTGAATATGCACAGATCATCTAATCCTTATATCAATGAGTTGATGGATAACTCTAGATATGATAATAATATAGATGATTCTGAAGTAGGATTAGCTGAAGTATTCGATAGAGAGATGAGAAGGAGGAATGTATTAGAAGGTAAATTACCCACATTCGTTTCTAGTCCAGAAGTTCAAGAACAGAGGAGGCTGTTCACAGAGAAACTTATGGATCAAATCTATAGAAAGAATGCTAGTAAGGGAGGCGGTTAAAAATGTCTAGAGTTTCAACTCTTGAGAAGTTAAAGATCAAGAAGAAGAGTGCTCTGGAATTTCATTTTGAAGAATTATGGGCGCCTCCGATTATGACGTTATTTACTCCACAAGATATTCAAGAGTTAATACGAATAGCAACAAGTGTAAGATATAATGGTAATATAAATAAAAAATATGAACTGATAGATGCGGTAATGAAACAACGAGGATTTAGAAAGCTTGCTGCCGGAACTAACCGAGTTGTTTATCGTTTTCTTGAAGATGCTAGATTTGTTGCCAAAGTAGCAGTAGATAGAGTTGGAATGAAAGATTCACCAGCAGAGTTTAGAAATCAGATGTTCTTTCAACCATTCTGTTGTAGGGTCTTTGAAGTCGATCCATCTGGAGTTATTGCGTTTGTAGAAAGGGTCAATCCAATATCTTCATTAGAAGAGTTTTTCAGTGTAAAAGATGATGTCTTCAATATGATGATTACCAAGATAATTGGTAAGTATGTTGTAGACGATCTTGGATCTGAAACTTATATGAATTTTGGAGTACGACAAGACTCTAATGGCCATACATTTGGTCCAGTAATTATTGACTTCCCATATGTATATGAATTAGATGGGGCTAAGCTTAAGTGTCAGTCTATGAGAATCGATCCATATACAGGAAGACAAGAAGTATGTAATGGTGATATAGATTATAATCCTGGATTTAATGGATTATCCTGTAAGAAATGCGGAAGATCCTATAAAGCCAGAGATCTCTCTAAGGGTAATGCAACAGTAAAGTTTATTGACACATCTGTTGAGAAAGCTTTAATTAAACAGTTACAATACCAAATGAGAGTAAGAATAATTGATAATGGTAAAGTTGTTATGGACTCTGGACGGGAATCCAGAAGATATCTAACTGAGGAGGAATATGAAATGATTAACAGCGTTAATATCAAGGCAGGAGACGAAATCGAAGTCGGTAAGACTGTCTATAAGAAGAAACAGAAGCAGAGAGAGTATAGAGATCAGTATTATACAGCTCTTCAGAAGCAGTATTTCGATGAGCTTCAGAAGAAGAATGCATTCAATCCTGTGATCAAGAAGCCGGACACTGATGTCGAGGTTGCTGCTACTGAAAGGCTTGATAAGAAGAAAGCTAAGAAAGAGCAGATTTCTGATGAATCTTTAGAGTTTACTTGGATCAAGAATAATGGGCCTATGGAAGTTGATGTTGAAGGCACTTATAATAGCAGAACCGGAGATCTCATTGAGTATCTTGAAGCAGAAACATTTCCTGAGCTTACTGTAGATCCTAATAAGGATTCTGATGAAGATGAAGAACAGTTCACTCTTGATGATCTTGTAAAGAAAGAAGATACAGAAGAAGATGTTACTGTAGATACTAAGCATCAGGATACTGAAGAAGCAGCTACAGCTTCTGTAACAGCTAAGCCTACAGATGACTATTCTGTTAACAGTGATGGTTTAGTATATACAGATGATCAGGTAGCTAAGATGGTTGAAGAGAATAGAGCTGCTCATACTGATAAAGAAGTATCTAGAGAATCAACAGCTCTGAATCCTGAAGCTGATAAGATTCCTGAGGATAGTCCTATAACTAGACCTTACATGGATCCTACGGTAAATGTGGAATATACAGATCCTACAAGGGGTAAATCTACATATGCTATGGGATATGATCTTAATCATGAATCTGAAGAAGAGGAAGAACAGGATGTAGAGGATGATTCTGTTGAAGAAGAATCCAATACAGTAGATCTGTCTTCTTATGTAGACGGTAATCCTGGATTTGATGAAGATTCTCAGGATGATGAAGACGAAGAAGAATATGATTCTGAAGATGAACAGGAAGACTATGCTGAGCAAGAGTATGACGATTACGAAGTTGAGAAGTTCAAAAAGTACGTTACTCAGCAGTCCAAATCTGGTAGCCGCGCAAAGCTTAGAGCTAAACCGAAGAAATCTGAATTGAATGCTTATTAATTGAAAGGAGATCAATATGTTCAATAATCATACAATGTCGTTAGTTACCGATCTCAATCTTGTAGCTAATGATATTAGAAATATTGATTTCGTTACAGTAGCAGCTATAACTACAAGTGATTATCCTGATCAACCTAATGTATATTATGCCGGGGTATTATTACCACCGACAGAAATACTTATGGAGTGGGCTGATGGTAATCAGCTTATATTACAGAATGAATATCCTAAATATCTGCTGACTAAAGAATGCGATGATATGATCGTAGCATTAATAGCAGCTATGACTCAGAGAAACATTATTCTGTATATACCGACTGATGAGTATAATGTATTCGGACCAATATTACTGAACCATCTTAGATTCATCTATGGTATTACAGTTAATTCTCCTTGGAGTTCATTCTATATAGATCCAACAAAGATTCCACTCATTATGGCTAAGTTCTATATGATGGATGTAATGGATCCGCAACCATTCTTGGAGTCTTATCCTGCTAGATATGCTTTACCAGACTTTGTAATAAATAAGCTTGCTGTTGATCTTAATCCATTTGGAGGAAGACCTGCTAGTTTTGAGGAGTATAGAGCTTACTTCAATCAGCTTAATGCTTCTAAACTTCAGCAAGCAGCTCAACCTAAGCAGAATATGATTAGACTCGTCGAAGGCGGTGAGGATAAATGATTGTATTCTTAGACAATCCTCAGCTCATACCTTACATAGCAGATAAGACTAGACAACCAATTAGAGTAATGAATTTCTCATCACTCTATTCTGGGTTTGAGGATGCAACTTGCATGTGCACCAGTATGAACTTAGTAGAGACTGGTGGGATGCCTATAAATCAATTTATCAATACAGTTGATTTTGACATCATGTATGCATCAGTACTATTACAGAATGATCACATGTTTGAAACATTCACTAAGTTTATAGCAAGCTCATACTTTGGTTTTACTGTAATACTTTTAGTTTATAGAGAACCATATAGAGATGCTATAATGGAATCTGTTATTAAGCTCATACAGCAGAGGTATGGTTACAACTGTTGGATAGTCAATTCTATTGATGATATAGATTGTCTTGCTGAGTCTACATTTACACCGGCTGGAATAATAACGCTAGATTCAGATGTAAAGAGGTATGATAATTTATACCAGTGCGGTAGAGTAAGCGAGCTTATAGATCCTGTAAGTATGATTAATGTAGAAACATAAACGACCTAAGCTAGAGGGAGTAATCTCTCTAGCTTATTTTTTCTTAAGGAGGATATTATGACTTACAAAGATAGAATCAATGAGTATATTATGGAAACCATCGAAGACGATGAGAATATTAAAGCAGAATATGATAACAAAGGTTTATTCTATGACGTAATACAGAAGTTCTTAGAATGTGCTTCATATAAGACAGCTATACAGTTTTCTGTTTATGCATTGTATACGGCTTGTTATATGTTTGATAGAGTAATTAATAGGATCAAGTCTACTGTAGACTTTAAACTCTTTAATGATGTATCAGAAATCGTTAAAGAGTCTAAAGAGCTTACTAATAGGCTTGATAGTGAGTTCAATAAGTAAGCCAAGACATCTGAGTAAAATACGATTCGGAGGTGCCTAAATATGCTTAAGCAATTAGATATAGATAATATTATGCTCAGTCTCCAAGCTGGAGAACGAGTATTTTTATACTATGCTGCCGGTAAAACTGAACTCAAAGGAATTACAGATAGCCAGCAATTTTCCCATAAAGACGAGCCAAGATATATTCCTATCAAGGTAGAAGTATTAGATGTACAGAATGCTTACTTTGAATATCTTAAATACCAGAACGATCCTAGTAAGTATAAGATAGAAGAGGAAGAGGTTTGGTACGATCCTAATACTAAGTATATTCATAGATATATTGTACCGGATGGAGATGATGAGTATGATGAATTCAATTCAAGAGTTCCATCTGCCATCTATGGTATTAAACGTAAAGTCTATAATAAAGGTGATCTTATTAAGGATTATGTAGATCCTACACCTGTAAAAGAGATTTACACCAATGCTATTGAGTATGGAACTCTATCCAATGCTGATGTTTTATCCAAGCTTAATGAAGGATTATTATCCTGGAAATATATGAAGCTTGAAAATAATGAGGTTGTAGATGGATTACCGTTTAGCTATGTTACATCTAACTGGTATATTCTTACTATAAAGAATTGGGCTAAGGTAGAAAAGCCGCTTATCAATGTAAGAGATAAATCAGCATTCTTTACTACAGTAAGAGATGCTTATTACGCTATTGAACAACTGGAGGCTTAAACCATTATGAAAATGATTGCAGCTTGTGATAATAACTATGGAATTGGTTACCAGAATAAATTACTTTTTAGGATTCCAGAAGATATGAAAAACTTCTCTAATATTACAAGAAATAATGTAGTAGTAATGGGAAGAAAGACATATGAATCTATGGATTGTAAACCACTTCCTAACAGGATTAATATTGTAGTAACTTCTGATAAAGAATATCATAAAGAGCATTCTAATATCATAGTTTGTTCTATTGATACTCTTATGAAAGAGCTTGATAATTACGATGATGATGAAATTTATATCATCGGTGGTGGTAGGCTTTATACCAAGCTAATCAATCAGTGTGATGAGACTATTCTTACAATTTACCATAAGGAATATGAGGACGTAGATACGTATTTCCCAATTCCAGAAGATTATGGATTCTATAAGAATAAAGTATTACAGACTGGAACACATGAAGATATAGAGTTTGAAATCTGTAGCTATATTAAATCTATTCTGTAATGCTATAAGGGAGGTGAAAGTATTATGGAATTATGGGCAGAATCTAATTATACATCTGGTATATCATACATAAATAATACTTTCATCTATGAGTTGGATATTCAGAAAGCAAATATAAATGTATTATATTCATTAGGAATAATAGATAAGCAAATTTACGATTATTTATACAATTCGGAGCGTCAGGTCAGACAAGTCTATGTAGGCAAACTTCAGAAAGATAAAGCTGTCTCAGATGCCTTAAAAGGAGGCATTAGAGAAGCTAGAAAAAATCTATTTGAAGCAAATAATATTCAAGACTATGAAGTTTTATCTATTAAGAATGATGCTATATTTCTTATAGATAGAATTCCTGAAGTGAGAGACTTCGGATTAATACATTTTATTCCTAAGAATAAATACACTGGATTTTATCAATTAATGAATTTAGAGATGTACTACTTCTATAGTAATATAACACAAGAAGAGTGGTTACATATCAAAGGTATTAGTGATAAAAATCTAGAACTACATGATAAATATTTTCTTCAGTTCTTAAAAGATCTATTCTATACTATACAATCTAATGGTGCTGAAATAGCGATGAGAATGCTTAAAGATTTCTACATACAATATATTTCATTATCATTACCAGTAGAGTATTATAGAAGATTCGATGTAACAAGCGATTATCATTTTAAATTCAGAACTCCTATAGGAACAGGATTTGGGATGGATAATGCTACTGAAGAACAAAAACAATATCTGGATATATCCAACAATCTTAGAATATTACTAGAATTGCAAAAGAAATTAGTACAGATGTATTTCAATAAGCATTGAGAATATAAATCCTCTAGGGAGAAATCCCTAGAGGATATCTTGTGTAAATTCATTTTTTCTCAATAATATAATATAGATATGTAAGCAACAAGAAACTATTAACTTATTATTCTAGGAGGGATAATAACAAATGGCAGCAACTAGAGTAAATCAATACACTGGTATTGATAGAGAAGCTTTGAAGAGGCTTGAGGGCAAACCAATCTGCGAGGCAGCAAAGAATGGCATCTTTGTAGTTGGAGAAGACAGATTTATTTATCAGCCAAGCGCATTCAAAAGAAGGCGACCAGCAGAGGAAGGCATCCAAGAGCATAAAACTATCGTAAAAAATAAAGCTAGCGAGGATGCAAAAGCTGTATGGGCAAGTCTTGGTATCAAAAGTAATTATACTCAGGTCATGTGGAAATATGACCATGACGTAACTTTCGACGAACTTGATAAGCATTGTGCTAATCTTCAGGCTATCAGGGATCTAAAGAAACAGTTAAATCAATAAAAGAGGAGGAAAAGAACATGGATAAATTCTTAACGGCATTATTCTGGTTAGAGGTTGGTAACTACATTTACAGCAAAGCAACAAGAAAGGATTACGAGCTGCTTGCAGTACATCTCACAAGATTCGGCATCAAAAGCTATAATGACTTTTGCAAGGCTGTATTCGCATCTGAAGTGATCAACAACATTAATGGATGTGGAGAAACAATTGATGGCGATTACAGAGAGGTAGTATAATGAATACAATTGATGAAGTAATCCTTGAGACTTTATTTGAAGAACTGGTAAGAGTCATTTCTGAGGACGACTTCGTATAAAACAATGTACTATTAGTAAACCCATAAAAACCAAAAAGATGTAGGGAGAGGCTTTTACGCCTCTCCCGAATCTTATACATTATTATTTTTTGTTTCCGGAGCCTTAAGAGAATTATAGTTCAATACAAACTCAACAACTTTCATATAAATATGAGAGCCTAAGAATTTACCTAAATAGTTTTCATTATATACAAGAAGTAGCTGAGAGCGTAATGTAATTGACATTCTATCAGGAATAGTTTCTACTAAATAATTCCGTAGCTGCTCTTCCATCTTATTATTGATATATGGAATATCCTTAGGACGAATATGGATAAGAGAATATTCGTCAATAGCTTCATCTATGATGTAATCTAGATGCTTAATGATATCTTCTTCAGAATATTTCATTTCATCGAAATGCAGAGTAAATCTATTGATGATATAAGTATAAAGCATATCCAATAGCCGATTTACTATGATCCAAGAAAGGATAATTACGATAATCCATAACCATCTCATTGTAAATAAATAATGTATAAGCTGTGATTTAATATCCATGATTAATCTCCCTTCATTTTATTATTAGCATGTGATCAAGATAATAAATCAGAGCTAGCTTTGCAGCTAGCTCTATGTTAATATTGAATGTATCCACTATTAGACCAATCAAGTAATTGTTCTCTTGCTCTAGCAATCGCAGGCCAATACATCTTATGATTATTGGCTTCCTCTTGTTTAAATTGAAGCATCCATTGGAATGCTAAATCTAATGTAAGATATTTACCATATTTATCCAAGAATTTAAAAGGATTACCCCAGCACATATCCAGAGGAATAAATGCTGTTCCGTTAGAATTATGGTACATCTGATGGTTGGTTTCAGATAACATAATAACAGCCATCATATTATTTCTATGGCATTCTTCTAGCTCTTTAATAACCATCATAGTATTTACAGATCCAACTGTATTAAGAAAATATTCAGTAATAGTTATAGCTGCTGAATTGAGTGATGGTAGATGATGGTGCAGCTCAATAGCAGCCATTTCAGAATTTATACCTCTCATAATTTGATCTACGTTTAGATCTTTCTGCATTATGGAGGATTTATAATCTTTATAAAACCTTCCTCGTCTAAACTGGTTTTCTACAGAATATATGAATCTAGAGTAATCTTCCGTATCTAGTAAAGATTCTCTAGTCTGACGAAACTGTATTGTCGAAACCATCGAGGGATCACCTATAATGGGATTGGTATTTTTATAATTAACCATACTAATCACCTCGTATTTATTTTATCTTGTATTATATTTATGTTTCACTAACGTTATACGACATTCTAATAATACAATACTAAATAATAGAGGAGGTTTTATATGTAAATGAGCATATTATTTTTTAGCAAGCGATCAAAAGAAGTTGATGAATTAATTCGTAAATTAAGAGAAGAAGTGGCAGGATTAGAATCATTAAAACTTGAAATGCTTTGTCTTAAAGAAGACTGTAAAGCAGAATTTGAAGATCAAAAAGATAAGTTAAATTTAGCATACAGATTGCATGAAGAGACTATTACTGAATATAAACAACAGCTTGAGCTACAGAAGATATACTGTTATATAGTTACCAAACTAATCAATCACACGGGATTAGTTGTACCGGAAAATTTTGATATAACAGATTTCTCTCAAGCTTACAGTCTCTATACCAAATTTAAGAATGGTACTGAAAACTATGAGTAAATCTAAACACAGAAGACGAAAGGCTAGGATTGGTCGTGTGAATAGAATCGAAGCTGATGAAAATGGAAATATTCTGGTGGAAGAACATGATGATGGATATTACGAAGAGAATCAGTATTATCCAGATGGTAAGTTAAAGAAGTCTTATATACGATACTCGAATGGTATTGTTGAGGTCGAGCATTATGCTCCATCTAAAGATGAAAAGTAATGCTCTAGATTTGAGGGAGAAATGATAAAGAAAATCGTCTATTATTGAGGCAGAGGTTGTTCTCTGCCTCGTTATTTTTGTCTAAATTGCACATACTAATAAATTTAGATAGAAGAACTACTGAAAGGAGGATAAATCGTGTGATGATTACTCCAACTAAAACGTATAGCTCAAATCCATTTGTAGACAATATTATGTACTACGCTAAGCTTATGGCTTTGAACTGTACTGTCAAGGATGAGGAGGAAGCATTATCATACGAAACTAAAGAGACCTTATATGCAGCTGATGTTTTTATTGGATGCATCGAAGGTAATACAACGTATGATATGTTTACCAGCATCCCAAAAGAGATTTTGGAAAAATATATTGCTCAGGTGAGTAATTTAGATATCTATACCAAGAATGCTGAGAATCTAAAGATTCATTTAAATAGTTTCTCTAAGCAAGAAAGAACTAGAAAGCTTAATGCATTATCAGATCTTGCTAGAACTGTATATATAGATCATTATGACGTAATGACTCATTATATCTCCGAAGCTGGAGATACTTATCTTATTGATAATGAAGAGTTATACAATAATTGTAAGAATGGCACTGCTACATATGATGATCTATTCAACTCTCTACCACTAGAGACTACACTGAGAATTCTTAAGAGATATCTTAATTCTCATGATTATTTAGATATTGAAACTTTATGGGAAAATAAGAAAAATAATTATTCATCCGATTTAACGGATGAAGAAAAACTTGCTGATTTATATCTGACTCTTAAAGCATATTTAAATTCTTATGTTGCTGGAAGAAC
>Ga0247609_10007447_pt1 | contig 10421 bp, 8 predicted proteins | sample 172DNAGHGlowgp2_FD_193487 | JGI IMG/M metagenome (GOLD analysis project Ga0247609, IMG submission 193487) | Sheep rumen microbial communities from Palmerston North, Manawatu-Wanganui, New Zealand - 1728 DNA GHGlow gp2 | ecosystem: Host-associated > Mammals > Digestive system > Stomach > Rumen ...
AATTTTCGTTTGCGCTGTTTTCTTAATTCATAAGAATATTCATAAAGTTGACGATTCATTTTCCACCCATGTCGTTTTTATATTGTATCATATATTATAAACCATACTTATAAGGTTTTTCAAGTTATAGTTATTATTCATGTTTTATAATATATATTTGAATTGGCGCGAAGGAACAAAACGGGGTTCAAAATGGCTCTGTGTGTTGATGCCGCGCAAGCGGCAGTCAATGGTTCCCTTGCAACACACAGCGACAAGCGGCTAGCCGCGTTTTTGAAGCCCGTTTTGTGACTGGGAGCCAATTCATATAAGCAGGCATTATTTTTTTGTGATAATAACTTCAACTTGAAATCACTAAAACTATGGTTTATAATATAATGATTATGCCGGAAGGACGAAAAGTTATATCAGAAAACAGAAAGGCTCGTTTTGATTATTTTATTGAAGACTCTTACGAATGTGGAGTTGCACTCGAAGGGACTGAGGTAAAGTCTGTAAAAAACGGCAACATCTCTTATCCGGACGGATTTGCGGAAGTTGTAAATGGCGAAATTTTCCTTAAGAACTTTCATATTTCAGAATATGCTTTTTCTTCTATTTTTAATCACAATCCCGACAGACCCAAAAAGCTGCTGCTTCACAGGGAAGAAATCAAAAAAATTTCAAGAAAAATTGACCAGAAAGGTTACACTCTCATACCTTTAGATGTTTATTTAAAAGATGGAAGAGTAAAAATCTCGCTTGGTGTCTGCAAGGGTAAAAAGCAGTTTGACAAGCGGGAAAGCATTAAAAACCGCGATATTAATCGTGATATTCAAAGAGAGTTTTCTGCAAAACTCAGGGGTTAGAAGAGGAAAATTTGAAGGTATTTACAAAAATACTACTTTTATCTTTATACATTCTCTTAAACTGCAGTTTATTATCTGCCCAGACAAAATATTCCTTTGATTATTATGGCATTATGGCAGACGGTGTAGATGACAACATGTCAAAAATGACCAGTGATCTTTATTACACCCAGCTTAGCGAAATTAACAACTACATAGTATCAGACAAAAGGGAGAGCATAAAGCTTTCTGCCCTGCCTGATACTTCAAAGCTCAATGCAGATAAGCTTTCCTTTTATGCAATCATTACAAAATCAGATGATTCGGGTAAATGGGTTTCTACAATAAGTATTTATGACGGCCTGAAAAAGGCAACTTATTCAGAGTCCCGTGAATATGATTCATTTTACAAAATCCTTATGGAACCAAAATCTACCCTGCAGCAGACAATAACAGCCCTTTTAAGCAACACTTCCCTTCCTTCCGGAGCAAATACTTCCGGCGGCTCTGCAAAGCTTGTTCAGTCTACAGAATTTCTTTCGGGAACCTGGGCCGGAGAAGATTCAATTGATAAAATTGTAATAATGAGGGGTGGCCGCGGCTTTGTAATCTTTAAAAACGGCGCTTCCATGAATATAACTGTAGAAATTAAAAGCTCAGGAAAATCTCAGAATATTGTAATTACTCAGAACGGAAAGGCAAATGCATCTTTCTTTACAGACCTGCCCAGAGAGCTTGCCTTAAAAGAAGCGGTAAATGCAGATCCGATAAGATGGGTATTCGAAGTTCTTGATGACAATACTTTAAACGGAGTAAAAAACACCCTTATTCTTAACAACGAAAGTGCCGTAAGCGGAACTGTAAGTGTTACCTGGAAAAGAAAATCTTAATTAAGGGGAACATTGTAAACAGGAATACCTGCTACAGGAACTCTTTTATTTTTTGAAAATACAATCTCGCCTTTTTTAATATCGCTTATAAGCAGAACAAGAAGAACTGCAAGGGCTGCAACAAGGCCGCTAAGTTTACACAGCTTTTCAGAAACATATTCGGGTTCTACATGACGCACAATAGAACCTGTATCATAAAGGGCATTCTGGTAAGGCTTAAGGCCTGTAATCTTTACAAGCTTTTCATCATCAGTTACATAATCCATTTTGCGGGCATAAGCTGCAATAACTGCCTTATCATTTTTAAGGGCATTAAGCTCTAAAGTGAGCTCTGTATTGATATTCTGAATCTCTGCCTTCTGTTTGCTTACAATCCTTTTCTGTTCTTCCATCTGAGAATAACATTTTAAGCTATTCTGACCGAAACAAAGAGACATTACTACATAAACCAGAGTACCAGCAAACAAAACCGTTAAATACTTAGCACGTTTCATAATATATTTTAATTATCGGACGATTATTTTGGTTTTCTGAATTAAAAAGTTGTGTTATAATGTAAATTGTGTAAAAATAAAGTTTGAAAAGTTCTATTTTTATTATATAATTATACCGATAATAATAGTATAATTATCATTGAGAGGAATTAAATGAGCGATTCTACAGAAAATACAAACGAACTTGACAGTTATGGAGTTTGGGTAAAAAACTCTAAACCGGAAGAAACAACTGACGATTTAAACTTTGCCGATTCTCTTGATTTACCGGATTTCGAGGAATCTACAGATCTTGATGAGACAGATTTCTCAGACATGTTCAAAGAGGATGATACGCTTAATCTTGATTCTTCGGCAGACGATACAACCCTTACCGATGATGAGCTTATGAATATTACAAACGGTGATGGTATTGAACTTGCAGAAGAACAGTTTTCAGATCTTGAAGAAAACTCAGTTTCTGATGCAGACCTCTCAGATTTTATGACAGAAGATACCCCTTCTCCATCGCCTGATGACGACATGTCAAACCTTGATGTACCTGAGGTTTCAATCGAAGATTCTTCTGAAACATCAGATATTACTGATGACAGTTCTCTTGATGATTTTAATTTTGACGAAATAGAAGAACCTGCAGAAAATGCTGTAGCTGACATTACAGAAGAGGCTGTGCCGGCAGATTCTGCAGATGAAGAAGTTTCTGTAGAAGACTTTGGAATTGACTCCTCTTCTGATGACGGCGAACAGGAAATTTCTCTTGACGACTTTATGGATGAAGGCTTTTCTGATGAATCAGTTGCATCCGGTAACAATGGTTTTGCTGCAGACGCAGTACCTTCTTCTTCAGATTCCGAAGAAGTTTCGCTTGATGACTTTGTAGACATGAGTGAATTTGGAGTTACCGAAGATGCTCCTAAAAAGGAAGAAGCAATTGTTGATGAAAAGCCTCTTGATATGGATATAAGCTTTGATTCATCTGCAGATACAATCCAGACAGAAGAAAACCTTGAAGACAACAGTCTGCTTTCTGATGACTTTGATGACAGTGAAGATGTTGAGATTCAGGAAACAGCTGTAGAAGAAGAAAGAACAGAAAGCACAGGCTCTAATGATATAGAAGCCGAAGAAGTAGACCTTTCTGACTTTGGTATTGATGCAGATGCAGAAGAAACTCCGGTTACCCAGGATGTTGAAGGCTCCAAGCTTAAGGATACTGTAGTTGATTACGATCTTTCTGTTGATAATGATAACATGAGCGCCGCACCTGTTGTAAACGAAATTAAATCTTCTGCAAATACAGCACAAGCAGAAGAAGTTCTTGAAGAAATCCCTGAAAATCAGAATACTAATGCAATTCAGGCAGACTCCGGCCTCTTAAAACAGATTGTAGAAGATCTTTCCAATCTTAAGGCAGAAATTAACAGTCTTAAGAATAATCTTGAAGAAATGAAGTCTGCTCCTGTTAGTCCGGCCGGTCAGACAAGCGGAATAATAGAAGAAGAAAATGCAATTGATGAAGAAATTATTGAAGATTCTTCTGATAATGCAGACACAGGATTTTTCTCCGGAGATGACGGTGATGATACAATTGCCCTCTCTACCGACGAGCTTTCTAATATCTTAAATACAGCAGACTTTAACAACGAAGAAGAAGTTGTAAACGAAGAAACAGTTGCAGAAGAAACACCGGTTGAAGAAACTTCTGTAGAAGAAAATGAAATCTCTATAGAGGACAGTATTATAAATCCTGACGGTCCTATTGATGAAGGAAGCATTGCAGACGAAATTGCAGCAGATAATTTTGAAGTTCCTGATCAAAAGGCAGATGAACTTACCTACGACTTTACTGACGAGAATCTTAATGAACCAAATCTTGATGACATAGAAATTGATGAAGAAACTCTGGAGGATGACCTTCCTGATGAAATTTCAATTCCAAAGGAAGACAACATTCTTGTAGAATCTTCTTCTTCAGACTTTATGGAATCTGTACAGGATACTACAGAAGAGCATGAGGCAGAAGAACCTGCAGTTACAGAAGAAGCTTTTGCTGAAGAGCCGCTTGTTGAAGAAACTATTGCAGACGAACCGGTAGTTGAAGAGACTGTGGTTGAAGAAGCAGTAGCTGAGGAGCCTGTTGTTGAAGAAGCAGTAGTTGAGGAGCCTGTTGTTGAAGAAGCTCCTGTAGAGGAAACTCCTGTTGACGAAACAGCCTTCTCTACCGTTGATAATATTTTTGATGAATCAAACGGCTTTGCAGATACAGCAGCTTTTGAAACAGAAGAAGTTTCTGCAGAAGAGCCGGCCGTAGAACCTGCAGAAGAGCCTGTTATTGAAGAAACCGAAGTTGATGTTGTAGAGGAAGAAGAACCGGCTGTAGAAGAAGAGACTTTTGTTCCGGAAGAAGAAGTTATGCAGGACAGCATGGACGACACAATTATTCCGGAACCAGAGATTGAAAATGATTTTATTTCTCACGAAGATGAAAATAATGAACTTACAGACAGCAATATTGACTATCTGACTACAGAAGACAAGGAACCTGAAGTAGAAGAAGATGAAAATGCCGAACTTAAAAAAGACATTAAATCAGTTCTTCTTTACATGGACCAGCTTCTTGAAAATCTTCCGGAAGAAAAGATTGTTGAATTTGCCAAATCTGACGAATTTACAACCTATAAAAAACTTTTCTCTGAATTAGGACTTTCTTAATGGGACTCTTACAAAAATTATCTGAGAGCGGACAGGATGTGGTTCAAAAGCCAATCCCCGCTCCGGATAAAAAGATTATACAGAAAAAATCCAATACTGTCGGGTTATTAAAAAAGTCGTTGAATGCAACCAAAGAAGAACCTCAAGACAGATTGGATTTTTTTGAATTTATAAAAGATCATTCAATTCCTTATGCCCAGCTTTTTGTAAAAGAAAAAGACCATTACTATTCAAAATATTCTTACGGGCTTGACGGTAAATCCATAATATCTTCTATTTCCACATTTGATTTTTGGGACGGCTTATTGCCGGAAAAATATAAGCTCTATACTTTTAAAACTCAAGATAATTCCATCAGCCCATTATATCAGTTTTTTTCAGATAACATAAAAGATAAAATCAATCTTATATGTCTTTATAAATGTAAAGATGATTCTATTTTTTTGTTTTGCAATTATCCTGCTGAACAGGATTTTATACAGACAGCTTTTATAGACGCACTTTTTAATCAGCAGCAGACCGGAAAGTCTACCCAGATATTTGAGTTTGATTTTTCTGAAGCCATAGATTCTTATATTATTGCAAATCATAAAAATAATTATAAAGATATTCTTTTTACTTCCCTTTCTAATGCAATAAGAAAAAGACTTGATATAGCCTTTGATCAGGAAGCCTGCATCAAGACCCTTTGCGATGGAAAGTTTTCCCTTTTCATTAATTCAAAGGATTTTATTCCCTTTGAATTAATTTCAAACCACTTAAGATTAGACTGCTCCTACATTCTGGACCAGCATGCCCAGCTTATAACAGTAGAAGAAAAAAAGGCGGATTAAATTGAATATCCAATTCTGCGATACTAAGGATGGACTTAAAACATTTTCTCTGGACAATGTTTATTTCCATTCCAGATACGCACCGCTTACAGAAGCAGAACGCTTTGCCCAAACCATTAAGCTTCCTTACAAAGCAAAAATTATTTTTCTGGTTGAACCGGGACTCTGCTATTGTTACCCTTTTATTAAAGACAAATATCCGGACAGTAAAATAATAATAATCCGTCTGATAGATTACGCATTACCGGGAAAAGATCTTGTTGAAAATATTGTTAAATTTGCAGAAATTAAAAATTTTAAAAGTTTTTTGATTCAAAAATTTGGAGAAGAAGCTCTTTTGTCCTCCGGTCTTTTTATATGGCCGCCTGCGCAAAATCTTTTTAAGGACCAGCTTTTGTCTATAGTTCAGGATTACAAAGCAGCTTTAGAAGAATGTAAAACTCTTCTTGTTACAAGACAATTCTTTGAAAAAAAATGGCTTATCAATTCCTGCAATTTTATAATTAATGCAGACAATTTTATACAATTCAAGAATACTTTAAATCTTCCGGTTCTTGTCTGTGCCTCTGGTCCCAGTCTGGAACCCTGTCTTAATATAATTAAGAAATATGAAAATAAACTTTTTATTATAGCCCTCTCTTCTGCTTTTAGCCCTCTTATTCAGAATAAGATTATTCCCGATCTTGTACTTTCTACTGATGGAGGCTTTTGGGCCGGAGAGCATTTAAAGCTGCTGGCAAGACACCCCGAAATTCCTGTAGCCTGCCCTTCAGAAGCTTTTATTCCAAAAAAAATTTTAAAACATAATCCAATATTGCCGCTGGAATATGATGACTCTTCTTCTTTCATTTCAAGTCAGATTATAAAAGAAGCCGGAATCAAAGCTTATCCGGCTCTACGCAATCCAACAGTAAGCGGCACTGCGCTCTTTTTTGCAAACTCCATAAGCTCCGGTAAAGTTTATTTTGCCGGTCTTGATTTACATGCACAAGCGGGTCTGCAGCATTCAAGACCAAATGAACTGGAAAAAAATAATTCGCTTGCTGAATGCAGGCTCAACAATAAAGAAAAATTAAATACCCGTTCAAGATACAATTCTTCTTCCCTGGCCATTTATGAAGAATGGTTCCGTTCAATTGATCAGGCCCCTCTTCTTTTAAAAACTTTCAGGGTAATAGACAGTGAATATGAACATAACCCGCTCGGGCAGATTAAGGAAATTAAAAGCAGGACTTTTGCAGAAGAATTAAAAAAGATTGAAGAGCCTGATAAAGACAAAAATAATTTCTTTTCCAGCTCAGAAAAAAAGGCCTATGACAAAGAAACTGTTTCAAATTTTATTTTAAATGAACTTGAACATGAAAAATGGCAGAAACAGCTTTTTCCTGCAGATTTTATTTCAATTCAAAACGGGTCTTCTGAAAATTCCTATGAAAACTTATTGTCAAAAATTGATAAGCTTAAAAACAAAATAAGGAAGCTGCTTGATGAGTGAAATTTCTGCTTATGTAAATATAATTGAAAGTAAAAGCGGCTGTAAGATTCCTATATTTGCAAGCGGCAAAAGTGTAGATTCCCGCTATGATCCTTATAAAGAAAGCAGCAGAATATGCCGGACAATAAAAAAAGAAAGCAGATTTTTAATTGTTACAGGCATAGCAAGCGGTATTCTTATTCAAAGCATTTTGCAAAGCCGTCCTGACGTTTTTATTCTTGCAATCGAAAGCTCCAGGACCGATCTTGATTTTTTACGACAGCTTGAGCTGGTAAAAGAGCTTGAAAAAAATGAAAGGGTTAGTTTTGCTGTTTTTGAAAACCTTAAAGAAAAACTTTTGCAGCTTTATATACCTTCCTTTTATGGTAATTTACAGCTAATTGAACAGGCTGGCTGGATCTTAGAAAAAAAAGATGAGCTTCCGGAACTTCAAAAAATTATTCAGAATACCCTTAATCAGATTTCGGCAGATTATTCGGTTCAAGCTCACTTTGGTAAGCTCTGGCATCATAACATAATGAGTAATCTTAAACTTATTAATAAAACACAGGCTTTACCAAAGCTCAAGGATAAGCTTAATACAACTGCTTTGATACTGGGAGCCGGACCTGGACTAGAAAGTAAAATTGAAGAAATAAAATTACATAGAAATAATTATTATCTGATTGCCACTGACACAGCTTTTACAATTTTAAATAATGCTCATCTTATACCAGACTGTGTTATTTCTCTGGACGGACAGAATATTTCTACAAGGCATTTTATTCATTCTAACACAGATGATTACAGTAATACTCTTTTTCTTTTTGATTTAACCGCAAATCCTTCGGCAGTAAGAAAGGCTCTTTTATACAGGGGAAATCTTTCTTTTTATATTTCCGGACATCCCTTAAGTCATTATATAAACAAGAGCTTTGACCTTAAACTGCCGGAGCTTTTTACAGGTTCGGGTACTGTTACTATTTCTGCTTTGGATTTTGCAGTCAAAAATGGATTTCCCAAAATTCTTGTTTTTGGCGCAGATTTTGCATATTTAAATGGAAAAGCTTATGCAAAAGGAACATATCTGGACAGTCTTTATAACAGCAAAAGCAGTCGTTTTATTTCTGCAGAAAAGCAGTTTGACAATTTATTATTCCGCACTCCCCTTGTAAAAAAATCTGAAAAGGCTTTAACAACAAGCCTTCTTGATTCTTACAGGTTTTCATTTGAAAGTTATCTGGAAATGAATAAGATAAAATTTCTTCATAAGGATAATGCATATATTTTAGACAATCCTTTAAGCTGCCCTTCTTTAAGTACAAATTTTGATATAAAGAAAATCTCATCCGCTGACAGTCTGCAAAAAGAAATTGCTGAAAAAATATTGAATAAAACAGCTGCACCCCAAGCCCTGTATATTTATAAAAAGCTTGCTCCAGAACTTATTTCGTTATTACCATTAATATCCTGGCTCCGATTTTACGATAATAATAATGAGGCGGATTTTTCTTTTTATTTACAAAAAGCTGCCGCATATTTTAAAAAATACCTGGGAGGAAATTAATAGATGAAAAAGACCTTTACTATTATCTATTCAATTGTTGCAAGCCTTGTTTTAATTTTTGCCATAAGTTTTCTGGCTTTTAATCTTTATCAGGAACAGGCACATGGAGACTTACGCACTCAATTACGCTTTGATAAAATGACTTCATCGGTTTTTACATCGCTTTCAAAACAAAACATTTCTAATGAAGAACTTATAAGGCAGATTGAAAATGCTGTTGGAGATAAAAAGGATTTTGCTTATATTCAAATAACAAATGCCGGAAAAACAATTTATCTTTTTCCAAAGGATTATAATCCCGATGAAAGTAAATCTAATCTTATTATAAACAGAACTAAAAACCAGGCTCAGGCCCGGATAAATGCTGGCTTATACAGTTTAAGACCTTCAAGCATTTATCATTATACATTAATCTCTTTCTTCATCATTTTATTTGTTGCCCTTATTACTATAATTTTAATTTTATATTTTAATCTTTCAGAAAAGAAAAAATATTACCGGGTAAATAAAGAATATAAAGTTCAAAAGTTAAGACCTCATACAGATGAAGACGCTCTTGAATATGAAGCAACTGAAGAAGAAACTGATGATGAGGAAGAGGATACGGAAGAAGAAGTTGTAGAAGTAGAAGATGATACCCGGGTTGAGTCGGAAGAAGCTTTAACAGAAGAACCGGCTCCGGTAGAACATGCAAAAGAAGAACTTCCTTCTCACAATATTGAACCTCTTGAACTTGATGAGGCTCAGACCGAAAAAGGTTTGTTTTCTCCGGAAACAGGTCTTGGCTGGGAGTCTTATCTTATGACAAGGATGGACAACGAATTAAAACGTGCAACTGCAAGCGAACTAGACCTTGCCCTTTTTGTCATTAAGCTTAAGGGACTTTCCAGAAGCGATTCTCTGACAAAAAAAATCTGTGAGTATCTTACAGTAGAGTTTCAGTTTAAAGACCTTCTCTTTGAATATAAAGACGATTCTGTCTGCGCCCTTAAAATCGGTATGAATATTGATGATGCGGTTAGTCTTGGAGAAAAGCTTGTAGAAGATATAAAGGCAATTCTTTTAGACAAGCCTGCAAAGGTTTATGCCGGTATATCTACCAGAAGCATTAGAATTGTTTCCGGCGAGCGACTCTTAAAAGAAGCAGACGAAGCTCTTGTTCATGCAATGGAAGATGATGACTGTCCTGTAGTCGGCTTTAGAGCCGATGCAGTAAAGTATAGAAAATTTATTGAGACAAAGTAGTTTCGGCTTCGGGCTCTTTTTGAGCTTCTTCAAACTGCTTTGCAAGCTCAGTTAATTTTGCAGAAGAAGGATGCTCCCGGTTCAGAATTTCAAACTGTTCCAGGGCATCCTCTTTTTTTCCCTGGGCAAGCAGCAGGCAGATATAATTTTCCAGATATTCACTCTGATCGGGATTTTCTTCAATTAAAGTTTTGTAAAGGGAAATGGATTTTTCCATATTTCCATTCATGGCATAAATATAGGCCAGCGAAGACTGTAAAGATTTATTTTCAGGATCTCTTTTTAATAAATCTTCATAGCCTGTCTGTGCAAGGTCCCATTTTTCCTGATAAACATAGCAGCGTGCAAGCTTGTAAGCGGGGGTCCAGTAAATATCTTT
>Ga0247609_10007448_pt1 | contig 10420 bp, 9 predicted proteins | sample 172DNAGHGlowgp2_FD_193487 | JGI IMG/M metagenome (GOLD analysis project Ga0247609, IMG submission 193487) | Sheep rumen microbial communities from Palmerston North, Manawatu-Wanganui, New Zealand - 1728 DNA GHGlow gp2 | ecosystem: Host-associated > Mammals > Digestive system > Stomach > Rumen ...
GGCATGTCGCCATTGTACTCATAACCAGCCATGATCATACGAGCTACCCAGAAGAAGATGATATCCGGACCTGTTACGAGGTCTGAGGTGGGGTAGTAGTACTTAATCTCCTCGTTGCCGGGGTTTCTGATACCATCGAACAGCGAGATAGGCCACAGCCATGATGAGAACCATGTGTCGAGGGCATCCTCGTCCTGCTTCAGATCGCTCAGCTGCAGGTTGGCATTGCCACTCTCCTTGCGAGCCAGCTCAAGTGCCTGCTCTGCAGTCTCGGCTACTACGAACTTCTCGTCCTCGTAGTAATAGGCAGGAATACGATGACCCCACCACAACTGACGAGAGATACACCAGTCCTGGATATTCTCCAGCCAGTTCTTATAAGTGTTCTTATACTTGGCAGGATAGAACTTCAACTCATCATTCAATACTGGGGGCAGAGCGATATCAGCGAAGTGCTTCATCGAGAGGAACCACTGCATAGAGAGGCGTGGCTCGATGGCTGTATCAGGATTACGCTCTGAATAGCCCACCTTATTAATATAGTCCTCAATCTTCTCCATCAGTCCTGCCTCCTGCAGATCCTTCGAGATCTGCTTACGACAGTCCATACGATCCATACCTACGTAGATAGGACTCTGCTCTGAGATGGTGCCATCGGCATTGAAGATGTCGATAGTCTCCAGATTGTGGGTTTTGCCCAGCATATAGTCGTTGGTATCGTGGGCAGGTGTTACCTTCAAACAACCTGTACCAAACTCGATATCCACATAACGGTCCTCGATCACAGGAATCACGCGATTCACCAGAGGCACAATCACCTTGCGGCCCTTCAGCCACTGGTTCTTCGGATCCTTGGGGTTGATACACATAGCCGTATCACCCATGATGGTCTCAGGACGTGTGGTAGCCACCACAGCGTAGTAGCCCTTCTCATCCTTGTGGATGATGTTACCCTCAGCCTTCAGAGCCTCCTCATTGTCGAGAGTCTTCAGATCGGCTACATAGTACTTCAGGTGGAACAGATGGCTCTGCTCCTCTTTATAGATCACCTCCTCGGTAGAGAGGGCTGTAAGTGCCTTCGGATCCCAGTTTACCATGCGGAGTCCGCGATAAATCAGTCCCTTGTTGTAAAGGTCTACGAACACCTTGATCACACTCTCCGAGCGAACCTCGTCCATGGTGAAGGCAGTACGATCCCAGTCGCAGCTGGCACCCAGACGGCGCAACTGCTTCAGGATGATGCCACCATGCTCATCGGTCCACTCCCAAGCGTGCTTCAGGAACTGCTCGCGTGTCAGATCGTGCTTCTTGATACCCTGCTCAGCGAGTTTCTTCACCACCTTAGCCTCAGTTGCGATAGAGGCATGGTCGGTTCCAGGTACCCAGAGTGCATTCTTACCCTCCATACGGGCACGACGAATCAGGATATCCTGAATGGTGTTGTTGAGCATGTGTCCCATGTGGAGCACACCAGTCACATTGGGGGGCGGAATCACAATCGTATAGGGTTCACGTCCATCGGGTTTACTGGCAAAAAGTTTGTTGTCAAGCCAGTACTGATACCATTTCGATTCGACCTCTTTTGGGTCGTATTTGCTTGCTAATTCCATATATATATGATGTTTATTTTCGAAAATCGGTGCAAAATTACATAAAAATATCAATTTTCAATTCTCAATTCTCAATTTTTTAGTATCTTTGCCCCAATAAATTACGTTTTATGCATACAAAAGAGGAAAAAATGCAGGCTTTCGGTCGTTTTCTCGACGTATTGGATGCGTTGAGAGCAAATTGTCCTTGGGACAAAAAACAGACGAACGAGAGCCTTCGTCCCAACACGATAGAAGAAACCTACGAACTCTGCGATGCACTCATCAAGAACGATGTGCATGACATCTGCAAAGAACTGGGCGATGTGCTGTTGCACATCTGTTTCTATGCCAAGATCGCCGAGGAGAAATCTCAGTTTGATATGGCTGACGTGTGCGATGCACTCACTCGCAAGATGATCACCCGTCATCCCCATGTGTATCATCCCTCGCAGATCGATGCAGTAGATCCTAAGCCCCTGCCGTATGTGCCCGATAACCTTACCTCTGCCGCTGACGGCGAGAAAGTGACTACCGTTTCTCAGGTGCTCGAGAACTGGGAGCAGATCAAACTCAAGGAGAAGGATGGTAATGAGAGTGTGCTCTCAGGTGTGCCCGAGGCATTGCCTTCGCTCATCAAGGCCTATCGCATTCAGGACAAGGCCCGTAATGTGGGCTTCGACTGGGAGGATCGTCAGGATGTATGGAAGAAGGTGCGTGAGGAACTCGCTGAACTCGAGGCTGAACTCGAGAAGGAGGATAAGGAGCGCTCTACCGAGGAGTTGGGCGATTTCATCTTCAGCGTCATCAATGCAGCCCGTCTGTACAAACTGAATCCCGATAATGCCCTCGAGAAGACCAATCGCAAGTTTATCGATCGCTTCAATTATATCGAGGCGCATAGCATTAAAATAGGCAAACCCCTCAAGGATATGACCCTCGAGGAAATGGATGCCCTCTGGAACGAAGCGAAGGTGGCGCTACGCTAATGAATAGTGAATAATGATTAAAGATTTATCGATATGAAAAAGTTAGTATTTCTTTGTGTGGCAATTGCCGGTGTGATGGCACTGGGCAGCTGCGGTGGTGGCAAACAGCAGCCTCAGGCTGCTGCTGATGAGGATACCACCTCTACCGAATTCTTCCCGACGGATCGTACCATTTATGGTCTCTGTGGTGAGGGAACAGCGATGAATAACCTCGAACTGCTTACTGACAATGGTGACACCCTCAACCTCTCCATCACGAATGCCTCCGAGGCAGGTTTCGTGTTTGGTGGACTCCAGCGAGGCGATCGTCTGGCCATCCTTGCCAACGACAAGCGTACGGAAGCCACAAAGGTCATCAACCTCAACACCCTCTTGGGCGACTGGGTAATGCCTGATCCTATCGACGGTAGTGCCGAGGTTGGCATCCGCATCAAGGAAGGAGGCGTGGCTGAGAGCATCGAGATGACCAACATCATCTATCGCACTTGGAAGATTGTGAATGGCAATCTCGAGATCAACTCCGTCCGTGAGGGAGGTGGCGATATGGAGGAGACCAACATCTACGAGCTGAAGGCTCTGGGTCCCGACACCCTGTGCTATAAGACCATCGGTAAGGCTCGTGATGAGGAGGAGACCTTCGAGTACAACCGCTTCAAGGAGAAAGCGAAAGTAGATCTCCGTGGCTTGGAGCTCGAGGATACACAGGACGAGTTTAACAAAATCTAAATGGCAGAACCGTTTAAAGTACATATATTAGGGTGTGGAAGTGCGCTTCCCACCCTTCGTCATTATGCCTCTTCACAAGTGGTGGAGGTGCGCGATCATGTGTTGATGCTCGACTGCTCAGAGGGCACTCAAATGCAACTGCGCAAGAGCAGGGTGAGGTTCACCAAGTTGAGTCATGTGTTTATCACCCATCTGCATGGCGACCATTGCTTCGGACTCATCGGTATGATATCCACCTTCGGACTCTTGGGCCGTACAGCCAAACTCCATATCCATGCCCCCAAGGCGCTGAAACCCGAACTGGAGCGACAGATCAAGTTCTTCACCCACGATCTGGGTTTCGAGGTGGTGTTCTATCCTGTGGATACCTCTCTGCGCCAGGTGGTCTACGAGGATCGTAGCATCCAGGTGGAGAGCATCCCCCTGGAGCATCGCGTGCCCTGCTGTGGTTATCTCATCACCGAAAAACCCTCGCAGCCCCATATCCGCAGGGATATGATGGAGGCCTACCAGATTCCCAACAGTCAGGTGAATAACATCAAGGCAGGTGCTGATTGGACCACTGAGGATGGTGAGGTGATTCCCAACTCCCGACTCGTGAATCCTGCCGATCCTGTACGCAGTTACGCCTATATCTCCGACACCAAGTATCTGCCCCATCTGCATGAGCAGTTGCAGGGCGTCAGCACCCTCTACCATGAGAGTACCTATGGCGAGGATAAGATTCTGAACTGCGAGAAGTACTGTCACTCCACAGCCCGTCAGGCAGCCATGGTGGCTCGCGATGCTGGGGTGGGGAAGCTGCTGCTGGGTCATTACAGCTCGCGATATGAGGACGAAAAGGTGCTGCTCGATGAGGCGAAAACAGTGTTTGAAAACAGTTTTCTGACCAACGAAATGGACGTAATCGACGTATAATAGGGCTAAAATGCACATTTTTTGCCCAAAAATTTTGGAGTTTTAAAAGAAAATCCTACCTTTGCACGGACGAAAATAGCATTGCTTATGAGGAAAAGTTTACTCGCACTTACATTGGCACTCTCTTTGTCTGTTCCCGTTATGGCCCTTCCGTTCATGATGGACCCTAACGTTGTGGCACAGATGGATCAGGATGTGACCATCACTGTCGAGGGTAATGCTGTGCTCGTCAAAGGTGCTGAGGGCCAGACGCTCGAGGTCATTTCACTCACAGGTCGTAAGTTGGCTGAGTACCGCATCGAGAGTCCTGCCCAGCGTGTTGAACTGAATCTTTCCCGAGGTTGTTACGTCCTTAAGATCGGTAAGGTCGTGCGTAAGGTATCCATCCGTTGATGTACGACGACCAGCAACTCCATCAATTACTTTCCGACCCCGCTACCCAGCGTAAGGGTTTCGAGGCATTGGTACGCCGGTTCAGCGAACCGTTGTATTGGCAGATACGTCATATCGTTCTCACCCACGAGGATGCGAACGATGTGCTTCAAAATACCTTCCTGAAGGCCTGGAATGGGCTTTCCTCTTTCCAGGGCGATTCTCAGTTTATCACCTGGCTCTCGCGTATTGCCATCAATGAGAGCCTCGATTTCCTGCGTCGCAACAAGCATGCACTTACCTGTCATGAAGAGGATTTATCGGTGGCTAATAACCTCATGGCCGATCCCTATTTCGATGGAAATGAGACTGAGGCTATGCTGCAGGAGGCTATTGCTTCGCTGCCCGATGTTCAGCGCACCGTTTTCCAGTTACGCTATTTCGAAGATATGAAATATAGTGATATGAGTCAGCTGCTCAATACGTCTGAAGGCTCCCTAAAAGCCTCCTATCATATAGCAGTGAAGAAAATTTCAGAATTTTTTAAGCTACGCGATTAAACTATTTGAATAATTTTACGTCAGATATACGATGACAGACGAAATGTACATAGAAGAGAAAGTAGGGAAGCGTAATCCGTTCCGTGTTCCTGAAGGTTATTTCGAGCAGTTCACTGCCCAGATGATGGAGCAGATTCCTGAAACAGCGCCGAAACAGAAACCGCGTGCCAAGTCTATTTGGCTGCGCCCTGTGTTCTATGCTGCTGCCAGTGTTTGTGCATTGCTCATCAGTGCCACAGTATGGCTGGTGCTCCCGTCAGAGCAGCCCTCAGCCTCTCCCATGCAGGCTCAGACTGTTCAGCAGGATGAGAGCGATACCTATTTGGACGAGGCAGCCGACTACATGATGCTCGATAATCACGAGATTTACAGCCTCTTGGCTGATAATTAAATATTTAAATAACGATGAACAATTTATTCCAGAAGGTGCAAAGGTTGGTGAAATGGGTTTTACCCTTTTACCTTTTAACCCTTTTACCTTTATCTGCCTCTGCCACTGAGCCTCAGAAGTTCTCACCCGAGAAGTTCCAGGCCGACATGGAGGCATTTATCACCAAGGAGGCATCGCTCACAGCCGATGAGGCTGCGAAGTTCTTCCCCGTCTACAGGGAGATGCAGCATAAGCAGCGTGCCGTATGGAACCAGATGAAGGATCTGGGTCGTAACAAACCTGCTGATGAGGCTGCCTGTCGTAAGGCCATTGAGAAGCGCGACCAGTTGGAGCTGGAGCAGCGCCGTATCATCCAGACTTACCACAATAAGTTCTTCAAGGTGCTGCCTGCATCCAAGGTGTACGATGTGATTATCGCCGAGAGCAGATTCCATCGTTTTGCCATGAGGAACTTCGGCAGAGGCAACCGTCCTCCGCAGAATCAGCAAAAGAAATAAAACGTTATTCTAATTTAGAGCCATTGATTAGTTTAGGACAAATCTTTTCTAAGCCGCACTTTTCACAGTGCGGCTTTCTTGATGTGCATACATATCGCCCATGCAGCAACAGCCAGTGATGGGCATCGGGGATATCCTGCTCTGGGATGAACTTAATCAGCGCCTGCTCCACCTTGTAAGGGGTATTGTCGCGCTTGCTCACCAGTCCCAATCTGTGTGCCACACGATACACGTGCGTATCCACTGCCAAGGCCGACTTGCCGAAAGCTACACTCTGTATCACGTTAGCCGTCTTCCTTCCCACACCAGGCAGGTCTAATAGGGCATTCATGTCTGAGGGCACTTCGCCATCGTGCTTCTCCACCAGCGCCCTCGCCATCTCCACCAGATGACTGGCTTTTGCGTTGGGGTACGACACACTGCGGATGTATTCAAATATATCCTCCGCCTCGGCTTTCGCCATCGCCTTGGCATCGGGGTAATGCCTAAACAACTCGGGCGTCACCTGGTTAATGCGCTTGTCAGTACACTGGGCACTCAGTATCACAGCCACTAGCAACTGGAATATGCTACCAAACTCCAGTTCGGTATTCACGTTTGGCATCTCCTTGCGGAAGTAAGCCAGAATCTGTTCGTATCGCTCTTCTTTTCTCATCTTGGCAGCGAAGATACAAAATATTCTTTAAATTTCAATCTTCAATTCTCTTTTTTCAATTTTCAATGTTCAATTTTCAATTAAAATTCGTATCTTTGCCCTCAAATTACTTAAAACCACAGAAATTTATGAAGAAATTACTCTTTGCAATTGCATGTTTGGCTTCGGTGGCTACCTTTGCCCAGAAGTCTCCTGCCTGGCTCGATCCTAACGTGAACCAGCAGAACCGTGAACCCCGTCGTGCTCACTTCTTCGCCTTCGAGAACATCGACAAGGCCAAGGGCGACAAGTCGGCTTCAGCCCGTTTCCTCTCCATGGAGGGCATGTGGAAGTTCAACTTCGTGAAGAACCATCAGGATGCCCCGAAGGACTTCTTCACCCTGAAGTACGACGATGCCAAGTGGGTGGACTTCCCCGTGCCCGGACTCTTCGAGCTCAATGGCTATGGCGACAAGACCTATAAGAACATGGGTTATGCCTGGTGTACCACCTTCGAGAGCAATCCCCCTTATATCGGTGAGACCAACAACTATACTGGTTCTTATCGCCGTACGTTCGACCTGCCAGCCGACTGGAAAGGTCAGGAGGTGTTCTTCCATGTAGGCTCTGCCACCAGCAACCTCTCTGTCTGGGTCAATGGCAAGTTCGTGGGCTACTCTGAGGATTCCAAGGTAGCAGCCGAGTTCAACATCACCAAGTACCTGAAGGCAGGTAAGAACCTCATCGCCATGCAGATCATGCGCTGGTGCGACGGCTCTTATCTCGAGGATCAGGACTTCTGGCGCTTCACCGGTATTGCTCGCGAGGTGTACCTCTATGCCACTCCGAAGACTCATATCCAGGACATCACCATCGGTCAGGATTTCGTCGATGGCAAGGGCCTGCTCTCCGTCGATGCCAAGATTGTAGGTGGCAAGGCCGAGGTAGAGGCTCAGCTCTTCGATGCTGATGGCAAGTTAGTAGCCGAGGGTCTCAACGCTACTGTTGAGGGTGCGAAGGCTTGGACCGCCGAGACACCTTATTTATATATATTAGAGCTTCAGCTGAAGCAGGGTGGTAAGACCCTCGAGGCCATTCGCAAGAAGATTGGTTTCCGTCATATCGAGATTAAGGGAGGCCAGTTGCTCGTTAACGGCCAGCCCATCCTCATCAAGGGTGCCGATCGTCATGAGCTCGATCCCGATGGTGGTTACATCGTACCCGTGGAGCGCATGATTCAGGACATCAAGATCATGAAGCAGCTTAACATCAATGCCGTACGTACCTGCCACTATCCCGACGATCCCCGTTGGTACGACCTCTGCGACGAGTATGGTATCTACCTCACCGCTGAGTCCAACCTCGAATCGCATGGCATGGGCTACCGCGAAAAAAACCTCGCCAAGAACGAGGCATTTGCCAAGGCACATATCGAGCGTCAGGAAGGCAACATCATCAGCTTCAAGAACAACCCCTCTGTCATCGTGTGGTCACTCGGCAACGAGGCCGGTTATGGTCCTAACTTCGAGAAGGCTTACGACTGGGTGAAGGCTTACGATAAGACCCGTCCCTGCCAGTTCGAGCAGGCCCGTCATGATGGCAAGACCGATATCTTCTGCCCCATGTACATGGGTTATGAGGACTGCGAAAAGTATGCCCAGACCGATAATCCCCGTCCGCTCATCCAGTGCGAGTATGCCCACGCTATGGGTAACTCCATGGGTGGTTTCAAGGAGTATTGGGACATCATCCGCAAGTACCCCAAGTACCAGGGTGGTTATATCTGGGACTTCGTAGACCAGGGCCTGCGCGACAAGAATCCTGCCACGGGTAAGGAAATCTTTACCTATGGTGGCGACTATGGCCGCTATCCTGCCAGCGACCATAACTTCAACTGCAACGGTATCATCGCCCCCGACCGCCGACTGAATCCCCATGCCCATGAGGTGGGTTACTACTATCAGAACATCTGGGTCACCGACAAGGGACTGAAGGACGGTACGTTTGAGGTGTACAACGAGAACTTCTTCAAGTCGCTCGACGATGTGGAACTGGCATGGTTTGTTGGCGGCGCCAGCGGAGGAAAGCACCATGATGGTGAACGTCCTGAGGGTATGACCTTCGGTCATGGTGGTAAGATAGACCTCAGCGGTATAGCCCCCCAGCAGCGCAAGGTCATCACCGATGAGGCCATGAAAAAGACCATCGCCCGTGTGCTGGGTCATCATGCCGATCAGGAGATCTTTGTGACATTCCAGTTCAAGAGCAAGGAAGCCCAGCCCCTCATCGAGAAAGGCCAGGTGCTGGCCCGTCAGCAGTTTGTGCTCAATCCCTACAAGTTCCCGGAGGTGAAGGCCGGACAGGCTGAGGTGAGCAAGGAAGAGGTATTAAGCTATGTCAAGCTCGAGGCCGCAGGCACCACGCTCACCATCGGTAAGCAGACGGGCTGGATCGACTACCTCGACGTCAAGGGCGAGCCCATGCTTCTCGACCGCCGCTCCATCCTGCCTGAATTCTGGCGTGCACCAACTGATAACGACTACGGCGCAGGTCTCCAGAACCGCCTCGGCATCTGGAAGAATCCGCAGATGAAACTCACCGATTGCAAGGTGGATGGCAACACCGTTGAGACCACCTTCGACATGCCCGATGTGAAGGCTAAGCTCACCATGACCTATACCCTCACTGCCGAGGGTGAGGTGATTGTTCGCGAGCACTTCGTGCCCACCACCACTGAGCTGCCACCAATGTTCCGTTATGGAATGCAGCTGCAGATGCCTCAGCAGTATAATAAGGTGCAGTACTATGGCCGTGGTCCGGTAGAGAACTATATCGACCGTAACTCCTCAGAGTTCCTTGGCATCTATGAGAATCAGGTGGCCGATGAATACTTCCCCTATGTCCGTCCGCAGGAGTCTGGCAACCATACCGATGTGCGCTGGTTCCGTGTGCTCAACGGGCAGGGTAGGGGTCTTGAGTTCTACAGCAACGCCCCGATGGAAGCCAGTGCGCTGAACTATCTGGTAGAAGATCTCGACGACGGTGTGACAAAAGACAAGCTGATAGGCAGCCACAGTGGCGACCTTGTGGAGCGTCCGCAGACTCAGGTGCATATCCAGCAGCGTCAGATGGGTCTCGGATGTGTCAACTCCTGGGGTGCCTGGCCCCGCCAGGAGTACCAAATTCCTTGTAAGGAATATGATTTCACTTTCGCAATAAAACCCGTAAAGTAATAACCAAATAATCCCCAACAAAAAGAGACCCCAAGAGGTCTCTTTTTTAATATATAATCATGGCGAACCCCGAAGTAATGGGTGTTTCATCGCTCAATAAAAAGATCAAGGCTCGTCTCATCGCTTTTATTATAAAAATCATGGCGAACCCCGAAGGGGCGAAAGCTTGAGAGCCATACAAAAACTTTGATGTAGGCGACCAGTCGCCGAAATCAATTACATCCCCTTGCCAAAGATTGGCGAGGGGCTTGGGGAGTGGTCTGAAGCCCCTTCTTACGAAGAAGGGGTTGGGGTTGATGGAAGATTGCAGGGCATAGCCCTGCTAAGGCTGCAAATTTCTGCATGCAAAAAACCTGCATTTTCTATCAAAATGATACGAAAATGCCTTGACTTTTATCAAAAAGCAAGCCATAACTGGATATTTTATGAATATTTTGCTAAAAAGAGTTGCAAACTCACTTATAAATTCGTACCTTTGCACCCGAAAAAGAGATGAATTAAAGAAAAAATG
>Ga0247609_10007451_pt1 | contig 10417 bp, 6 predicted proteins | sample 172DNAGHGlowgp2_FD_193487 | JGI IMG/M metagenome (GOLD analysis project Ga0247609, IMG submission 193487) | Sheep rumen microbial communities from Palmerston North, Manawatu-Wanganui, New Zealand - 1728 DNA GHGlow gp2 | ecosystem: Host-associated > Mammals > Digestive system > Stomach > Rumen ...
AATCAATGAGTACATCGAAAAAATGGAAGAGATCACTGGTAAAAAATTTGGTGACAAAGAAAATCCTTTGTTAGTATCAGTTAGATCAGGTGCTAGAGCTTCAATGCCAGGTATGATGGATACAATCCTTAACTTAGGTTTAAACGAAGAAGTAGTAAAAGTAATTGCTGAAAAAAGTAATAACGAAAGATGGGCATGGGATTGCTATAGAAGATTCATTCAAATGTATTCTGACGTAGTTATGGAAGTTGGTAAAAAATACTTTGAAGAATTAATCGATAAAATGAAAGAGAAAAAAGGAGTTACTCAAGACGTAGAACTTGATGCTAACGACTTAAAAGAATTAGCAAACCAATTCAAAGCTGAATATAAAGAAAAGATTGGTGCTGATTTCCCTGATGATCCAAAAGAACAATTAATGGGAGCTATCAAAGCTGTATTCCGTTCATGGGATAACCCAAGAGCTAACGTTTACAGAAGAGATAATGATATTCCTTATTCTTGGGGAACTGCTGTTAACGTTCAATCAATGGCATTCGGTAACATGGGAGACGATTGTGGTACAGGTGTTGCCTTCACAAGAGACCCAGCTACTGGTGAAAAAGGATTATTTGGTGAATTCTTAACAAATGCACAAGGTGAAGACGTTGTTGCAGGTGTTCGTACACCAATGAAGATTGCTGAAATGGAACAAAAATTCCCAGAAGCATTCAAAGAATTCGAGAAAGTTTGCAAGACTCTAGAAGAACATTATAGAGACATGCAAGATATGGAATTTACAGTTGAACATGGAAAACTATACATGTTACAAACTCGTAATGGTAAGAGAACTGCTCAAGCAGCATTAAAGATTGCTTGTGACTTAGTTGATGAAGGAATGCGTACAGAAGAAGAAGCTGTAGCAATGATCGATCCAAGAAACTTAGATACATTACTACACCCACAGTTCGATGCTAAAGCATTAAAAGAAGCTACACCAATTGGTAAAGGCTTAGGAGCATCTCCTGGAGCTGCTTGTGGACAAATCGTATTCTCAGCTGAAGATGCTGAAGAATGGGCAGGAAAAGGCAAAAAAGTTGTTCTTGTTAGACTTGAAACTTCACCAGAAGATATTACTGGTATGAAAGTTGCTCAAGGTATCCTAACAGTTCGTGGTGGTATGACATCTCACGCTGCAGTAGTTGCTCGTGGTATGGGTTCATGCTGTGTATCTGGATGTGGAGACATCAAGATGAACGAAGCTAAAAAAGAATTCGAACTTGGCGGAAAAGTATTCCATGAAGGAGATGTAATCTCAATTGATGGTACTACTGGTAACATCTATGATGGTGCAATTCCAACAGTTGATGCAACAATCGCTGGTGAATTCGGACGTGTTATGGAATGGGCTGACAAGATCAGAACATTAAAAGTTAGAACAAATGCTGATACTCCAAGAGATACTGCAAAAGCTATCGAATTAGGAGCTGAAGGTATTGGATTATGTCGTACAGAACACATGTTCTTCGACGAAGAAAGAATCTTCAACCTAAGAAGAATGATTCTATCTGAAACTGTAGAAGATAGAGAAAAATACTTAGACTTATTAATCCCTTATCAAAAAGGTGATTTCAAAGCTATGTATAAAGAATTAAAAGGATTACCTATGACAGTTCGTTATATCGATCCTCCTCTACATGAATTCATTCCAAAAACTGAAGCTGAAAAGAAAGAATTAGCTAAAGCTATGAATATGACAGTTGAACACATCGAAAAAGTATGTGATGAATTACATGAATTCAATCCAATGATGGGACACAGAGGTTGCCGTTTAGCAGTTACTTATCCAGAAATTGCTAGAATGCAAACAAGAGCTTTAATTGAAGCTGCAATCGAAGTTCATGAAGAAGATGGATATGATATTACTCCAGAAATCATGATCCCATTAGTAGGAGAAAAGAAAGAATTAGATTTCGTAAAAGATATCGTAGTAGAAACTGCTGAAAAAGTTAAAGCTGAAAAGAAATCAGACATTGAATACCATATTGGTACAATGATTGAAATCCCAAGAGCAGCATTACTTGCTGACGAAATTGCTGAATCAGCTGAATTCTTCTCATTCGGAACAAATGACTTAACTCAAATGACATTTGGTTTCTCAAGAGATGATGCTGGTAAATTCTTAGGTTCATACTATGAAAACAAGATTTACGAACAAGATCCATTTGCTAAACTAGACCAAAAAGGTGTTGGTAAATTAGTTAAAATGGCTGTTGACTTAGGTAAGAAAACTAGACCTAATATTAAATTAGGTATCTGTGGTGAACATGGTGGAGATCCTCAATCTGTAGAATTCTGCCATAACATAGGATTAACTTATGTATCTTGCTCACCATTCAGAGTTCCTATTGCTAGACTAGCTGCTGCACAAGCTGCTATTAAAGCGGGACAAAAATAGGACGTTTAAACGTAGAACAATAAAAAAATTAAAAGAGCTGAAAAGCTCTTTTTTCGTTGGAATAAAGGAATTTAAGGAGAAATAGACTAGAAGAAATATTATTTTTTAAATCATATTGAATATATAAATTTTATTAAAAAAGGATAGTCTCCATATAGTTTGGGTGGCTATTTTTTTATGGGCCAAAAATGGTGAACAATAAAAAGAATAAAAAGGGATTGGTTAGTTACTAGTAGGTTAAAAAAATATGATAGGAGGTTTTATTATGAAAAAGTATTTTTTTAAACCAGTGTTAGACAATCCTTCACAAGGAGCTAGAATTGAATATCTAAGAAAACTTAGAGGATATTCAATCGAAAACATTGCAGAATATTTTGGATGGGGAGGTGAAGATCCAAATGAAACATATCGTAAATGGAGAACTAATAATAGAAGTCCACAAAATGATAATTTAAAACAATTGGCTGAATTATTTGGAGTAAATATAAATGCAATTAAAAATTATAAATTTATTGATCCAATTGAACAAGTATTTTATCATATGTGGGAAGAAGAACAATTTCCATATAGTAAATTATCTATCGATATTGATTCATATAAGAAGACTACTAATAACCAAAAAGTTGTTAAAGGATTAAATGAATGGGAGAAAATGAGAGAAAAAAGAATGAATGGAGAAATAACAGATGAAGAATATATTGAATGGAAACTAAATTTAGTAATATAATATTGAAATTAAGGAAGTGATTCTTTTGGATGTAAAAATCTGTAATAAATGTGGAATAGAGAAAGATATAAGTGAATTTGAGTTTAGAAAAGATAGAAATTCATATAGAAATACTTGCAAAGAATGTAGAAGAATAACTTCAAAAAAGAAATATGAATTATGTAAAGCTAAAAGAAACGAATCAAGACGTAATAGATATAATGAAAATAAAGAGGAAATAAATAGAAAGCGTAGAGAAGCATATAATCTAAATAAAGATGAAATAAACGAAAAAAGAAGAGCAAGATCCAAAACAGAATTAACTCCATTTCAAAAACTTAAACAGCAAGTATATAATGCTATCTGTAAATCATATGAAAGAAAAGGTTTTATTAGAAACAAATCTATTGAAGAGATATTAGGAAGAGATCTAGACGAATATGTTCAAAGAATGATAAAAATGTATGAATACTCTTATAAAAAGCCATACAACGAGAAAGATAAAATAGTTGTAGATCATATAATACCAATATGGACTGCCAGAACTGTTGAAGAACTTGATGATTGTAATAGATGTTTGCAATTATTACCAGAAGAAGAAAATCGTCGAAAAGGTGGAAAAATGTCTAATGGTATTGGTAAAAACGGTAAAGTAATATATGAATATTATGATCCTCATTGGTTTGATGAATAGGATTTATATAATTAACAAAGCAGATAATAAAATCTGCTTTTTATATGATATAATAACTTTTGGAGGAATATTATGGCAAATATTGACCCTAAAAAATATGTCGTTTTAGATGTTGAAACAAATGGTTTATCTTCGCTACAAAACGATCTTTTATCAATTTCTTTATATAGGCCTGATGATGGAAAAATGTATGATCGATATTTACCATTAGAATTAGAAAAATTCATTTGGACAACATATATTAACGGGATTACAGAAGAGATGGTAAAAGACAAATTACCATTAAATCAAGAAGAGTTTGACTCAATAATTAACGATTTTGATCTTGAAAATAGAATAATACTACATTATGGAAATATTGATGAAAAATTTATAAAAAATTATCTTAAAAGGAAGAAAATAGAAGGATTCGATAAATTAAAGTTTTATAACTTTAAACATGATATTATTTCAAATAGATTTTCAGAAGGAAATATCACAAAAGATAATCTTTGTAAAATATATAATATAGATAATATTAAAATAATTCATAGCGGTTTAAATGATTGTATACTTGAATGGAAATTATTTGAAAAAATGAATGGTAATAAATTGATTGTAATAGGCAATTGTGTTTACGAGTTTAATAACAATTATATAATTCCTGTTAGTTATTTACAAAACTACACTAACTTTAAATATCAAATAAAAAATTTTCCTTCGATTTCATATGAATTACAAAAGATAAAAGAAATAACTATAAATTCTCCGGAAATTAAAAAATTTGATACTAATATAAGTGGAATGACGATTGAACATTTGATTAATACCCTTCTAAATGTTGAAGATAAGAATAAAGAAACTATGCTATTTCAAGCAGAAAATAGAAACAAATTAAAAAAGATAGGAGAATTACCTTCATCATTACATACTATACCGGTATTAATGAATAATGATGGAACAATAACAGCAATAAATAAAGAAGATAGCCGAATCGTTGAAGAAATCAATTCAGCAACTGAAGCTATAAAAAATGGAATTACTCCATTAATTGATTTTATAAAACACGATATATTCAACGATAAACATATAATGTCACAAGAATTAGTGATAAATAAAGAAGATAATGTTTTAGCAAAGTGTGATTTGTCAACTGATGACAAAATTATAGAGATTAAAGGTTATAATATTGATGTTGAAAAAATGAAATATCAATTATACTATGAAGCTAACGGAAGAGAAATATATATATTACAAACTTTTTGGAGGGCAAACTTAAGAGAAGGCTTGAAATTTGTCATATATAGGGTAAGAACAACAGAAACTGTAAGAAAAACCCCCGATAGAAGTAAATCATTGCATAAGAGAATTAAAGATTTTGAGATTAAATTAAATAATAAGAATTTGGAAGTGTTAGAATACACAAATTCAGAATCAGAAGTTAAATTGAGATGTAAAAAATGTGAATATGAATGGGTAACATCTTACAGGAAAATAATGAAAAATCATAGTTGTCCAAACTGCGAGCAAATTAAAATAAAAAGATATGAAACTAAACCTAGAGTATTGTCACAAGAAGAAAAAAGCAAATTGAAATTAGAAATTTATCAAGAAAAACTAACAGAAAAGACAAATGGTAGATTAATTGCAGTTAATTACCATGGTGCTAAAGAAAAACTAACAGTTGGTTGTATTGATTGTGGTTATGTTTGGAAGATAAGAGCTGATCATTTATTAGAAAGACCACATTGCCCTAATTGTAGAAATATAAAAAATTAAAGTAATTAAAATAAGAAAAAACAATCAAAGCGAGGTGTTACTATGAGTAATTTTTTAAAAGATAATATGGTAATGAATGAATACAATTATCAAAAAAATATAGATATAGACTTAGAAAAAATTACAATTGGTAGCAGTAAGAAGATATGGTGGAAATGCAACAAATGTGGAAATGAATGGCTTGCAACACCTAGAAATAGAATTAAAGGCGGAACAGGATGTCCTGTTTGTAGTCTTAATAAAATTGGAATTAATCATAATAAAGCAATTTTAAACAAAAGAGGTTCATTATTTGATAATAGACCAGATTTGGTGAAAGAATGGGATATTGAGAAAAATCTACCATTAACACCTAAAGATGTAACTACTGGAAGCGGCAAATTAGTATGGTGGAAATGTGAAAAGGGTCATGAATGGCAAGCAAGAGTATGCAATAGGACAAGTGGCTCTGGTTGTATTTATTGTGCTGGTCAAAAATCTATAAAAGGTGAAAACGATTTAGTAACTACACATCCAGAATTATTAAATAGCTGGGATTTTGAAAAAAACAAAGATTTGGATCCTAGCGATTTTATGGCGGGTTCTAATAGAAAAGTATGGTGGAAATGTCCGCTTGGACACAGTTGGAAAGCAAGTGTTTCTAAACGAACTGATGGAACCGGTTGTCCACATTGTTACTTTGAATATGGTACATCTTTCCCCGAACAAGCAATTCTATTTTATTTATCAAAAGTAACTAAAGTGGAAAGTCGTAAAAAAATAGATGGTCAAGAAATTGATATATACTTACCTGAATTTAAAGCTGGATTTGAATATGATGGTTCATATTATCACGAAAATGAAAAGAGTAAACTAAAGGAAAAAGAAAAAAATAAAATTGTTAATGACAATAATATAATGTTATATCATATTAAAGAGTCAAATAAAAATGAAATAAATAAAGATAATAAAACAATATATTGTATTATTGATAGAGATTACAACTATTTAGAACAAGTAATTAAGTATATAGAAGAGTTACTTAATTTAACAGTTTCAAAAGTAGATATTCAAAAAGATCAAATAAGCATATATAATCAGTATATTAAAAGTATTAAAGATAACAACTTCACTGTGACACACCCTGAATTACTAGAAGAATGGGATTATGAAAAAAACAAAGGGTTATTACCGGAAAGTCTTTCAATTGGTTCTAATAAAAAAGTATGGTGGATATGTAAAAAATGTGGCAGTTCGTTTTCGACAAGTATAGGTAGAAGAATTGAGTATAAAAACTGTCCATACTGTTCAGCTAAAAAAGTAAATCAAACCAATTGTCTAGAAAATAAATACCCTGAGATTATGAAATATTGGGACTATAAAATGAACAATGGAATTAATCCTTCTAAATTGTATTATAGTAGCAATAAATCTGTTTGGTGGATTTGCGAATCATGTGGTAAATCATATCAAATGCCAGTTTGGTCTCGAATAAAGGCAAAAACAAATTATTGCTACGATTGTAAGCATCAACATATAGGAAACATGAATAGAATAAAGTCAATTAGTGAAGAAAATAGTTTATTTACTAAGAGACCAGATTTGGTGAAAGAATGGGATATTGAGAAAAATCTACCTTTAACATCTAAAGACGTAACAGTTGGAAGCGGTAAAAAAGTTTGGTGGAAATGCTCTATTTGTGGAAATGAATGGCAAGCAGTAATTTGCAATCGTACTAATGGAAATGGTTGCCCTAAATGCAATATAAATGGTTCAAAAAGAATAAAGTAAAGAAGTAGTAATACTTCTTTTTGTGTTCTAATAAATTTGCACATTGATTTTACGAAATCGCACATTAAACATTTCTCAATAAAAATGGTAGTTTTTAGTAGAGGTGATAAAAATGAGAAAGGTTGCTATATATGCTAGGGTTTCAACAGAACATGAAGCTCAATTATCAGCATTAGAAAATCAGATCCAATATTATGACGAAATATTGGAAAGGCATCCTGATTGGCTTTTAGTTGATAAATATATAGATGAAGGGATAACAGGAACTTCTACTAAAAAAAGAAAAAGCTTTATGAGAATGATGGAAGATGCAAAAAGAGGTAGATTTGATTTAATCATTACTCGTGAAGTATCTAGATTTGCAAGAAATACAGTAGATACCCTTCAAGAAACAAGAAAACTTAAAAAGATGGGAGTTGAGGTGTATTTTACAGAAGATAATATTTGGACATTTAAAGATGATGATGGAGAATTGAAACTATCATTGATGGCTACATTAGCTCAAAACGAAAGTAAAAAAACATCTCAAAGAGTAAAAGCAGGGATGCAGATATCGTTTGAAAACGGAGTATTTTATGGAACTGGAAATATCTTAGGATATATTAAAATAAATAAAAATAAAATGGTCATAGATGATGAACAAGCTGAAATAGTTAGATATATCTATAAAGAATATATAAATGGAAAAGGAACAACTAGTATTGCAAAAGATTTAGAAAGAAGAGGATATAAGACATCAACTGGAATGACTAGGTGGTGTGCATCATACATAACTAGAGTTCTTAGAAATCCATTCTATTGCGGAACTATAGTATATAGAAAAGAATATGTACCTGATTATCTAGAGCAAAAACGGGCAAAGAATACGGGACAAGTAGAAAAGGTAATAGTAGAAGGTAGTCATGAACCGATAATTTCTAAAGAAGTTTTTGAAAAAGCACAAGCAATACTAGATAATCATTCTAAACTAGTTAAAGCAGGTTTAAGAAAAGCACAAGGTGTAGCAAAAAACATTTGGAGTAAAAAAATGGTTTGTGAGTGCGGTTCTGCGTTCAATAGGAGAGTATATCATAAGAATCAAGATGGCAAGACGTATGCCTATACTTGCTATAATAGGAAAATGCATCCTAAAGGGAGAGTTTATAGTTATGATTATGTTCCATGTGAAGTGAAAGACGTACAAGAATGGAAACTATTGTATATGGCAGAAACAATATTTAAGGGATTAATTCAAAATGAAGATAATCGAGCAGAGCTAACTAAGATATTGACAGAAGGATCCAAAATAGATGAACAAGAAGAAAAACTTTTAAAAAAAGAAATAAGCAGATTAAAAAAGATAATAGATGAAGAAAACACAAAATTAGATAGATTATTAGACATGTATCTAGATTCAGTAGTTGATATTGAATCTTATGAAAGATATCAAAAGTCCTCAGAAGAAAGAATTGAAAGATATAAATTAGATATTGAAGAATATGAAAAGAAACTAGAACGTTTGGAACCAATAGAAATAAGAAGGGAAAATGCAAGAAAAAGCGTTATGAAACTATTAGATATTAATTACAATGGAATAGATGATAGAATAATAGAAGAAGTAGTTGAAAAAATAGTAGTTCATAAAGATTATTTCGAATGGAAATTAAACTTTATGGACGATCCAATTAAATTGGAAATAATAGGAAAATCGCAGAAAGATTTCTTTGTTGTTGAATACAAAAAGAATCATGCAAAATAAATATTAAAAATTATGTGCTATAATAGAACAAACAATTTTCAGTAATGAAAGGAGGTTTATATGGAAACAAAAATCTGCAAAAAATGCGGCGTTGAAAAAGAATTAGAATACTTTTCTTTCAGAAAAGATACGCAAAAATACAAGAACATCTGCAAAGAATGCATAAACAAAGCACACAGAGATTATAGAAAAAATAATACAGAGTTGATGCGTAAAAAAGATAGAGAATACTATCAAGATAATATTGAAAAAAGAAGAGAACAATTAAAGAAAAGCAATGAAAAACATAAAGATAGAATTAAAGAATATAAGAAGCAATATTATGATAATAATAAAGAAGAAATTTTAAAAAAGAATAAAGAATATGCTAATTTGCATAAAGATCAACTAAAAGAATATCTTAAAAACTATTATCAGGAAAATAAGGAAATTATAAACGAAAAAAACAAATTGTATATTGAATCACATCAAGAAGAAATTAAAGAATGGAGAAAAAAATATCAAGAGGAGCATAAAGAAGAAATAAAAGAAAAATGGAGAAAACGTTATCAAGATAATAAAGAAGAATTTATACTATATCAACAAAATTATAGGAGCGAGAATCCCGAAAAATTAAAGGAAACTCGTAGGAAAACATATTTAAAATTAAAAGATAGTGATAAGTATAAGGAATATAAAAGAGAATATAGGCAAAAGAACATCGAAAAAGAAAAAATATATATGAAAGAGTACTTTAAAACACATCGAAAAGAAATAAATGAATATGTTCAAAATAGAATTAAAAATGATAAAGTATATGCATTGAAGACAAAAGTTAGAAAAACAATATATGATAGTTTTGTAAGAAAAAACTTTACTAAGAATTCTAAAGCTGCAAAAATACTTGGATGTGATATGGATACTTTTGTAAGTTATTTGTTAAATACATATAATCTAAACTATGGTTATGATTGGGATGGAAAAGAAGAAATCCATATAGACCATATAATACCTTTATCAACCGCCAAAACAGAAGATGATGTAATAAAACTATGTCATTATACAAATTTACAATTATTAAAACCAGAAGATAATCTGGAAAAAAGCGACAACTTGAACTGGAATATTAAAAATGAATAAATATTTAGTCATTTTAGTCAAAAACAATACGGAAACTCGTAGGATTTGGAGCTTTTAGTTGGGTGTAATCACAAGCTGCAATCAAAGCAAAAAACAATAAGTAATTAAACGAATAAAGACTAGAGAAATCTAGTCTTTTTAAATTAAGTCACATTCAATAATTTAATCATTTAATTCTATGGTAAAATAATTGTA
>Ga0247609_10007452_pt1 | contig 10417 bp, 4 predicted proteins | sample 172DNAGHGlowgp2_FD_193487 | JGI IMG/M metagenome (GOLD analysis project Ga0247609, IMG submission 193487) | Sheep rumen microbial communities from Palmerston North, Manawatu-Wanganui, New Zealand - 1728 DNA GHGlow gp2 | ecosystem: Host-associated > Mammals > Digestive system > Stomach > Rumen ...
GCTGGACGATCCGCCTCTCCCGCGTCATGGACTGCGCCGCTGCAGAAAACAGCCGTGCGCTCCCGCTGCGTCCCTCAAAAACGGAGACGCTGGTGTTTGAACTGGAGGATCAGCGCCACGCCTTGGAACGGGTGCTGCTGCACTTTTCTCACCTGGAAAAGGAGACCAAGCGCTTAGACGAGACGCACTATCGTGTGATGTTGAAGTATGATAAGGCCGATGAGACAGAGATGGTGATCCGTATTCTCTCCTTTGGCCCCATGGTTCGGGTGTTGGAGCCTCGGCGCATCATCGACGAGCTGCAAAAGCGCATCGAACGCCAGCGAGAGCTTATTTTGCTGGAAAACTGATGAAAACCATGATATACTTGGTATCGGAGAGGAGTTGACCGCCATGAAGTCCCTGGCAGCCACACTTTTGTGCCTGAGCCTGCTGCTTTCGAGAAGCACGTTCGGCGAAACTATCACGGAAGGTGAAAACACAATGCGCGAGAGCTGTATGCTCGCGGCAGACAGCATGCCCGAATCCCCGGCATATCCCGCACTCCTGAGCGACGCTCCAATTGACATGAATGACGAGGCCGCCGTGAACGCCTTCAACGCCTGGTGGGACGCCTGGCAAAGCTGGCAAAAAGCGCCGACCCCGCAAAGAGAGGCCCTGTTCGCGTTTTTCCAAAAATGTATGACGGAGCTGGCGGCGGAGCGCGAAACGCGCAATCCGGGCGTTTCCCCGTTGAGCCTGGCTCTCGCACTGGACACATTGTGCGACCTTGCGGAGGGGGAGGGCGTAAGGGAACTCACTGCGGCCCTGGGCTATGATTCATCGGCGCCCACGGCGACCGGCGCTCCCCTGGGCGAGACCTTGCGCTGGGACGACGGAGAGACCGCTTGCATTCCCGGCGCGTCGCTCTGGCTGTGCGCGGACGCGAAGCTGGACACGGACAAAGCCCGCGCACTGGCGGAAACAAGGCACATCTCTGTATATCGCTGTGTAAAGAATGAGGAGCTGAGGGCCTGGGCGGAGGCCTGGACCAAGGGACGATACGGCGGGCAGGTGCTCCCGCTCGGCGAGAACGGCGGCAGTACGATACTCTCTTCCCTGTATGTCAGCGCCCGCTGGGTGAGCCCCTTCAGCGCGCTGAAGAGTGCAGAGGGCGTATTCCACACGCCGGAGGGCGATGTGCCGGCGGTCTATCTCCATTCGGAGTGCGACGGCGTCCTGTACCTGGGCAGGTGTTTTACGGCCTGCTCCTTTTCGCTTGGCGAGATGGGAGAGGTGCTGTTCCTGCTTCCTGAGAATGGCGAGGACCCGACATCCCTTCTCGCGGAGGAAGAGACCATCCGGTTTCTGAGTACCGGGCGGGATTGGGAAAAACGGAACTATGCCTGGATACATGCCGCCGTTCCGAAGCTGGACATGCTCCAATGTCTGAGCGCAAAGGACCTGCTGCGGCGCATGGAGTTGCCGGCGATCTTCGATCAGTCGGCCTCACATGAATCCGACGCCCTGTGGCTGGGAGACCTGCTGCAGCTCCTGCCACTGTCATTGGACGAGTGGGGCGTGAACGCCGCGCCGCTGGAGCTTGACGGGAAAGACACCGGAATGATGCCGTCAATGCCGATTGGAATCCAGGCTCCTTCTGAGCAAGTTGCGGAGTTTACGCTGAACAGGCCCTTCCTCTGGGCGATCCTGGGGCGGGATAAGCTGCCCCTGTACGTCGGAATCATCAACGATCCAACCTGGCAGTAACAGCACAGCCTTTTCTCTGTTGGAATCCTGCCCCGCGCCGGGGCTACTATAAATGACAGGAGGAATCCACATGCGGAAAATCATAGTTCACTTAATCCTGCTGCTCGCCTTCCTGCTGGGAGCAGCCCCGGCCTCCGCGCTGGGCGAGGTCGTTCCTGTGATCCGTTACGATGCAGAGAGCGGAACGGCATACATCGCCTGTGAGGGGCTGTATCCGGGGAACGAATACGCGCTGGCCGTTCTGGAGACAGACAACGGAGAATGGTCGGCGGGAAACCTGCTCTTTCTGGATCAGCTGACGGCCTCGGCCGAAGGGACGCTGGAGGCGGCGTTTATCCACACGCAGCTGAGCGGCGTTGTGCTGCTCGGCGGAGAGACAGAGGCGGCGGAATCCCCGCTGAGGCTGGGCATGATCGGCGCGGCCCCTGAGATCGGCACACTGACGCTTCCAGACTTTTTGAAGACCATCGGAGATGAGGCATTCATGGACGACACCTTCAGCTATGTGTATCTCGGCGACGAGGTGGAGACCATCGGTGCTGCGGCGTTCAAAAATTGCGTGAATCTGCGCGAGATACACATCCCGGCCAGCGTGACGAAAATCGGTGTGGGGGCCTTTGACGGCTGCCCCAACGTGGTGATCGTCTGCACCCAAAACAGCGCGGCGCACACCTACGCCCGCGACAATGGGCTGGCTTTTCGCCTGGAATAAACCGTTGGATGCACAGAGGGAGGAATGAAAATGAAAAAAAGAATCCTGCTCACGCTTACCGCGCTGATACTCTTATTGACCCTCCTGCCCGCCGCGGCCTGCGCGGCGACGGTGGCAGAGGAAGGGACGGTCTATGGGTTCTTTTACAATCAGAGAAGCGATGAATATGAATACGCCAAGTGTCAATGGACGCTGGACAGCGAGGGCGTTTTGACGTTTTCCTGTGACGATTCTTATGCGCAAATATACGGATGCTATCTTGGATACCGCGAAGACGGCAACGCGCTCTTGTCGCGCGATCCTGATTGGCCCTGGCTGCGGGCGGATAGCAGAGATACGATCAAAAAAATCGTACTGGGAGACAATATCAGCGGCATATGCCCGGTGAGCTATCGCGTCTATAATGATCGCCTGCAGCCGGACGTCTATGAAGAAGTACAGGTTTTGCCGCTCTCCTTCTGCAATCTGCGCGGCCTGAAGACGCTGAGCCTGTCGTCTCAGGTGAAGGAGATTTCCGGAGAAGTATTCAGCGGCTGTACGGCACTGGAGACAGTCGAAACCGCGTCGGACGTGCATTTTGACAAGGGCGCGTTCAAAAACTGCACTTCCCTGACCTCCGTCACCGTTGGGAGCGTCGGCGAGGCGGTGTTCCAGGGCTGCACCGACTTGGAGACGGTGATCCTGTCCGACAGCGATCATGATACGAGTATAGGGCCGAAATGCTTCAGCGGCTGTATTTCCCTGAGAGAGATCGCGTTCCCGCTGCGTATTGTGAGCATCGATCTTTCGGCGTTTGACGGCTGCACAGGTCTGGAAAGCATCACATTCACTTCAGATCCTCCCGCCCTGACGGGGGAGGGAGGCGCGCTGTTCGGCGGATGCGAGGCAACGTTCTACTATCCCGATACATCCGCGTGGCAGGCTGAGCGACACAACAATGCCACCGCCTACGGGGACCGTCTGACCTGGTCTTCGATGGACCGCTATGAGGAGACAATCAACGCGCTGACCTGGAAGTTTTATTATGATACCGGCCTCCTGGAAATCACGGGCATCGGCGGCATGGAATACTACGGCCACCTGGAGCAGGTGGACGAGAACGGATGCCCGCTGGAGCCGGACCCCTTTGACCCGGACGTGGGAAGAGCGCGCGTGCCCTGGGAGAAATTCAAGAACAGCATCACGCAGGTACGCATCGGCAACGGCGTTACCAGCATCGGCAGCGACGCGTTTAAAGACTGCGTCAATCTGCTGACGGTCGATTGCCCCGGCAGCGTTACCACCATCGGCGGCTCCGCGTTTGCAGGCTGCGTCAGCCTGACGCAGATACGCCTCCCCGACGGGATTTTGAGGCTTCCGAATGATATGCTCCGCGGCTGCTCAAGCCTGGAGAGCGTTGAAATCCCGGCAACCGTCCAGACGATTGGGATCAGCGCCTTCCAGGGGTGTGCGGCGATGAAATTCGTGACGATACCGGATTCTGTGAAGACCATCTCGATGTTCGCGTTCAGCGGCACCGGGCTGAAAACACTCGAGCTCGGTCAGGGCGTGGAGTTCATCGATTACGGGGCGTTCGATGGCACCTCGCTCACATCGGTGCTTATCCCCAGAAGCGTCAAAACGCTCGGAGGCAGTGTGTTCAAAACCGTCTCCGAGGCCACCTTTGAGGGGGCAAACCCCGGCGGCTCCGGGATTCACGGTGCGTTCGGCGTGTATCAATCTTCGTATCCAGCTCATCTGTTCGATGTTACGGTTCATTACCCCGCCAATGAGGCATCATGGACCGAGGCGGTGGCCGTGGATCAGACGGGTTGGGAGAGCAGGATCATCTGGTCGCCCTATGACGAAGAATCCAAATCCGTGGACATCAGCCGCTGCAGCTTCACGCTGGAAAAGCGCGGCTATGTGTACGACGGCAAGGCGAAGAAGCCCGGCGTAACCGGCGTTTATGGCGATAAACCGATGACGCTGGGCACCGATTATACGGTCAGCTACTCCAACAACATCAATGCCGGCTCCGCCAATGTGACAATTAAGGGCGCGGGCAGCTATGTAGGGGAAGCAATCCTGAACTTTGAGATCGCCCGGGCCGAACCGAAGCTGGTCTTTGAATCCACTTCCCTGAGCAAGAACCCCGGTGACGGTGCTTTCACCAACAAGCTGACCGCCACGACCGACGGCACGGTCAGCTACCGCAGCAGCGATCCCGCCGTGGCGACGGTGAACGCCTCGACCGGCAGAGTGACGGTAGTGGGCGCAGGCACGGCTATCATCACTGCCTCAGCCGCGCAGGGACGTAATTACGCTGCCGGCAGCACCACCTTCGCGCTGACGGTTGCCCGCCCGGTGGAGCCGCTGACCTGGGAGGATTTGAGCTTCAGTTTCTCCAACAGTCGATCGGCGTTTGGTTATGCCAATGGATATATGATTCCCTTGGATAGATATGAATATATCTATGAGCCGCTCATAGCGAAAGCAATCTATACAAAATACAGAAGCGAATGGGGCGGGAGCTGCTTTGGCTTCTCCAGTACTTCAATACTGATGAACGGTGACAACAGCGATCTGCTCCCAGGCGACTACGGCCGCATGCTTGTACACGAACTGGGGGTCTCGGATTATAGCAGCAGGCATGGTGTCAATGTCCGACAAACGCTGGAATCCTTGCAGGTATCCTGGTATCAGCATGATATAGGGACCTATTTTAACTTGAACTATATGGATATGGATAGATTGTGCCGGGAGGTTGAACAGGCTGAAGAAACGCATCAGTATCCTGTCATTGCGCTGTACTGGAATAATGGTAAGGGCGGACATGCCGTTGTGGGCTATAAGCTTGTTCACGCCAACGACACAACGGATTACCTGTATGTTTATGATCCCAATTATCCCTATACGACAGTCTCCGGATCAAGCATGCCGGGACAAATTGGCTTCAATTCCAATCGCCGCATTACACTTAAGAAACAGGGCGGAAGCTATGTGAGCTGGTATTACAAGGTGAACGAAGGATACAGCAATGCAGTCAATTGCGGCTCAAATTATTCCGACTGCTTTTTCACCCACATCCCTTATGCGGTGATGGACAATATCTGGAAAAACAAGGGTCATAACAGCAGCCAGTATTCAAACATGCTCATCGTAAATTCTCAGAACTTTGAGATTTACGACTATGCGGACAATCTTGTTGGCTTTGTGCAGGATGGAATCTTGACAAGCTATAGATCCGATATATTTGCCATGATGGATATTGAAGAGTTTTCCAGTGACAATACATTGATCTATCTGCCTACGGACACATACCGCATCGTCAATAACGAGGGCGGCGTGCTGAATGTCGGGATGGTAAATCTGTATCAGTCCGCAGAGGTGGAAACCACCGCACCCAGCGTAATTATATCCGTTGCGGATGATGCGCACATGAATCAGGTGCAGGTAGAGGGCATGGAGGGCGACCAGTACTTGGTGAGGCTGTGCTCAGAGCTGCCCGGCGACGAGGACATCTCCGAGCTTCAGTTTTCCGGCCAGACCAGTAATGCACCCATGACGGTCGGCGTCACGGATCACGCGCTCAATCTGACCAACTGCCCGGGCGTGTGCATGCTGGTAAACGGCTCCCTGACGGCGATCCCAGAACAGGACACGCTGAAGAGCATTACCGAATATGCTCCTTCCCTTGCGTATAGCGCCTGCGTCTATGACGGCACGGCCAAGACGCCCGAGGTGCGCTTCGGCGGTGAGTACGAGCTTAAGCAGAATGTTGACTATGTTGTCATTTATGATCAGAACACCGAAATCGGACAGGCACAGGCCACGGTTTGGGGCGTGGGTGCGTATACCGGCAATGTGGTGTTGAACTTCAATATCGTGGCAACGGAGCAGGAGCTCTGCCCGAACGGACACCAATGGGATGAAGGCACTGTCACACAGAAACCCAGTTTCACAGCGGACGGCACAGTGACCTATACCTGCCGTGTTTGCGGCAGTCAGGAGACAGAAAAGCTTGCAGGACTGTATTACTACTGTGTCAACCGCACGGACAGCAATGCGACCGTGTCGCTGACAAACAATACGTCCGCCGCCCTGAACGCTCGCATCTGTCTGGTCGGCTATGATGAGAACGGGAAAATGACATGCCTGAACATGAAAACCATCGCGCTGAGCGGCGGCGACATGACGCAGCTCAAGCTCAGCTTCGACGGGAACGCACCTGCCAAGATCAAGGCGATGCTCCTGGACGACGCCCGCATGATGCCGATCGGCTCCGCCTGGCTCGTGCCGTAAAAAACAGCATAGAAACATGGGAGGGTGCAGATTACGCACAAAGCAGCGCGAATCCGCACCCTCTCTGCCGGATATTCCGGAGCGAGCTCGTAGTTTCTTTTCGAGCAATCCCGATAAGCTGTGATAGAATCCCACTGAAAGAAGAGAAGTAAAAACATGATCGAGATTCAGGGACAATACAACACCGCACTTTGCTACTGCAATGAGCTGGAGGACACCGCGCGGCAGCAGATCCGGGACATGTGCGATGAGCGCCTGTTTGCCGGTTCGCGCATCCGTATCATGCCGGATGTCCATGCGGGCACAGGCTGCACCATCGGCACCACCATGACCGTTACGGATAAGGCTGCGCCCAGCCTTGTCGGCGTGGACATCGGCTGCGGCATGGAGACTGTGAAGCTCAAAGAGAAGGAAATCGACTTCGACAGGCTCGATCAGGTGATCCGCACACAGGTGCCGGCCGGCGAAAACATACGCGAAGCATCGCATCCGCTGACGGCGCAGATTGATCTGACCCGGCTTCGCTGCCTCTCCGCGGTCAACAGGGAGCGGGCCATGCTGAGTCTTGGCACCCTCGGCGGCGGAAACCACTTTATTGAGATCGACCGCGACGAGGAAGGCTGTCTGTACCTGGTCGTTCACTCCGGAAGCCGGTATCTCGGCGTCCAGACAGCGTCTTATTACAGGAAGCTCGGCTGGAAGACCATGAACCGCCTGCCGGAGGAAGCGCGGCGCGGACTGATCGAGCGCTATAAGGCGGAGGGCCGGGCACAGGAGATAGAAAAGGGATTGCGGGAGCTGGAAGAAGGCTTTACCGTATCCAGTGATATTCCGGAGAAGTTCTCTTATGTGGAGGGGCAGGATCTTCAGGATTATATCCACGATATGCGGCTTGTTCAGCAGTATGCGTCACTTAACCGACAGGCGATCACGCAGACGATTATCGAGCAGATCGGACTGACGGAGCTTGACCGGTTTACGACCATCCACAATTATATCGACACAGAAAACATGATCCTGCGCAAGGGCTCCGTTTCGGCACAGAAGGGTGAGCGGCTGCTGATCCCAATCAATATGCGCGATGGTGCGTTGCTTTGCGTGGGAAAGGGAAATCCGGAGTGGAATTATTCGGCGCCCCACGGCGCAGGCCGTATCCTCAGCCGGACTGCAGCACAGGAATCCTTGAGCGTAGAGGAGTTTCACCGTCAGATGGAAGGCATCTACACCACCTGTGTAGCCCAGAGCACACTGGACGAATCACCCATGGCCTATAAGGGCCTCGACACGATCCTCAGTCAGATCGATCCCACGGCGGAGGTCGTCAAGCGGATTCGACCGGTATATAACTTCAAAGCGGGCACATAAATCATTTCGGAGAGCGTTAAAACGGCGCTCTCCGTTTTTCATCGAATTAACAGTGTTCGCAACTTTTTTTCCGGGAAGTATGAGAACAGATATGGTACATTACAATCACCGAAAGGGAAAAGCACAGACAGCAAAGAAATGAATCACGCCGGACATGCAGGTTCAAATCCTGCGGTTCTCGGAAGAGGACTTCGCCCAAGGGGTCAGGACACCGGACAATAAAAACTGTGCTTTGTTTATGGCCTAGTAGCTCAATTGGCAGAGCGCCGGATTGTCTCTCCGGAGGTTGTGGGTTCAAATCCCATCCAGGTCGCCATATGCGTCTCTAATTCAATTGGCAGAAAGCCGCACTCTTAATGCGGAAGTTCGGGGTTCAACTCCCCGGAGGCGCACCACAAAAAAGCACGGACAGCAATTACTTCCATTTTAAGGCGTCGTCGCGGGTTCAATTCCCGTCAGCATCAAAAGATGCTGTAGTTAAGCGGTAATAACAGCGAAAAACCGTGCTTTGTTTATGCTCTCTTAGTCCAACGGCAGTGACGCCCGGCTCTCAACCGGGAAATGTGAGTTAAACTCTCACAGAGAGTACCAAATATGCTCCCTTCGACTAAACAGAGCAGGTCGCTGCCCTTTCAAGGTGGTAATACCGGTTCGATCCCGGCAGGGAGTACCATATACGCTCTTAGCTCAGTTGGCAGAGCAGCGGTCTTTTAAACCGCAGGTCGTGGGTTCGAGCCCCACAGGGCGTACCAGCAGTCCAAAAGCACAGACAGCAAAGATAACGGTATTTTTATTCTTTCACAATAAAAACAGGGCGGTCCAAATCCCCCAACAGTGCTTTGCAGCGACTGCATTATCATCCAACAGAAACAAAAGAGAGGAGTTGATTTTCATGTTGGAGTTTCTGAAGAATCTGGCAAACCGGACGCTGACCGAGAACGGCGCGGTGACGGAGCGCACCACCGGTTCCGACTGCCTCGACTTCTTTGCCGCCGTCGGCGCCCTGCGCTCGCAGGATGAGGCAGAGATCGCAAAGCGCTTTCTGCGCGCCTTTGCCGAGAACAAGGATCTCGCCATGAAGATCCTCTTCTACGCCCGCGACGTGCGCGGCGGCCTGGGCGAGCGCCGGGTTTTCCGGGTGCTCCTACGCTATCTCGCCGCAAACGAGCCCGCCGCCCTGCGCCGCAACCTCCCGTTCGTCGCGGAGTACGGCCGCTGGGACGACCTGCTCTGCCTGCTTGAGACCCCGATGTACGCTGAGGCGGTTGCTCTTCTCCGGCAGCAGTTCGAGGCGGACTTGTCCGCACTTCAGACGGGCGAGTCAGTATCCTTGCTCGGCAAGTGGCTGCCTTCGGTCAACGCCCACAACGCCGAGGCGGTGCGGCAGGCAAAGCTTCTCGCCCGCGCGTTCGGCATGAACGAGGCCGCATACCGCAAGGCGCTGTCCGCCCTTCGCCGTGAGATTCGCATTCTGGAGAACAGCCTGCGCGAGTGCGACTACACCTTTGACTACGCGCAGCAGCCCTCCAAGGCGATGTTCAAGTACCGCAAGGCTTTCCTGCGCAACGACGAGGCCCGCTATCGCGCCTTTATGCAGAAGGTCACCTGCGGTGAGGCCACGCTCCACACCGGCACGCTGATGCCCTATGAGCTTGTGGCGGCGGCCTATAGCTGCACGGAGGTCGAGCGCGCTTCCCTCAACGTAACCTGGAACGCACTGGAGGACTTCACGACCGGTGAGAATGCCCTGGTCGTGGCGGACGGCTCCGGCTCCATGTACGGCTGGAGCAAGCCGCAGCCCGCCGCCGTGGCCCAGTCCCTGGCAATCTACTTCGCCGAGCGCAACACCGGTGCCTTCCGCAACCACTTTATCACCTTCTCCATGACCCCGCAGCTCGTGGAGATCAAGGGCAAGGACCTGGCCGAGAAGGTGCGCTACTGCCGCTCGTTCAACGAGTGCGCCGACACGAACCTGCAGGCCGTCTTTGAACTGATCCTGGCGACGGCGGTCAAGAACCGCCTGCCGCAGAAGGAGCTGCCGTCGGTGCTCTACATTGTCTCCGACATGGAGTTCAACGCCTGCACCTACAACGCAGATCTGTCAAACTTCGAGCAGGCAAAGCGGCTCTATAGGGCCCATGGCTACCGTCTACCGCAGATCGTGTTCTGGAACGTTCAGTCCCGCAACGAGCAGCAGCCCGTAAAGATGAACGAGCAGGGCTGCGCGCTGGTCTCCGGCTGCACGCCGCGCATCTTCTCCCAGGTCATGTCCGGCGAGATGGAGCCTTACAAGAACATGATGCATGT
>Ga0247609_10007454_pt1 | contig 10416 bp, 14 predicted proteins | sample 172DNAGHGlowgp2_FD_193487 | JGI IMG/M metagenome (GOLD analysis project Ga0247609, IMG submission 193487) | Sheep rumen microbial communities from Palmerston North, Manawatu-Wanganui, New Zealand - 1728 DNA GHGlow gp2 | ecosystem: Host-associated > Mammals > Digestive system > Stomach > Rumen ...
TAAATGTTGGTTTATGTTTTCCTTTTAAAACAGTAGCAACTTTAGTAGCTAATCTACCTAATGCTACACCTTCAGCATCGATAACATACCATTTACGTTCAACAGTTTCTTTCTTTTCCATAAATGTTTTCATATTAAATTTCCCTTTCACTGTCTATCCTTGCTTCAGTTTCCCACGCCTAACAATTCCTGACAAATAAAATGTACCGATTAAAATTATATTGGAAATACACTTAAAAGTCAAATAAAATGTGCTAAAAAAAGGCATTTTTTAGCACATTAGACATCTTATTTGTTCTTTTCCCAAATTTTTCTTACTAATCTTAAAGATAAAGTAGATAAAAGGAAGCCAATTACAGGAACTAAACTACTTAAATAAATGTTATTATTCTTACTAATTAAGTAAGAATATAATACAACAACAAAATAGGTTAAAACTGCAATACATATCCTCCTAGTAAAACTAGTCTCCCAAGCTTTATCTAATTCAACTCTTTTATTTCTCTTTTCTATTAATTCAATTCTTTCTTTTAACTCTTCCATTTTTACCACCTAATATTCTATATTCTCTAAATATAATCCACAAGCTGGAGCAGTATATCCATGAATCTCATCTATACTATTTAACATTTCTTCTACTTTAGATATATCTTCCTTACCTCTAGCCACATCAATCATCATTCCCACAAGATTACGAACCATGTATCTATAAAAACTTTTACCTTCAAAAGTAATACTTAAAATATTATCTTTTTCTGCAAAAGAAATATCAAAAATAATACATTCATAATTATCTCTTTCTCCAGATACAAAATTGTGAAAATCATGAACACCTAAATATAATTTAGCAACTTCTTGCATCTTATCTATATCTAAATTATATTTACTTTGATAAACATAATCAGTTAATTTAGGATCATATTCCCCTAAGTTAATTTTGTATATATACTTCTTTTTTAAAACACTAAATCTAGCATGAAAATCTTCATCTACTTCTTTAATTTCTTTAATATACACATATGGAGCTACTAGAGAATTTAATCCATCTCTTAAACCATCAACATCTATATTAACATCTAACTTGAAACTAAAGCATTGACCATTAGCATGTACACCCCTATCGGTTCTTCCTGCTCCTTTAATATCAACACTGTGTTTATTAATTTTAGTTAATGCTTCTTCAAGTAACTTCTGGACACTAGGTTCTTCATTAAGTCTTTGAAATCCATAAAATTTACTTCCGTCATAACTGCACTTGGCTACATAGTTCATCTATCTCACCTTCCATATATAAAATACTAGCATTGCTATATATATTATAACAAATAGATAATCATACCATTTTAATTTATATCTATATTTATATGCACTCTGTAAATGTTTATCATATAACTTATTTAATAAATCTTTATTTCTTTGTTTAGATTTTTCTCTACTAACCTTCCAGATATTTTTAAACTCTCTAAAGAATGCTACTACCTTATCAAATATTGATAAGTCTGCACAACCACCTTTAACACTAATACTAATATAATAATCTCTCCATGTATCAATAAAGAATCCTACAAAACTAAATATATTGGAAATCTTAATTGCTATTCTTCTTAAACTTAAGCCTATTAAATTAAATAAATTTAATAAAACAGACCCTCCTTTTCCAAACTCTTCTCTAGTAGTTGTAAACAATAAACATTTAAAATACAACAAGAAGAACAGTATCTTAAAAATAATTATATTAATATCCCTAATAACCATCTCTCTTGAATATAAGAAGACATATAAAAATATTAAAACAAATAGCCATCTTATTATTACTTTTAAATATCTTTTTAAGTCAACATTACTAAATAAGATTAAACTAAATACTAAAGCAATATTACAAATAAATAAGTAATTATTATATTTTAACAAGCAAAAAAGTACATAGAAACAAAGTCCTAGTATTTTTATACTAGGATTGATTTTATGTATTAATGAATTCTCGTTATTATATGAATAATCCAACTTATTTAACATCTCGATACAACCCTTTTATTAATTCTTTTATATCTGTATATTCTAAGATATTATGTCCTTCATTATTAGCATATTTAATGAATTCAACTATCTTTGGTATTTCTACATATTTATATAACTTATCTTCATAGAAGATATCTTTATCTCCACTTATTACAACTTTTCCTTTGTTAATAACTATTAATTTATCAACAACATCAAACATAAATGGTAATTCACTATTAACTAAAATTATAGTTTTATTATATTTATTCTTTAGTTTTAAAAATAATTTTCTAAAGTACTCTCTTTCTCTAAAAGTTAATCCTTTATCAAAAGATTCAATAACTAAAACTTCAGGATTATAACTCATCACTAAAGCAAAATTAACTTTCTTTTTTTCCACAAAAGACAAAGTATTAGGATCTCTTTCCAAATAACTATCATCCAAACCAACTATAGTTAAAGAATCTACTATATGTTTAACTATATTCTTTGTCTTATATCCATAATTAGTCATAGCATTCTTAATTTCATCTTTAACAGTTTTCTTTAAATAGACATTGTTTTCGAAAGGAACAATACCAATTTTTTTTCTTAATTCATTAACATTATTAACATGAGTAGTTCTCTTAATAATAATGTTATCTAATTTAATTTCACCCTTAGTAGGTCTTTTTAATACCATTAATAGTTCACCAATAATATCACTATAATCCATCTTAATTCCAACTATTGAAGAACTATTGATAACAAAATTAGCTTCATCAAAGTATTTCTTCTCTGAAGATGTTTTCTTATTTTCAATATAAGAAAGTTGATTGAATATTATTTCCATAATGCATCCACCATACCTTCCTTATTTAAATAAGATTTATTAATTAAACCATATAATTGTAGTTGAATAGATAAATCAACCATAAATGGTAAATCAAATCCTAATCTCTTTAATACTTTTTCATTATCTAAAACATCTAAAGTTTTACCATCAATCGCACTTATTCCGTCATATAAACATAAAGTATAATCAGTATATAAAACATCTTCCATATTACTAGTAACATTAATTAAAGTAATTTCTTTACTATTCAAGTAGTTCAATAACAAGATCTTAGTTCTAGTATTTAAATCTATTAATAAATCATCTATAGCAATGTAAGATGGTTTAACTAAAGCATAAGAAAGAATCTTAACGAGTGTTCTATCGTTTAAGTTCAAATCATCTATTTTCTTCTTTAAGATCTTATTTATATTAAAGTAATCATTTATTTCGTTAATTGCAGCATTAATATCTGATGGAGCAATATTCATATTTTCCATCGGATGTCTTAACTCTTCTATAACCAAATCATTAATAAAACTAGACTCTCTATAAACAGCAACAATACTTCTTCTAATTGCGTTGATATTTGTTTTATTAACATCTATTCCATTAACTAAAACCGAACCTTCGTAATCAAGTTCACCAGTTAATATTTTTAATAAAGTTGTTTTACCGCTATTAGGAGTTCCAATGATACTTAAAGTCTTATCTTTTCTTAAAGTGAAGTTTAAGTTTTTAAAGATGTAGTTCTTACCATCGTAAGAAAATTTTAAGTTGGTAATCTTTAAGTTACTCATTGAAATCACCTCACTTAGCTCTCTATTATACATAAAAAAAAGAAAAATTAAAGTATTAAACTACCTAATTTTTCTCAATATATTTGAATTTTTCAATTTCAATAGCTTTTTTAGCTTTCAAACTAGCAGGCACATCTAAAATACGTTGATTAGTAGATCCTCTAAATTTAACATCAAAACTCTTTTTCTTAATCTCAAATCTACCATCAACTAAAACATCAATATTCTCTAAAGCTTCTCTAATAGAATCCTTTGTTTTCATTAATTCTAATAGTTCATCAAAAGTATATCCAGTATATACCCAAACATTCATATTATTGTCATGAACACATTTAGCCAATTCAGCCAACGCTTCAGGTTGAGCCATTGGATCTCCTCCACTAAAAGTAACTCCCTTTTGAAACTCTAGTTCAGCTATCTTTTCTTTTAAATCGTCTATTTTAGTTTCGTATCCACCTTCAAAAGCCCATGTTTCAGGATTTTGACACTCTTTGCAATGGTGTGGACATCCTTGAAACCAAATAACACTTCTAATTCCTTCTCCATCTACAATACTATCTGTTTGTATTTCAGGTGAAGCTAATCTTACATAACCCTTTTCCATTTTTCATCACTCTACCTATTATAATTATACAATAAAAAAAGACTTATAGGAATAAGTCTTTTATGCATATTGACGATGAAGCGAAATACCATTCATACCATCATATTTATTTCTTATCGTAGAATTAGAGTAATACAAAACACCGTCCAAACCACTACTAGAGAAAGTATATGATTTAGATTCCGCTAAAGTTAAAGAGCTTTTTGCGTGTTGATATGTAATATAAACATCTATATCACCATTCTATATTTATTAAATAACTCTACAAATTCATTAATTTTTGAAATATTATCATTTGAATTATAATATTTGATTTTATCTTCTTTAATTCCATAAACAGCGGAACGCATTTTATTATCTTTTTTATAACTATAACGAATCTGTACCGAGTCGCTAATATCATAAGAAGAATGTACCTTTATCAAAATTTCACTGTCCTCATAATAATAGGACACTTCACCAACCAAATAATTTAATGCTATATATTCCGAACTGCCGAGTTTCTTTTCCAAACAATTTGCCGTACACATAGTGTGATAATTGTTACCGTTTATCACAATAAAACCATTAGTTAACAAATATTCTCTATAAGCAGTTGATTTATCAAATGAATTGAAGTCAATTTCTTTTGGATCATTATTTTTTTCAAAACCATATTTATCTTTTTTATAAAAAAACTTATCATTAATTAATATCTTTTCAGCATTAATTTTTATTTCCTCGTGATTAATGACATTATCCTTTTTATAGAAAACAACTATGAATAAATTGTCAGGAATATAAGACAACTTATTGTCATTAAATATTTCACCGTAACCATAACTTTCAGATATCAAAGAATCATTAACAAAAGTAGTAATAAAATAGTATAGGCTATCTTCTTTGTAAGCAAGCTGAATATCGATAATATCTTCCTCTTTTATATAATTTGAATCCTTAATAGATACCTTTCCATAATGTAGAATATATTTAATATTTGATGAAACTAGAAGTCCAGAATCATAATTAAAGTTCTCAGATTCTCCATTAAATTTATAAACTATAACCTTTTTAAAATTATTAATAAAATAAATACTAAGCAAAGAAACAATTATTAATAAAAATCCTAAGGAAATAAGAAAAACTCTTTTTCTTCTATTCATTCTATCTTTATACTCCATATATTCTTCAAATACTTTATTATTTTCTTTTTTCTTTTCACCATTTAAAAGTTCTAATACATTAATATCAAATTCATTACAAATACTATTCAATACTGAATAATCTGGCATATTAACACCTGTCTCCCATCTAGAAACAGATTTACTGCTCACCTTTAACTTATCAGCTAACTCTTCTTGAGTTAGTCCTTTTTCCTTTCTTAATCTAGTAATAAATTCACCAATCTTTTTTTGATCCATAATATCACGTCCTTGATTAATTTATATAATACTATATTCCAGATTTAAAGGACACAAAACGAGAATAAAAAAAGAATATAATTTCTTATATTCTATAGTTTTGTAATTTACCAGTATAAACTAACTTTAAACCATCTATATATTTAAAATCATCTGGTCTTACACAATTAGGTAAATTAGTTACAACACCTGCATCATCAAGTACAACTTTAACAAATTCAGCACAATATAATTTCTTTTCTCTCTTTAACTTCCATCTAAACATCGCCGTAAACAAACCAATAATATTAAAATTATAGTTTTCTTTATCTCGATTAAACTTCTTAATCTCATTCTCAAGATTACTATATTGTTCATCTGTTATTTGCAATGAATAAATCGCTGTCTTAGTCTTTTTAAATCTTTTAAATGTACCAATATCTACACCTTCATGAACATATCCAGCTGGTAGGATTAAATAAGGATTTTTTCTACCAAAACTATACATGTTTTCTAAGTTCTCATCTAAAGATATTGATACATGTGAAAACTCTTTTCTAGTATATAATTTAACAATTCTAGAAAGTAAAGTTCCAGTATATGTTAATACTATATATATTCTTTTCATAAGGATCCTCCTAATTATTAGAATCTAAGATTGTTAATATTTTTTCTCCATCTTTAGTATATAAATACTTTTCTCTAGCATACCTAGCTTGATACTCTGGATCTTGTAATTTAACAACTTCACTATTTAAAGATGCTTCTTCTTCTAATAATTGATTATATTTAACCTCTAATTGCTCAGTTTGCTTTTTATTATTATAGATTTGAACAACATCATTAAATACAGTACTTACAAGAATAACTAAGAATATAACCACTGCAAAAAGAAGGAAAATTAATTCTTTCCATTGAGATTTGCTTCTTGGTTTAACATTATTATTCTTAGTTCCCATGAACAACCTCTCCTTATTAATTAAAATATACCACAAATTACTAGGATAATTAAGGAAAAACCAAAATTGCTTTACATGAATTAAACAAATAAAAAAACTCAATAACCATTGAGTTTTAGAATTCCAATTTAACTACTTCTTCATCGGATTTTTGCAATTCTTCATATGCTTTGAAAATTGCATCTTCAAACATTGTACGAGTTTCTTTGTTTACTGGATGTGCAATATCGTCATAAACACCCTCTGAAACTTTTCTACTTGGCATTGCAATGAACATTTTATCATCACCTTGAATTAGTCTAATTCCAGTTACAACAAATGATTCATCTAACGTTACAGTAGCAATAGCTTTCATGCGTGAATCTTCTTTTTCCTTATTTCGAAGTACTACCTTTGTAATCTTCATGTACAACACTCCTCCCAAGTTTAACTATACAATAATTATAATTCAATTCGAACAAAATTTCAATATCCTTTTAAACACTTGTTTAATAACAAAAAATTAGTAATTACTTACTAATTTCATTTGCTATTTCAATAAAACAATCTAATGGTATATTTTCCGCTCTAGAATTAAGATCTAAATTATATTTATTTAATACTTTTTCTATTAATTCTAAATCATATTTCTTAAGATTGTTTCTAATATTTTTTCTTTTCATCATAAAACTATCTTTGATTAATTTAAAGAATACTTCTTCATTATTAGCTTTATGCATTTCTTTTTTAGATAACTTAATTACAGCACTATCTACATTAGGTACTGGTTCAAAAGATTTCCTGTTAACAACAAACAACTTATTAACATCATAATAATAAGCTAAATTAACAGTCATCATTCCATAATCTTTAGAATTAGGTTTCGCACTTAATCGATTAGCTACTTCATTTTGAACCATTAATACCATAGCTTCTATATCTAATCTACTATCAATCATTTTCTCAATAATAGGAGTTGTTATATAGTATGGAAGATTGGCTATAACATATAGCTTATTATACTTAATATCCTTTAATTCTTCTTTTAAATCAACATCCATTATATCTTTAAAAACAATCTTAGTTTTATCGTCTTCATATAATCTTAAAAATGGTTTAACTCTTTCATCAATTTCAAAACACACTAAATTACAGTGATATAGCTTTAGAAATTTAGTTAAAGCTCCTTGCCCAGGACCTATCTCTATAACTAAATCATCTTCCTTAACATCACATGAATCAATTATTTTAGCCAAAACATTTTTATCTTTTAAAAAGTTTTGACCTAAACTATGTTTATGTTTGAAATCTCCCATTTTACCAACCCGTTCTTATAACTTCATATGTTAACTTATTTCTACCAATTTTCTTATTTGCTTCTGCTTCTGAAGCCATCAATAAATCTAAATTTGTACCAACTACTCCTCTGTCTAAAACAATAGCATATATTGGTTCTTTAGATAATTTAGGTAAACTAAACTTAACTATACTTCCACATTTTAATCTTTTAGAAGAAGCAACTATTCTAACATTTCCATATGTCTTATCTGGATATGTTACGACTCCATTGTTTTTAACTTTATAAGAAGACTTACAAGCAAGTGTTCCCCCACACTTAGGGCAATCTGCTCCATATCCAGTTAAAATACCACTAATTTTAGTTCCACTTGTTTTTGTCCCAGCCTGAATATTAACAGAGTAATTATTCTTCTCCTTAACTTCAACCTTCTTAACCACAGGAACTTCCTTCTTAGGTTCTTCTTCCTTAGACTTCACTACATTTGCTGTAACACCTAATGATTTATTAAAACTAAATTTTTCTGTTTCTACAGCTTTCTTAGTAGATACAGACCATAGTATACAGCTAACAACAATTAAACTAATAATTGCTATCTTACATATATTAAACCCCATCTTTATCCAGTTAGATTTTTTTTCCATAAAAAAATTCACCTCAAAAGATTGATATCTATTATATTACTATCATTATTAGATGTCAAAGCACCTAGACACATTTTTACTTGTTATATCTCCTATCTCTTCCCTAGAAATTTCTAAATTATTACTAATAAAATCAACAATATCATTTATATAACTTGAATCATTTCTCTTACCCCTATTAGGTACAGGAGTTAAATAAGGAGAATCTGTTTCTAAAACAAAATGTTCTATTCCAGCTCTTTTAATTACTTCAATTAAATTACAGTTTTTAAAAGTAACAACTCCATTGACTCCTAATAATAAACCCATCTTAATATAGATCATAGCAGTTTCATAACTTCCACTAAAACTATGCATTGTTCCTCTTACTTTATATTTTTTAAGACAATTAATAGTATCTTCAGTAGCATCTCTACTATGAATAATAACTGGCTTATCTAGTTTTTCTGCTAATGCTAGTTGTCGTTCAAACAATTCTATTTGTTTTTCTCTATTTTCTTTACCATAATGATAATCTAAACCTATTTCTCCAATAGCTACTACTTTAGGATCATTAACATGTTCCTCAACATATTGATAATCATCCTCCGTAACAGAATCTACAAACTCAGGATGTAATCCAATTGCTCCATAAACCATATCATATTTTTTAATAGATTCTAACACTTCTTTATTATCTACTCCATTAGTGCCATTATTAATTACTTTGCTAATACCACTACTTTTGATTTTATCTATTATCAAATCTAAATCATCATAATATTCTTTAAATAAATGACAATGAGTATCTATAAACATCGCAATCACCACTAAAATTATAACATACCTAAGACATTACTTAACATAATGGAAAACAAAAAAATATTTAAAAATATATTAAACACATGTATAATAATATTATAGTAGAGAGAAAAGGATTGATGTTATGGAAAAGAAAGCTACTCCAAAAAAATCAACTAGTAAAAAAGCACAAGTAAAAAAGACTACAACCGTAGAAAAGAAAAGACCAGTAGTTAAAGCTACTAAAACTAAACCAGTAAAATCAATTAAACAACCTAAAAGAGATGCCAATACAGGTTATGTATTAGGATTATCTTCTCTAATAGCATGGGTAGTTCCAATAGTTGGAGCAATAGTAACTATATCAGGTATTTATTGCTGCTATAAAGGAATGAAAGGCAGAAGAACTGTTGCCATGCTTGGTTTAATACTAAATATTTTATTCCTAGGTTTAGCACTAGTTAATATAAGCGCTGATTTTGCTTTATTAAATTAAAAAAAATGGTTTTAAACCATTTTTTATTTTACCTTAATTAAGCTTTAGAATATGATGATAGATAATAACTATCATTATTTTTTTCAAATACTACTTCATAAATATTATCAACACTTAAACTTATATATATTGATACTTTGTTGTCTTTTTCAATATAATATAGATACTTAGGAACATTTTCATACGCAACAATTCCACCGTCTTCTAAATAATAACTACAAAAAACGCTTTCACCTTCTACGCTGCAATGAAGTGCATATTCGCCAAGGACACCCCTAGCATTAATCTCTTCTGTACTAGTATATTCTTCATTAAACATTTCTTTATAAAGTAATTTAACAGAACTCATTTTTAGGTCAAATGCTAAAGCACCTTCAGAACTTTCTTGATCTATTGCAATATTAGGAGCCAAGTTTTTTATAACTAAAGCAATCTTAGCTTTTGCTACTTCTTCTTTATCAGAATCAAATAGCTTTAATCCATCAACGTAAGTAAAATACTTTGAATATAATTCCTTTCCTATATTTTGTTTTATTAGATTAGCTTTTTCATTTGCTTGTTTATACTCAGGATCAACTTCACATTTGTCTGATTTCTTAGCGCTATAACCAAGAATAAAAGTACATATGGCAATCAAAAATGCAACTACAACAACAATTACTT
>Ga0247609_10007455_pt1 | contig 10414 bp, 9 predicted proteins | sample 172DNAGHGlowgp2_FD_193487 | JGI IMG/M metagenome (GOLD analysis project Ga0247609, IMG submission 193487) | Sheep rumen microbial communities from Palmerston North, Manawatu-Wanganui, New Zealand - 1728 DNA GHGlow gp2 | ecosystem: Host-associated > Mammals > Digestive system > Stomach > Rumen ...
GAAATTGTATGAACCAGCAAATGGTGATTCATCAATGCGATCAGAATTTGATAGGGATTATACAAGGATTATCAATTGTAATGCATATAGAAGATTAAAGCACAAGACTCAAGTTTTCTTTGCACCTAAAAATGATCATATATGCACTAGAATTGAACATGTTAACTTGGTTGAATCTATTAGTAATACTATAGCAAATAGCTTAGGACTAAATGCTGAGCTATGTAGAACTATAGCTGTTACTCATGATATAGGACATAGTCCATTTGGACATCAAGGAGAAAAGATTCTATCAGAAATTGCTGAAAGAGAATACGGCGGTAAATTCTGGCATGGTTATAACGGTTTGCATTTAGTAGATGATTTAGAGCTTTTAGAAGATACATCAAGTATTAGAAGAAATTTAAATCTTACTTATGCAGTACGTGATGGTATACCATCTCACTGTGGTACTTCTAAAAAAGAAGGACAAAAACCTAGAGAAGAATTTGTCGACTTAAAAGACTTTACATCTTCAAATAAATTTGATCCATATACATGGGAAGCATGTGTCGTAAAACTTGCTGATAACATCTCATACTTAGGACGTGATATAGAAGATGCAAAAGAGATGAATTTAATTACTGATAGAGATGTAAAAAGTATTGATAAGAAGATAGAACAAATACAACTTAATAATTCAAGCATCATTGGATATTTCATAGGAGACCTATGCAAGAATAGTACAGTAAAAGATGGACTAAAGTTTTCAGATGAAGCATTTGATGTTATGGAGAAAATTAAGAGATTTAATAACGAAAAGATATATAAGAACGAAAAAATACAACCAACAATTAGATACTTTAAAGTTCTAATGAACGAAATATTCTTCACATTAAAACAAGAATATAATGGAAGACAAACAGTGAAAAATATTAGAAAGCTAAAGAGATATTATCCAGAACTTTCAGAAAGATTTGCTGATTGGCTTACAAAGTATACTAATGATGAAGAAAGAAAAGAAGAAAACTTAAAGAATAGAATAGTATTTGATTTAGATAAAAAGGAAGAATACTATAGAGCAATAATAGATTATTTGGGTGGAATGACAGATCCATATATTGTAAGAATATATGGAGAAATAGTTTCATTCTAAGGAGGATACATGGTTTATTCATATACTCCACAGGGAGTGTGTTCAAGAAAAATAACAATTGATATAGAAGATGGCATCATAAAGAAAGTTCAATTCGAAGGCGGATGTCATGGAAATACGCAAGGTGTTGCTATACTATGTGAAGGCCGCACAGTTGATGAAGTAATTGAAAAACTTAAGGGGATTCAATGTGGCTATAGGGGAACATCTTGTCCAGATCAATTAGCTATAGCTTTAGAAAAAATAAAAGAAGAAATGAAGGAGTAATAAAATGAAAGCTTATGTTGCAGGATGTGTAGTAGAAAAAGACGGAAAGTATTTGATGGTTAAGGAGAAAAAAAGAGATTGTTATGGTCAATATAACCTTCCATCTGGAGCTGTCGAAGAAGGAGAATCAATTACTGATGCAGCAATAAGAGAAGTTTTAGAAGAAACTGGATATGAAGTAGAACTTTTAGGAGCTCTTCCAATCCAAACAATCTATAGAGATAATCAAACAATCGTAAAATTCATGTTTCAAGCAAAAATTGTTGGAGGAAGCCAAAATAACTTGGATAGTGCAGAGAGCATGGGAATTGAATGGATGAGCAAAGAAGATTTAAAGAGTCTAGATAAAGATGACTTAAGAAGTGATGCATCAGTATTTATGGCTATAAAGAAATTAAAAGAAGGCAAAATATATCCAATGGATTTATTTACTGAATGCATAATACATGAAAAAGGAAAGAATTCATTTTTCGGGTTAAGAAAATAGATAAACTTGAATTTAAATAAAAAATAATGTACAATAAAAGTGCAATATTTATGTATTGGAACTTATTCCACGAACGTGATTGTAGAACTAGTACGTAGGTTACTAGTATATTGCAAAGAAACAAATAGGTTATTTTTTAAATAACCTATTTGTTTTATAAAAATATTTTAGAGGTAAAGATATGGAAAATATCCCTGAGAAAAAGTGGTTTAATTATTTTAATAACATCAGAAATAAATACAACACGAGACTAAGCAAATCTAAAGCAATAGTATTATTCTTAGATGCTAAAGATTCAACAAAGAATCACGTTAATCTTTTTAAAGGAGAGGATAATGATTTCTTTAATGTACTTCAAGAAGCAGCAATCTACTTTACTAAAAAGTACAATTGTATAGCTTTGGCTGGTACTGATGAAATCAGTCTAATCATTGAAGACACAGATAGATTTATTGATACAATCAATAATGAAAAGAAATTTAGAACGCATGATACAGTATCAGTTTTTTCTCAATATTTCTTTGAGTTCTTTAATGAAAGATATAAGGGAAAGATATTCTGGCATTGCAATTGCTTTAATATTCAAAAAGAAAAGATATTATCATATCTTAAATATAAGAGTGCAGGAATTCTAAAGGGAAGTACAGCATACTTTTTAAAACACAAAGGTGTTAAAAACCCTTATGGAATAAAACTAGAAGAAAAATTAAAAATATTTGCTACATATGAAGATAGTAACATCATTGATGATTATAAAGAAGGTATTTTATACTTAAGTGGTAGCAGAATTGATATAGAAGAATACTTTAAGGGAAATGTAGTAAAGATTAGTAAATCAGATTCAAATTCTTCAGATAATTTTATTTCTCTAGATGATTTTGATAAATTGTTTTAAAAGTAGGAGAGATAATTATGGAGAAAGGTAAAAAATGGCAAAACTACTTTGAACATATTGCTAATAAGTATAATTTAGGTATAAAAAAATCAGCGCCAGTAGTAATATTCTTAGATGGTAAAAGCGTTACTTCAAGTAACTTCGTAAATTTAAATACTGAAAGTATGGGAAGTTTTAATGATGCTTTTGATAAAACAGTAAAGTACTTCTCAGAAAAGTATAAAGCGACAGCTATTTATGGAGTTGATGAGGTAAGCTTTATATTTGAAAATCCTTCTTATTTGATAGAAGATTTAAAGCCAAAGAAGGTTAGAGCACATGATATTAATTCTAAGTTTGCTCAAATGTTCTTTGATGAATTTGATAAAAATATGAAATCAGGAACAATATATTGGCACTGCAAAACTTCGAATATACCAAGAGGTAAAGTGAAATCATTTTTAAAATATAGAAGTACAGGTATATTTGAACTATTTATGACTTATTTCTTAAAGAGAATGGGTGTGAAAAATGCAGGAAGCATAATTCTTTCTGAAAAGATTAAGATGTGTTCAAAATATCCAGAGTATAGCAAGGTTAAACAGTTTGAAAAAGGGCATCTATACATAAATGGAGATCTAATAGATTTAGTTCCTTATATTGAAGAGGGGAAAGTAAATAAATTAGAAGAAATAAAAAGAGAAAACACAATATATTTTGGATTAGAAGATTTTTAAAAGCTGGGGTAAAACCCAGCTTTCTTTATTTATATAGCATATTTGATAAGCTTGCAAAATCCTCAAGACTTAACTTTTCAGCTCTTATTTTTGTATCAATATTAAGCTTTTCTAAAATAGATTCTATTTCTTCTTTAGATCCTATACCATTATTTGATAGTGAATTAACCAAAGTCTTTCTTTTTTGAAGAAAGGCACATTTTATAACCTTAAAGAAGAACTTTTCATTTTCTACTTTAACAGGCGGTTCTTTAAGTAGAGTAAGTTTTATAACTGAAGAATCAACTTTTGGTACCGGCATAAAAGATTCCTTTGGAACATCTAAAACAAGTTCTGGTGAGGTGTAGTAGTTAATTGAATATGTAATAGCTCCAGTTTCGTCTCCACCAGGAGTGTCTGTTAGTCTTAAAGCAACTTCCTTTTGTACCATTACTGTTATGCTCTCTAAATCATATTTGCTTTCCAATAATTTCATAATTATTGGAGTCGTAATGTAGTAAGGAAGGTTTGCAACAATTTTTATGTTCTTAAAATTTCGATTGTTACTTATTAATTCTTCCATATTAATTTTTAAAATATCGTCATTGATTAGTTCAAAATTATTATAAAGAGCAAATCTATCATGTAATATTTGAATCATATTTTTATCAAGTTCAACGGAAATAACCTTTCCAGCATTTTCAAGCAAAACATAGGTAAGAGTTCCAAGACCAGGTCCAATCTCAATTACTAAATCTTCTTTAGTAACACCGGCTTCTTTAACTATTGAATTTACAACATCTTCATCAATTAAGAAATTCTGACCATATGCTTTATTGGCAGTTATTCCATATTTATTCATTATATATTTTGTTTCTTGTGATAGATTCATAATTCCTCCTAATTCAATAAACATAAGTATTTTACTACATTTAAGCGAAAAGTTCAATATTATGGCAACAATTACCACGGAAATAGATATTTGCATAGTTGTAAGAGTTATCAAAAAATGTAATATATCTAACTAAAATAATATAATAAAAATAAGAGATTGATTTTAAAAATCAATCTCTTATCTATTTTTTATTGTTTGTTTGTCATTTCTTCTAAGTCTAACAATTCTTGCCATCTTGAATCAACTTCTTTTTGGAAGTCTTCAATCATCCACTCATTACCAGGTTTAAACATATGTTTAAATCTCTTTTGTGGTCTTAAGAATTCTTCGATTGGAAGCTTGTTAGCTGGTTTATATGTGATGTGGTATACACCATCAACAACTTCATATAGTGGCCAGTAACATGTTTCTACAGCAAGTCTATTTATTTCCATTAAATCTTCTGTGTTATAACCCCATCCTCTTGGACATGGAGCAAGAACATTTAAGAAACATGGTCCTTCTGTATAGATAGCTTTTTCTGCTTTTTCATATAAATCTTTAAAGTTATTAACTGCAATTGATTGAGCAACATATGGTAAGTGATGACCAACCATAACTTTTGCTAAATCTTTACGAGATTGCATTTTTCCAGGTATAACTGAACCAGCAGGTGATGTAGTTGTATCTGCATATTTTGGTGTAGCAGAACTACGTTGAATACCTGTGTTCATGTATGCACCGTTATCATAGCATACATATACCATGTCATGACCTCTTTCCATAGCTCCAGATAAACTTTGTAGACCAATGTCATAAGTTCCACCGTCACCACCGAAAGCGATAAATTTAGTTGTTTTATCTTCAGGAAGTTTTCCTTGACGTTTCATAGATTTGTATGCTGCTTCAACACCAGAAAGTGTAGCACCAGCACATTCAAATGCTGTATGAATGAAAGAATCTGTCCAAGCTGTATATGGATAGATAAATGTTGATACTTCCATACATCCTGTAGCACCAGCTACAACAACATGATCTTCTGGTTTAACAGCTCTTAATATCATTCTTGCAGTTGCTGGAGCACCACATCCAGCACACATTCTGTGTCCAGATGTAAATCTTGAAGGTTTATTTGCGACTACGTCTTTATGATTATACATATTCTAATTACCCCCTTAATCCTAAATATCTGTATGGGATACCCATATCACCTGTATTTGCGATATACTCTAAGTCTTTGTATACCTTTTCAATATCTTTTGTTGTTACGTCTCTACCACCGATACCATATACATATCCAACAGTAGGTACTGATTTTTTATTTACATACATTGCTGATGTAATGTCTTCAAATAATGCTCCACCACATCCGTTTAATGAATCAGCTTTATCCATAACTGCTATAGCTTTAGCATTTTGAAGAGCTTCAGCAAGTTCTTCAGCAGGGAATGGTCTAAACATTCTTACTTTAACAAGACCAGCTTTAACTCCTTGGCTTCTTAATTCATTAACAGCAGCTTTTGCTGTTCCTGCTGTAGAGTTCATACAAACGATAACATATTCAGCGTCATCCATTTGATATCTTTCGAAGAATTCATACTTACGTCCTGTAAGTGCTGCGAATTCATCTGAAACTTCTTTAATTACTTTCTTAGCATTTTGCATTGCAAATGCTTGTTGAGCTTTGTGCTCGAATAGATATGCTTGTAAATCTAATGGACCAACAGCAATTGGTTCTTTATCATTTAATAGGTAGTGCTCTGGGTGATATTCACCAACAAAAGCTTTTACCTTGTCATCTTCTAATAATTCAATATTTTCTATTGAGTGTGATGTTATAAATCCATCTTGGCAAACCATTAATGGAAGTCTTACATCTTTGTGTTCTGCAATTCTATGTGCCATAAGAAGGTTATCATATGCTTCTTGGTTACTTTCTGAGAACAACATTACCCATCCTGCATCTCTAACGCCCATAGCATCTGAATGATCATTATGAATATTTAATGGTCCAGATACTGCTCTGTTAACTAATGATAATACTATTGGTAATCTTAAGCTTGATGCAATGTAAATCATTTCCCACATTAAAGATAATCCGTTTGCAGATGTAGCTGTCATTGCTCTTGCACCAGCTGCTTCAGCACCGATACAAGCACTCATTGCACTATGTTCACTTTCAACAGCAACAAATTCTGTATCAACTTGTCCATTACTTACATAAGTTGAAAAGTATTGTGGTATTTCTGTTGAAGGAGTAATAGGAAATGCAGCAACAACATCAGGATTAATTTGTTTCATTGCATATGCACATGCTTCATTACCACTTAATCTTTCTCTAATTCCCATAATTTAATTAATTCCTTTCTTTATTTATTATTGCATTTCAATAGCTTTGAAAGGACAAACTTTGGCACAAACACCACATCCTTTACAAGCATCATAATTAAAATCACCTCTTAAGCCTTCTTTGCTAACTGGAATAGCATCGTCAGGGCAAACAGGGAAGCAAAGTCCACATTGTTTGCATAGGTCTGCTTTGAATATAGGAGTTGTTGAACGCCAATCTCCTGTTTTGAATTCTTTAGCATTTCCTGCAGTGTAGATATTTCCACCAACTGTTAAATCTTGCCAAGGTGTCTTATTGTTTAATGTATCTTCTGTCATAACAAACTCCTTTCTAAACCTTAGTTACTTCTTTTAAAGCCATCTCTAAAGCTTTCATGTTACCGTCAATTACTTCTGGTTTCTTAGCAAATTTGTGTTTGAATGATCCAATCATATCTTCCAAAAATGCTTCTTCAGTCATGATTCCACTTACTTTAACAATTGCAGCAAGCATAGGAGTGTTTGGGAAATACTTTCCTAATGTTTCCATAGATACTTTTCTTGCATCTATTTTATATACATCTCCTTCATAACCTTTTAATAATTGTCTTAACTCATCTCCGTCTTTTGTTGTGTTAATGACAATTGCACCTTCAGGTTTTAAACCGGCTGTTACATCTACTGATTCTAGTAATGTGTCATCAACAACTACTACATAGTCTGGTTCATAAATGTTTGAATGAACAGTGATTGGCTCATCACTAATTCTATTGTAAGCAGTTATTGGAGCACCCATTCTTTCAGGTCCATATTCAGGGAAACCTTGAATATATTTACCTGTGTTGAATGCAGCATCAGCAAGAAGTAAAGAAGCTGTTTTAGCGCCTTGGCCACCTCTACCGTGCCATCTGATTTCAATTAAATTACTCATGTTAACCTCCTATAGATTTTTAATTATGTCACACTAAAATGTTTATTTAGTTGTCAAGTTAGACTATAAAAAGTCTATTTTTACACAAGTAAAGTATATATTTATTTACGGATATAGTCAATATTATAAATTTATTAAAATATTACATTTTTATATAGAATTTATATAGAAAAAGTAACAATTAAAGGATTGGATTTTATTAATGATATAATAAATTTGATATATTGGGAGGAACTATATGTCAAGAATTACAGATTTTTTTAATAGAATATTTAGGAGAAATAGTCAAAAGAGATTAGATGCACCAGAGCAGACTGTTAGAACAACACCAGCCCAGGCTGCACCAGTTCAAACGACACCTGTTCAAAGGCAAATAGATCAAGTACTATTGTCTCAGTTAGATATTAATGCATTAAATTATTATCAAGATCCTAAAGCATATAGTGGGTATTGCCAAAATTATTTTGCTCAAGGAAATAATTTTAGCGAACAATATGATTATGTTGATTTAATTCAATCAATGGAAGAAAATGGTGCAATGCGTGATTACTTGGCATATCAAGATTATATTTTAGGTAATCAGTCTTTGTATTATCCTTCACAAGTACATGGAATTGATCATACAAGCAGGGTAACTTTTTTTGCTGAGATGCTTACAATGATTGACAATATCCCAACACATGAAAAATTCTTAATAATGAATGCTGCTGTTTTACATGATATTGGTAGAGGTGATGATAATAAAAATTTTAATCATGGAGCAGTTGGAGCACAAAAGATTAAGGATTTACATATCTTAGGTAGATTTAATCCAAGAGATAGAGACATTATCTGTTTTGCGGTTGGAGCACATTCATTAGAACCAGATCAAATTGAACAAGCACTAGAAAGAATTCCGCCACAAGATAGACAGGATTATAGATTAGTTTTAGATTATTTACAGGATGCAGATAAATTAGACAGAGTTCGTATTAAACAAGAGGATAGGAGAATAGATCCTAATAGACTTGCAACCCCAACAGCACATAGATTAATTAAAGTAGCTCATCAAAACTTTTATCAATTTGGCAGGGTAATGAACTATGAACGCCATAAAGATCAAATAAGAGCGCAGAGAGATTTTATTAATAATTGTTATAATCAGGCAAGACAAAAAGGATTTGCTATTACTTTTAGTGATTTTGAAGCAATATTAAATGAATATAATCCAGGAACTCTTGAGATGTTAGCTTCTCAAGGAAAAATTGAGGATTTATTCTCATATAAAACATTTGAGAGATTTGGAAAAAAACAAAATAATCCTGATGGACCAGATTTAAGTTTTGAAGGTATATATCAAGACACTAAGAGAAACATGACAACTTTGTTAATGAGAGAAACTTTAGATAGAGAGTTCATGCTTTTCTATAACTTAAAAAAGAATAAACCAGACCAATATGATATTTTAATGATAGCAGATACAGATCGCTCATTTAAAACTTTGGCAGGAATAGCTTCTGTTATTAATATGAGTGATATTATTGCTTTGCGTGATGCTGGATATCCATATAGAATATCAGACTTTATGGATTTGGCATCAAATTTAACTCCAGAGCAAGTAAGAGAAATATTAAATACAAGAAATTATCAGGATTTAGTTTCTGATAAATATGCAAGATCTATTGATATAGACAGGACTAAACAAAGACTTGCACAGTATAATTTAAATTATGATGAAAAATATGTACAAGAAAACTATAGATATATTGAATTCATTGTAGACTATTTTCCAGAACTTTTGAAAAGACCTGAAATTAGTAATTATACTTTCCCAGAATTATATGTAGCTTGTGCATCAATTAGAAGTGCTCAAGATAAGCTTTTTGAGAGACAGGGTGTTGGTGAAAATAATCAAAGTGTAAATGAAATATATAGTATAGATGTTCCAAATGATATAGATTATATATTAAAGTATCTAAAATTCTTTAAACAAGTAAATGCTAAAGAGTTCTTAGAAGATGAGAAGAGATTACAAGTAATTTTTGAAGTTGGTAGGGAGACAGATGCTTTAAGTGTTCCTTCATTTGTAGAATATATGGGAAAAACACATAAGCCTTTTGAAGCTACCACTTTAAGAGATAAGGTGTTTTATAAGCAATTTTGTGCAGATAAAATATTGGATGATCCTACTATGCCTTTAGATGAGGCAAAAGAAAGACTAATGCTTGCATTATTTGATTTTAATGTTCCAACTAATTATTTGAAGGAATTTGAAAATGAATTCTTAAAAGAATTACATTATCATGGAAAATACTTTAAGGATTCAGATTTTGAAAGAGAAAATTCTGGAATGCTAACTCAACTTAGATTACTATTTGATTCTCATAATATTGAAGATTTTAGAGGATTATTAGCAAATGGTAAATATGCATATGATTCTTTTAATCTAGAATTCATTCAAAGAGAAATGAAAAGACATTTAATGGAAATATCTAAGAATGATATGGTTCATCAATTACAAAAAACTGAAGCTCAAATTAATGGTGCGCCACTTCAAGATGTAGTTGTGACAAATGGACAAAGGATAAAAATAAAAGTTTTATCAGGTCAAGATTTTACTTTTGCAACATCAACTCAGCTTCCAAAATGTAGTGCCCATGCAAGAGATAAACAGACAAAGACAATAAAGTCTACAGAAGAAATACAATCAGAGATAATGAATGGTGAACTATATCCTAAAAATGTATGTACTTCATTATCAAATCAAGATATGCTTGCAAGAGCGTCTGCAGCAAGATCTGATTGTGATTTGGTATTAGATAT
>Ga0247609_10007457_pt1 | contig 10411 bp, 20 predicted proteins | sample 172DNAGHGlowgp2_FD_193487 | JGI IMG/M metagenome (GOLD analysis project Ga0247609, IMG submission 193487) | Sheep rumen microbial communities from Palmerston North, Manawatu-Wanganui, New Zealand - 1728 DNA GHGlow gp2 | ecosystem: Host-associated > Mammals > Digestive system > Stomach > Rumen ...
CGAACAGCATGACGTTGAGCTTCTGGAAGTACAGGGCGAGGTTCGTGGTGGCGGCTCTTGTCACACACGCCGGAGAACCAGCGGGAACAGGGGCGGCGCGGGTGCTGGCGTCGCTGTTGGTGGCGGTGAACGTCAGAGTTACGTTGCCAGTTGGTGTGATGTCCTCGCTGTCGAGAATGGGCTTTTCGCAGGCGGCGAGCATGATGGCTGCGACGATGACGCAGCATACGGAACAAAGATTCTTTTTTATGATTATCCGCAATTGTACCACCAAAATTTTCGGGCATCCGCACTGGACAGCCCGATTATTTTTGTATCTTATAAAAAATAATAGGTAAAAGATTTGGTAGTTACAATCAAAATGATTACCTTTGCAGTGCATTTATAAAATAGTAGTAACATGAAGATTTTCGAGTTCAACAAGTATTTTCCCGACGAAGCGGCCTGCCGTCGCAAGTTTAAGGAAATGAGAGACAAGGAAGGCGTGACGTGCCAACATTGTTGCTCTCACGATGTAGTGTGGCTGGAGAGCAAGCAGCAGTATCAGTGCAAGCACTGCCGCCATAGGACTACGCTCAGGAGTGGCACGGTGATGCACGGCTCAAAGTTGCCGTTCCGCTATTGGTTCATAGCCATGCACCTGCTGACAGCCACAAAGAAAAGCATATCGGCCGCAGAGTTACAGCGTCAGTTGGGACACAACCGCTATCAACCCGTATGGGAGCTGATGCACAAGCTGCGTTCAGTGATGGGCAAGCGTGACGACAAGTACACACTGAAAGGCTGTATCGAACTGGACGAGGGCTTTTTCTCTACAGAGATACCAGAAGAGAAGAAGGATGAGAAACTGAAAGCTGGCGTTGGCAGTCAACGCAAGTCTAAAGTGATGGTGATTGCAGAGAGCACGCCAGTGGACGTGGAAACAAAGAAAGGAATGAAGCCAAAGTCGGTAAAGCATATTAAGATGATTGTGATACCTGATGAGAAAGCAAAGACGATAGATGCCGTTGCAGCCAAGTCGATAGAAAAGGACAGCAGTCTGACCACTGACGACCATCGCTCGTACATTCACTTCAAAGATATGTTCACGGAGCACAAGTCGCAGGTCATAGACCCGAAGGACATAGGCAAGGTGCTCCCATGGGTACACATTGCCATCAGCAACTCCAAGACACTGCTGGCCGACATGTACCACGGTGTAAAGCCGGAGTTCCTGCAAGAGTATCTGAACGAGTTCTGCTACAAGTTTAATCGCCGCTACTTCGGCGAGGACTTGTTTGAGCGGCTTGTAATGATAGCGGCATCCTACCGCACGGATTTTGAACATAGAACATATAGGAAAGCAGCATAAAATGGATTGGAATAATTTTAGCTTCATAGATTTGTTTGCTGGTATAGGTGGCATCCGGCTTGGCTTTGAGTCGGCTGGCGGTCATTGCGTATTCTCGTCGGAGTTTGATGAAGATGCTTGCAAAACATACGAAGCAAACTTTGGTGAACACCCAGCAGGGGATATTACCAAAATAAGCACTAAGGATATACCTGATTTCGACATACTCCTGGGCGGATTTCCATGTCAGGCATTCTCTATTATTGGTAAGAGAGAAGGGTTTGAAAATGAAACTTGTGGCACTCTCTTCTTTGACATAGAGCGAATACTGAGGGATAAAAAGCCCAAAGCATTCATGCTCGAGAATGTAAGGAACCTTACCGCACACGATAATGGCAACACGTTTAAGATTATACTCAGTCATCTTTCCGCTTTAGGTTATAATGTGTATTCTAAAGTTCTTAACGCTCTTGATTATGGAGTTCCACAGAAGAGAGAGAGGATTATTATTGTGGGATTTATTGATGATGTGCTGTTCAGTTTTCCAGAACCGTTACCGAAATGCAAAAGGCAAAGGCTGGAAGATGTTTTAGAGAAGGATGTTGATGATAAGTATTATGTACGGACTGCCATCAGGGAGTCCAGACTTATGAGACTGAAAGATCCAAACTATCCGAAGCCATACATTTCTCACGAGAACAAGGCCGGTTCTGTAACCCCACACCCATATTCGTCATGTCTAAGGGCTGGGGCATCAGCTAATTACATTCTAATCAATGACGAGAGAAGACCGACGGAGCGAGAACTTCTACGTTTCCAAGGATTCCCTGAAGATTTCAAGGTAGTAGTTCCTTATGGGAAAATCAGGCACCAGACGGGAAACTCGGTGGCCGTTCCGGTTATAAAGGCGGTGGCAAACCAAATGATAGCAGCACTGAAAAATTACGAAACTCATAAAATTCAAACAAATGAACGAACAGCTTAGGCAAGCAAAGGACGCATTGGATTCTATCATAAAGAAGTCGAGGACGTACTGGTATAAGCCTATACAAATAGCAGAAGTCCTGTACCATGACAGGGTTGTCGGCGATGCAGACTTGAACAACTTGGAATCGTACAGAATAGCCAGTAAGCACTGGAGGAACGAAGTTACAATGGCTTTGCTCAATGCAAAGAGTTCAAGCAGCAACGACTACCAAGACGGTTTGTTCCTAAAGCAAATGCCGCAGCAATATATCAAATTGCTTGGCAAAGAAAACCGTCGTACAAATGGAGCAGTCGAAGCATATATTTACGGGCAATTTCTACACAACCAAATACTCCTAAACAAGATACTTCACTATTGTAATGCTGCCACGACGGAGGATTTCGATATAGAGTATCTATTAGACACGTTTCTCAAGGAGAACGGGCTAAGGCATAGCATGGACAAAGTTTATGAAGTGATAGTTTATGCTCTCTTCTCCACGTTGGTGGAGAAACTGGGGTTGCAGGTAGAAGTTTCTGTTGATGTGGACAAACTGGGAATCCTTTCTGAGTTTTTGGACTTCGCAAAAATGATAATGGGAATTGATGTAAATATCCGTAAATCGAAACAGAAAGCAAAAATATATAGGGTCGGTGTTGCAAATGCAGCCGATAAAGGATTGGATATGTATTCAAACTGGGGCCCGGCAATACAGATTAAACATCTGACACTGGATGTACAAAAGGCAGAGTCGATAGTGTCTGAAATTTCAAGTGACAGGATTGTTATTGTATGTCAGGAAGCAGAAGCAAGCGTAATACTTGCATTGTTAAGCCAGATTGGATGGAAGAGCAGAATACAGAGTATTGTCACGGAAAAGAATCTTGTCGATTGGTACGAGAAAGCCTTGCGCGGAAAGAACTCCGATATTCTTGGTAGTACCTTACTGAAAAAGATGCGGGATGAACTTGTGAATGAATTTCCGCACGTGAAAGAAATTCCTGAGATTATCACATCAAGGAATTATGATGATACCTTTTACCCGGAATGGACTGTGATGATGTGAAAAGAAACAAAATCATAATGTATGACAGAGAGACAGACACAGATTGCCATCAAGATACTACAATATCTTGTTGACAATAACAATTATGAGCGCGATGGAAATGTTCAGTGGTATGCCTATGATGGAAATACTGAAGATATTGATTTTGAATGCGATTATCTCCATGTTCGTGATTCGCTCATAAAGGACTATCGCTTAATTCGTAGGGAGGGAGCCGAACTACATCTTACTCCTGATGGCGAAGCAGCACAGAGAATAGGGTTTGAGAAGTACCTGAAGAAAATCAAGAAAGGAGAACAGCTTGACATAACGCTGAAACGTCTGGACGTATTAGCCAAGTTCCTCACAGTCTTGAAAGAATCCAAGACAATTCTCGTGATTGCAGCTGGACTTGTCGGTGGTCTCTTTGGATTATTCGGACGCTACTTCCTCCCGTTGCTCACAAAAGCAACCAATTGGCTATGCGAAGTAATAAGTACTCTATTGGCCAGCCTATGAATACCAAAAAGATAAGGGCAACAATAATGCTCTCAGTCCATGTCACTTTCTCTTTCATGTTTTTTTTCGTAAGATAAGTAATTCAAACAACCCAAACAAGGGCAACAGTATATGGAAGATAATAAGCAATTCAATAATCTGGGGGAACTGCTGGAAGCGCTTTCACCCTACATATCGGCCCGGGCACTGGCCCGCATCTGCGACATGAGCGAGAGCCAGATGCTGCAATACAAAGCGGGCATCAAGAAAATAAGTCCGAAGAACATTGCACGTATTAACGAAAAATTGCGTACCTTTGCAGTCGAACTCAGTGAGTTCACTCTGAAGGGCGCGTGATGCGTCGTACTATTTTATAAATGCAAAGAAGGCTGGCGGTGTTCGTCAGCCTTTATTGATGATTATTTGGTGGTACAATTGCGGATAATCATTTCTTTTTCATTGTTGTTTGGCGTTTAATGTTCACTTTTCACTTAAAACTCCACGGTGTCGTAGTCGTTCCAGTCGTTTACAGTAAACGAGGCGGTGAAGGGCTGGTCGGTGAAGAACTGGCCGGAGTAGGTGGTGCGGTAGCCGTTCTTCATGGGGACGTCGGCGAAGGTGCGCTGCTGGATGACGTTATCCTCCGAGTCGTAGGCGGTGACGGTGATGGTGCGCGTGTGCTCCTCGTCAGAGCCAATGACGTAGATGGTGAAGGCGGCGGTGCCGGTCTCGGCGTTGCGGTTGACGGGGGAGAAGGTGACGGCATAGTCCTGCGGGGTGATGCCGGCGATGGCGGTAGTGCTCCACTGCGTCGGGGCCTGGGGTGTGCTGACGATAACCTTCGCCACTTCGTCGGGAACGGCGTCGGTAGTCTGCAGTTTGAACTGGCCGACGATGCGCTGCATCTCGCACGAGAGGGTGGTGACTTCGGCGGGGGTGAAGGTCTGCTGGTAGAAGAACGTCTGCAGCACCTTCGTGTCGGGGAAGGACACTATGCCGTCGGCAAGGGTGACCGCTGCCGAGCACTTGTGGGCCACGGCGGTCAGGGTGTAGGTCTTGCGCTTGTCGAGTGTGATGCTGAGCTGTCCGAAGCTGTCGTCGCTGGAGGCCTGGTGGATGTCCTGCACGGTGGTGCCGTCGGTGAGCCACACGTCAAGGCGGGTGACGAGGGTGCTGATGGCGGTGGCGGAGCGGGTGGCAGCCCGGCGCACACCCGACGGAGAACCGTCGGGCACAGTGGCCCTGGTCATCGCCTCCATCTGGTATGGGCTGAAGGTCAGCGTCACCTGCGTGGGTTCGGGGTTCTGTACTGCGCTCTCTGTGAGCATGTCGTTGTCACTGCTGCAGGCGGCCAGCATGAGGGCCACGGCTGCGAAAAAGAAATACTTCTTCATTGTTCGTTTTGTTTTAGGGGGGGGATAAATAATGGGGATAAGAAATGCCGCCCCGGTGTGGGGCGGCCTGGTAAATGGAATCCTGCGGAGAGGCGCAGGGCACAAGGGCTTAGAAACGGGATAGCGACACATCGCCCTTATACAAGGCTTCGGGGCGGTCGGTCACTCGTCTCACCCAGAACACGGTTCTTTCTTTCTCATCGAAACCACATCGGTCCTGGTATTCCGTTTCTTCTGAGGTCTCGACCACGAACTTCTCTCCGGGGAAACGCCCGTCGTGTCGCTCCGGCTCGCCAGCCATCTCCACGAGGAATGACTTACTGCCTTCGTAGGCTTCTCGTGCCTCCTTTTCGTCCGTGAATAATCGTGTGTACGCATCTAACTGACGCTTTGGATTGGGTCCACTGTGGTCATAGTCGCAGAATGTTACTGCCCATAATGTAATTTCCATACTCGTTTCGTTTTAATTATTATTCGTTTTCGTTATTCTCAATCACTTCGAGGCCACGCTTGCGGGCCTTCTGGTAGAAGTCCTGGCGCACCGCTTCGTTGGGCAGCCAGGCAAGGGTCTTGCGCTCCTCGCCGCTGGGGGCGCGGAGGGTCATGGCATATACTCCTTCAGTCATATGCGGTCAGATTTCTCCTTTCTCTTTCCATTCGTTCCACTTGTCGAGAGAGTAGCCTTCGTCGGTCTTGACACCGAGGAAGGTGAAGTCGAAGTCGTGCGATGTCATGTCGGGCCACGCATGGAGGGTGGCCATGTTGCCGCGATGTGTCAGTTCCTCTGGGTGGTCCATCACATGCTTCAGGGCTTTGTCATAGGCATCTGCTCCGCTGTCGGCGATGACGTTGCTTGAGAAGGTCAGGTCGGTCATGTAGTCGTTGCCGCGCTGTGCAAACACCATTGCTCTGACGGTCAGCTCCGCATGATACCAGCCCTTGCGCTGCTCATTCAGTTCGGCAAGTCTGCTCTGTATGGCTGCTTCTGCCAGTCGTTTGCGCTCTGCCTTGGCTGCCTCGCGCTGTTCGTTGTAGATACGCTCATGCTCCTCGATAGTGTCAGCCAGTGCGGGATGGAAACCTATCTCCCATGCGCCGCAGCCAGTGGTGCGCAGCCCGACGTAGGTACGGGGCTGTCCGCTGGGATAGTTGCCGAAGCCGTCGCGGAACAGGTCGCGTATCTTCTGCTCCGTCGTGGCGTTTACCATGATGGGCGATGCGTAGTCGCGCTTGCCGCCGTATGTCTGCCAGGTGTTGATGACTGCAATAGCTTCGTCAGCCGTGTGGGCTATTGCCTTGTAGGGTGTGTAGGTGTTCCCGTTGCGGGCCGGGCCGCAATAGGTAATACAAAATACGTTTGCCATATTGTCTAACTGTTTAACCGATCAGTCCGGGGTCTTAAATGTGAATGTTTCGTTGTAGCTGCTGCAAAGGTAATGCTTTTTTCGGAGATTGCAGCATGATTCCGGAAAAAGTTGCAGAATAGTCAGGCCACTCGCTTGTAGCGGCCTGGTGAGTAGTAGGGGCTGTGCGGGTTCTCGCGCCACACGGCCCGGCGGCCTGCCCGACGCGGCACGATGATGGTGCCGAGGGCGTCGAGCAGCTGGCGCATGTCGGGGTCGATGTAGGCTGGGTAGTTCATGGCGTCAGTTTGTCTCGTTCTTCCTGAAGTCTTACCAGTACGTCGTGGAGAGGAATGCCGTGGACGCAGAGCCTTTCCACGGAGGTCATTACTTTGTCGAGACTGGAAGCGGCATTGAACTGGGTATGGTTCCCTGCCCTGCCTTCTTCGTGAGCACACCTGATGCAGCCGTGAGTCCTGCCGTGCTTCAGGTCGTAGGTGGAAATCACTCGCTCCGTGCCGCACTGGCAGCGACAGAGCCACTGGGCCTCGCGCTTCTTGTTGCGCCCGGCCATCTTCACCACCGTCCATAGTCCGAACGTCTTTCCGCTCAGGTCTTGAATGGTGGGTTTGAATCCGTAGTTGTTCATAGGTCGTCACTTGTTTTTATCCATAAATCACTTCTCCGAATACGATGTACTGCAGCAGGCTCTCGGCCTCGGTGAGGTCGAAGTTGATGATGTCGTCTTCGTCCATCAGGTCACGGGCGTATTTCGATACCTCCGACTGGCTCGACAGGGCGCGTTCCAGTCCCTTGCGGATATCTTCGAGCGTCAGTTCGTAGCGCATGGCCTCGTGCTTCGGTCGCCATAAGTGGGGCAGGTCGCCGTAGAACTCGTCGGCATCCTCGGCGTAGTAGTCATACACATAGACGGGCTTTCCTGCAAGCAGCACCTTCGCCCATGTGTCTTCGCGGCAGTCGCCCTCGTTCTCCAGGGGTGTGCCGTAGTAGTCGGTCTTTCTCTTCTTGACATCAAAGAAAGGGCTTCCCTCTGTTGCCGTGGCGAAGAGGTTCACCAGATCGTCGTGAGTGATGTCGCTCACAATAGTTTGAATCTTCATAGTCGTAATGTTTTGATGTTTACTCATAGGGTGTCAACCCGTTCTCTATCTCGCTCATAATGTAGGCATCCATTTCGTCAAGGCTTGCGAAATATGCGGAGCGCTTGCCGTTGCTGAATGTTCCGGCGTGAGGTGGCCGGAGTGTTCCTATACGGTCGTATTCGTTTCTGCTCGGATAGCCTGACGCAGAGGTGATGGCCACCAGCCTGTCTTTGTGGCGGTAGTGGAACAGAATGTCGTGATGGCCGTCATAGATATTGCGCTCGTCGATGGACGTCCTTGTCACATCGGGCGACATGCAGATGGTTGTCTTTGTTGTCATAGTCGTAATGTTTTGATGTTAATACTATTTCAGGGCCGACTTGATGACGCAGGCCCAGAAGAGGAATAAAAGGATCCAATTTTCTATCATGCTTGTTTCTGTTTATAGGGGGTTAAACTCGGGTTACTCATAGACGTGAAACTCTTCTACTTTCACGCCTTTATAGTCATAGCGCTCGTATTCGGATTTCTCCTGAAGCGCTTTCTTTTTACTCTTGTACACGCCAAGAACTCCGGCGTTGTAACTGAGGACGTAAACTGTCAATTCCATGCTTGTTTCTGTTTATAGGATTATTATTCATTTCTTCCGCCACTGCGTGGTGATGTACTCGGTGAGGATGTCGCGGTTCTTGCGGTCGAGTTCGCGCCAGAACATCTGCATGGCGGCCTTGTTGCCGTACTTCTCGTAGCAGTGGTCCCACTTGTCTTGCAGGTGCTGGCGGTTGCAGTGTCCCTTGGGGTGCTTCACCAAGTAGTCGAGCCAGCGGTTCTCGTCGTCGTAGTCCATGCACCAGTCGCTCCACAGGGCGATGATGTCCCTGGCGGTGTCCGGCTCCCTCGCGATGTCCTTGGCGAACTGGTCGAGGGTGTAGCGCTGGCCGGGCTCTTGGCTCGATGCGCTCCAGCCTTTGTCGAAGAAGTGGTCGAAGAGGCAGGCGTTGAACGTTACGGGCATGGTGGCGATGACCTTGCCTTCGAGCATAGAGAGGATGTCGATGGGGAAGGTGCCACAGTCGGGCAGGCTGGCGATGGTCTCGGGGTAGTCCTCGTGCCAGAACTGCTCCAGCGCAGCCCATGCGTCGTAACAGTGTTCGTACTGGAACAGGTAGGTCTCGCCGCCTACCACGGCCTTGATCATGTAGTTTGCAGTTGTCGTCATTGTCGTAATGTTTTAATTGGGTGAATAATTGTCGGGTTTGGAATCGGTTCCCGAAGCGATTGGCAGTCGGTTGGGCAACCGATTGGAAAACGGTTCGGGAAGCGGTTTGGAATTGATATGATATACCAGTTTGAAACTGATATGATATACCAGTTGTCGATTGATATATATACCAGTTGGCAGTTGGTATATATACCAGTTTCGAGAGGGGGGTCAGAGCGCCTTCACTTCGATGTTGCCATAGAGGTAGGGCTTGCGCTCCATTTCTGCACAGAGGCGGTCGACGGATTCTTCGGGGATGTCGTGGTAGATGACGTCGCCGTCGCTCAGGATGTCGTATCGGGTGCCGCGTCCTTGCGTGCCGCTGAAGTTGTCGATGTCGTAATCGAGTCGTGCCATAGTCTCAAATGTCTTTTGGGTTCAGGTATCTCATCACATAGTCCTCGTAGGATTCAGGGACTTCCAGATATGCGTCGGTCGTATAGCCTTTTACGATTCTCCACTTGCAGGCAACAGGGAGTTTGCTTGCGGCATTCTCAGCGTCTGCGGCTGATTTGTACTTGATTCTTACTTGCATAGTCGTATTGTTGTTATGCCATAGCCGGCTGTTGTTTCTTGATTTGGTTTCTCACATAGTCGTTGGTGTGACGTTCGTAATCGCCGTAGACTTTCGCCAGTCGGCTCTTGCCCGTCGGTTCCTGGTCGTAGCACACCACGCAATAGCCTTGTTTCATATACTCGGCGGCTGCCTTGTCAGCATCGCCGATGGTCAGATAATGTTCACGGTCGCTGCCGTCGCCGTCCTTCCAGACGATGAAGTGGAAGTGTCCGTACTGCCAGCGTCCATCGCGGAAGATGAAACGCTTGTCTCGGTGCTCAATCCAGTTGTAGGCGGACTTCAGGCACTTGTCGAAACTGACGCTCTTGCCTTTCCAGTCGCCGTCGTAACCCACGGCATAACTCTGTCGGAAGTTCTGTCTGTCGTAGATGAAGATGCAGAAGTCGCCCTGGTCGGTCTTGTGATTGCGGAAGCGAATCTCCAACCCATGCGCCTTGGCTACCTGCTTCAGTTCGTTAATCTGATTGTCGATTGTCTTCATATTGCTTGCTGTTTTAATTGGGTGAATAATCGGGGTTAAAAAACCGACCCTCGGTCGATGTGATTGACCGAGCGAGGGACGGTGTGACAAGCCGACCGAGGGTCGGTTTTTAGAGAGGGTTCTACGCCGCCTGCTTCATCTGTTGCTGCTCGTCGCTGTGGATGGACTTGTTGATACGGCGGTCGAGCATGGCGAGGTCGGCGCGGAGTTTCTTCAGCGCGTCTTCCTTGGGCCAGTCGTTGGCGATGATGGCGGTGAGCTGGTCGATGCGCTGGCGGTTCTCCGAGAGTTGCTGCTGCCACGAGCCGGCCATGTCGGGCAGGCGCTGCATGGTCTGCAGGGGCAGCAGGGCCGAGGCGGTGGCCGACGAGCGGTTCAGGCGGCCCGAGCGGTTGACGATGTAGATGAGCCG
>Ga0247609_10007458_pt1 | contig 10411 bp, 7 predicted proteins | sample 172DNAGHGlowgp2_FD_193487 | JGI IMG/M metagenome (GOLD analysis project Ga0247609, IMG submission 193487) | Sheep rumen microbial communities from Palmerston North, Manawatu-Wanganui, New Zealand - 1728 DNA GHGlow gp2 | ecosystem: Host-associated > Mammals > Digestive system > Stomach > Rumen ...
TTAACTCCGTCCGCAATATTCAAGATTTGCGTAGCGATACTCGATACTTCCTCCATCATATTGCTGACAACTGATGTCGATGCGCTTGTTTCCTGTGTCGTTGCCGCATTTGTTTCAGCAATGGTTGAAAGAGATTCTACTACATTTACAACGCTGCTTCTGACATCATCGAGTCTTTGTACAGTCGAAGAAATCTCATCAATACTTACAAGGTTATTGGTAATCTCGCCCTCAACGGAACCAAAGATTTCTTTCGTCTGCTGAACATACTCGTTCTGCATGTCGATGATCTTCTTAACTTCATCCATAGCTTCTATCGATCTCTTTGAATTATCGATCAGCTGCTGGATAATGTCATTAATCTCCTTGGTCGTATCGGCAGTCTGTGAAGCAAGGGATCCGATCTCGCCTGCAACAACCGCAAATCCTCTTCCGGCATCTCCTGCTCTTGCAGCCTCTATAGAAGCATTAAGGGACAAAAGATTGGTCTGGGTAGCGATAGATGCAATAAGTTCGGAAGCTTTCGAGATCTGGTCTGCTGAATGACTTGTCTGTGCAGTCTGCTCATACATCGCATCAACCGCAGTCTTTGTCTTTTCATTGACTTCACCAAGCTCTTTGAGAATCTCTCCCGCTTTCTTGGAAGAATCCTGCATGGACTGCGAAGCTTCTTTAAGCTGCATTGTCTTTTCTTTGGTCTCTTCAACCATAACTCCGATTTCTTTTACAGAATCGGTTGCATTCTTTGTTTCATCAGACTGCTCTGTCGCACTCTGGGCAATATCGTGAACCGCGATATCCACCTGTCCGATGGATTCAAGCGTTGATTCAGAATTCTCACGAAGCTTTCCCGAACCGTTCTGAAGATCTCCGGAATGCCGGCGAAGCGATTTGATCGTCCTTTCAACCGCACTCGAAAGTTTCTTGGTGGCATCCGCGATAAGTCCTACTTCGTCATTTCTTCCTTTGTATTTTTCAAGTGCCTGAGTCTTGGTAATATCAAGTGTTCCGAGATCTGTGATTACCTCCGTTACACCCTCAATATCCTTTGATATAGCCTTTGAGATCAGAACAACTCCTACAAGCGAAACGCAGAATACAAGTATTACAAGGAAAAGAATGAAATTACTGAGGGAATTGATATCCTTCAAAAAGTCTTTTTCCGAATCAGTAACAATGAATGTAGCAGCCACGCTCGGAATATTGCGATATGACAGTATAGAGCGTCCCAATGTCTTATCACGATATGTAAAAAAGCTTGTCGGAACATCCGCCATCTGCTGAAGAGCTTGAACCTGAGCTTCATCTTCAACAGGTGCTCCAAGCATCGCGGGATCGGGTGCAAAAATGTATGTTGCCGCAGTAATATCACTGCTTCCGATAAGATACATCTGAGCTCCGTCAAGTCCCTGCGTGCTCATTCCCGTGATCGTGTTCTGAAGCTCATCAACATAGGTAGCACCTCCGACGAATCCTATGGGCTTACCTGATGCATCATGTACATTTGCAAATACAATCGCAACATTACTGTTACTTGCAGGTGAAAGAACGATTCCGGCACACATTGCGCCTCCCGCACTTTCAATATTTGCCGTAAAGCCCGCCATCTCTGCATTTGCGACCTGACCTATAAATGAAGGATCGGTATGTGCGTAGACAAGCGTAGCATCATCAGCAAGATACATACTCTCAATATCCGTTCTTGTGGATGTGTAGCTCAAAAGAGTTTCCTGAACATTGTTCGCTGCAGTTTTATCACTTGTATTTTGCATATACGAAACTACAGCCGGAAGTTTTGCAAAATTCACGACATAATTCTGCAGATCCGAGAAATATTTCTCGATAACAACCGAGCGGCTTTCGGTAATCTCCGATAACCTTATCTCAGTCTGTTTTCTCATAATAGATCTGGTTCGTGAATTAATTATGCCATATATACTTCCAAGTCCAATCATGATCACAAGACCTATTACAAGGCTCATTTTGATATAGATCTTCAAGTCGTTGATCTTTTTCATCTACGGGCCTCCTTATCACAAAGAAAGAGCATGTATCATGTTGCAACTAACTATATATACTTAATCATAGCATTTTAAACGTAATAATATTCTATTTTTTATCGTAAAGTCATTAATTTTTTCTAAACTTTGAAAAAACTAAGCTCTTCTTCAAGTTTCTTTGCGATATCACTAAGGTTCTCCGCACTCTCTGCAAGATCATTTACCGTTCCGTTAAGCTGCTGCATGGAAGCGGATGTTTCCTCCGTTGATGCAGCATTTTCTTCCGATATTGCAGAAAGCGAACTCATCGCATCAACAATCTGGTCTTTATTGGCATTACATTCTTCGGTCAATGCCGAAATTGTGCTTACACCGTCTACCGTATCGGATACATTTTCGATAAGTCCCTGTATAATGCCGACGGTTTCTTCAAGTACCGAAATAACCTCTTTTCCAATTTCTGTCACTTCATCTGTTTTATCTGCCGCATCATTGGCATGAACAAGCAATGCTCCCATATCATCGCGAATCTCACCTGCCGTACTTCCGCTTTCAGCGGCAAGTTTACCAATTTCCTCAGCAACAACCGCAAATCCTTTTCCCTGTTCTCCCGCTCTTGCAGCTTCAATTGATGCATTAAGCGCAAGAAGGTTGGTCTGTTCCGCGATACTGGTGATTCCGTCAACCTTCTCGTTTACCGTATTGACTGAAGTATTGGTTTCTCTCATAGTATCTGAGATAACTTTAACTGCTTCGCCCATCTTGTTCATATTCTCCTGAAGTTTCTTAAGTGCCGATGCGGACCGCTGTGAAGCTTCATTCATGTATGATGCGTTACCGGCAAGATTCTCCGCATTATCCGAAACATTCTGGATGGCATCGGAAAGCATACCGATATTCTCCGAAGATTTCTGAACTGAATCAGCCTGTTCGGTCGCGCCCTTTGCCATTTCAAGGACTGCATCGGAAACACCGTCAGCCGTACCGCTTATACGCTGTGCTGTAGTTGAAAGTCCCGTGGCTTCCTTTAAAGTCTTTGCTGCAACATCTTTAGAATTACTGATTACCTCAGTTAATTTGGAAGACAACTTTTTAAAATTAATACTTATATTATCGATTTCTTTGATAGTGGCATTCATCTCATGTGATGTACTAAGATCGCCCGATGCAAGAAGCTCAATATTTACAACCACATCATCTATGGCTCTTACAACCTTCTTTGAGATAATATAGATAACTACAGCAAAAATAAGAATACTTATTACAACTGTAATTATAAGAGCAAACTTTATAAGATTTATGTCTTTTCTGACATTATCCACAGGCTGTCCCGCCCATGCTGCGCCGATTACTTTTCCATCTGTTCCCTTAATCGGAACGTAGCAAACAAAATATTTCTTATCTCCAACGGGTACATTAGCCCGCTGTACCATTTCGCCTTTCTGGACTAAACTCCAGATGTCGGCATCCATCTTTGTTCCTTCGTTTCTTTCTCCGTTGGCATTAACCACAGATGTGGTATACCTTGTATCCCCGACAAAAATGGTCATATCGATGTTATTGCTCTTGAGCATATCGACATAGTCATGTTCATACGGAATCTCATTCCCTGCATCAATATCATATTGATAGTATTTCCACAGGCTCTCTGTAGTAACATACAGCTTATCATATACCTCCCGGGTAAGCTGAGACGTCACTCTGCCCGACGTTATCAAGCTTATGATAATACTTGATACTATAAGTGGGACAAATCCGATCAAAAGTAAAACTGCTGTAAATGATAATTTCTTTGCTTTCTCCATGCGCTCCACCTCATTTCTTTCAGCACTTTTTCTAAAAACCGTATATGAACACCTATGAAATATAGTATCACTCTATTCGTAATAATAATTTATTTTTATCGATTTATTATACATTATTCCCAAATTATTCATTTTTATGTTAACCAACCTTTAGTGCACCCGTGAAAAGAATCATCAAAGCCGTTATCGTCACCATCGAGACAATCGTAGTAACCGTAATGGCTCCCGAAAGTATTCGCGTATCCTCTCCAATCTTTTCAGACTGGATAAGAGGGAGATTTCCGACAGGCATGGTTGACATAAGACAAAATCCCAATATAGTCACGTCATCGCAATGAATCGCTCTCAGGACAAAAAACATCAGCGCCGGAAGAAGTACCATCCTAAGCGCAATATATACCCATATCCTGAAATCGCCGAATCCCTCTTTTACTCCCGACCTTGCTATCGATACGCCAAGAAGCGTCATCGACAAAAAGACCGTGGCATTGCCGATATAGCTTACACTGTTCGTAATTATCGGTGGCGGTGTTATATTAAACCAGCACACAACAAGACTAAGAAGCGCCATTATAGTTCCCGGGCTCATAGCTTTTTTCACATTCATCTTCTCTTTTCCGTTGCTGAGCACAGTAATTCCGTGCGTGTAGAAAAGAAGGCTATACATGATATTGCAAACGATTACATATATGATAGCTTTGCCGGGCAGAATCGCCTTTGCGACCGGAATCCCGATGAATCCGACATTTGTATATACGACCATGAGATTGTAGAACCTTCTTTTTTCCCTGACCACACCAAGTGCAACGGGCAAAAGAACTCCAAGCACCATGAGAAACGCATAGAATAAAACGCCGAGAACCACCGCTTCCAAAAGAACCTGATGACTTATATCGACATTTCCCGTAAGAATCGACGCCAGTATTAGCGCGGGATTGCATATATCCATGACGATCACCGACAACTGTTTTGAAACCGTATTGTCTACAACACCTTTCTTATAAAGATAAATTCCGACAGAAACAAGAATGACTATCATCCCCATTTGCTGCATTACTATAAAAGCACTCATTTTACTATCTTTCCTTCTTCATATATTCTGCGTATATTTTGCAATGCCACCGCTAACTTACACAGATAACTTCAAATTTTCAACCGCATCATTTTAACTCAAACTTTGATGTGCCACAAGCACATTAACTTATACCAAATACTGCCAATTTTGCTGTTACTGTATCTTTTCGTCACTAAATGATAAAATTGAGTTGCATGTTTTTCTTCTATTGAATGAAAAAAAATAATGCGGATTGCCGCAGATGCAATATAACGGAGGTTTACGTATGGAAACTGTCAAAAAAAACAAAAATAAAATATATCTGGCAATAATCGTTGTTGCCGTGATCGTCATGGTAGTTCTACTTGTCGATTACAAAAAGAATGTTCCCGCAGAGCCGAGTCTTTCCGACATCGCAGCTTCTGATAACACTGTGAAAAAAGATACTTCCAAGGTTCTCGTTACCGTCAATACCGAAACGATCCGCGAAGGAATCGCAAATATGGGAACGCTGATCACGCAGGAATACTATTTTACCCAGGTTGAAAAATATACCAAAGAAAAGACTATCATGAAGTTCATAACTTCTTCGTCTGAGTTCATCTACAGCTATGACGGCTCTGTCACTGCAGGTGTGGACTTTGAGAAGATCGCAATAGATAAGGATGAAGAAGCCAAGACTATCACGATTGATATTCCCGATTCCGAGATTTTTTCCGTAAATATCGACAAAGACACATTCAAGATCTATTCGGAAAAAGATTCTCTCTGGAATCCCGTAAAGCTCGAAGATTACAACTCTTCGCTGGCCAAGTTTGAGGAAAGTGCAAAAGAAAAAGCTCTTCAAAACGGCATTCTTGAAAAGTCCGATGCGCAGGCAAAAACACTTATAGAAAACTTCATGCACAGCCTGCCTGAAACTTCAAAATATCAGATTGTAATCAAATAAAGGGGATAATTTATATGAATTTAAAAAAGATAACCGTGATTGTTATATTACTTCTTGTTGCAGTGATCTCACTTACAAAGATTGCTCCGACAGCAGCCAATCCTGCCAATCACAAACATTCTATAGAACAGACGGATGCAAAAATTTCGACCGTGATGAAGCTTTCCGGCGGTGCTGCTGCGGCCTCCGCAACTTTATCACTCCTTCCGGGAGACCTGTGCACACCGATTTCCGAACAGCTTGCAGATCTGGCTTCATATTTTCTCTTGATATTGAGTGCTCTGTACCTTGAGAAATTCATGATAACACTGACGGGATATGTTACATTCTCCGTGCTTATTCCGGCCGCGTGCCTTCTTTTATGCGGAGCTATCCTCTTTAAGAAAAAGAGCCTGTCGGATATGGCAACAAGAATCGGAATCGTGGGAATCATCATCTTCCTCATCGTTCCTTCAAGCATCTGGCTTTCCGACAAGGTTTACATGACTCAGTCAGCAAAGATCGAATCTACGGTTCAGGAATCAGACAATCTTGATATCGAAGGTGACTCCGACACGGGAATCCTAAGCGACCTTACAACAATTACCACAGGTACGATCGACAAGGTTTCAACGTTCTTAAGGAACATGCTTGAATCTCTTGCAGTAATGATCGTAACGGCTTGCGTCATACCTGTTCTCGTATTTGTACTCCTTGTGTGGATCGTAAAGACAATATTCTCATCAACCGCATTTAATATCGATAAGCTTGTGATAAATCAGGAAAATAAAGACCTCCCCGATTAATCGGGAAGGTCTATTTTTTTGCCGTCTCTATGCATTGAGAATTTATCCATAGGATATTTTTTGAGATTTTCAAGCACTCTTCTGTCGTCTGCCTTGGAAAGCAGAGCTTCTCTGGCTTTGGTGATCTCAACCTCAGTTTTATGTTTGGAAGGTCCGCCGACACATCCTCCGGGACATACCATTCCTTCGATGAAGTCATCGGCAAGTTTGCCTGCTTTTAAGAGTAAAAGAGCTTTTTTACATTCATTTCCACCCGCAACGCGATGAAGCTTGAGATTACTTACATCTTCGCCTCTTTCTTTCATGCATTCAATAACCGCATTGGCAACACCGCCGCTTGTCGCAAAGCGTTTGCCCCAGATGGAAGATTCCTGATATTCATCTGTTACAGGCTCAAAATCTATATCTTTTGACCTCATAAGAGCGCGCAGCTCTCCGTAGGTTACTACATAATCTGCATTATCCGGAACGCTCTCATCAATTGCCTCAGACTTCTTGGCAATGCAAGGTCCGACAAATACTGTGACGCATCCCGGACGTGTTGCCTTGAGATACCTTGAAATCGCACACATAGGCGAAACGGTTGATGACATGTTGTTTTCAAACTGCTCGGGGAAGTGTTTTTTCAGCATGTTGATAAACGCAGGGCAACATGAAGTTGTCATTTTTTTGCCCTCTGCGTAAGCTTCTGCCCACTCTTTCGACTCATAAGCAGCTGTCATATCTCCGCCGAGACCTACTTCAACCATATCTGCAAAACCTAATTTTATCAGCGCATTCTTTACAGACGCCATTGAAATATCTTCACCAAACTGGCCTTCTGTTGCAGGCGCACACATCGCTATGACTTCTTTTCCCGCCTTGATTGCTTCTATTATCTGAACAAGGAATGTCTTGGAGCTGATTGCTCCGAAAGGACAATTGTGAATGCAATGGCCACACTGAATGCACTTGCTCTCGTCAATCTTACAGTAGCCATTCTCATCATATGTGATCGCGCCGACAGGACAAGCCTTGTAACAAGGGCGCTCAAGGTGCACGATAGCACCGTAAGGACAGGCACTTGCACACATTCCGCACTCTTTGCACTTAGCGGCATCAATGTGCATCCTGACGTCACCGGGACGTATCGCATCAAATTTACATGAATTAAGACATGCTTTTCCCATGCAGAAACGACAGTTATCGGTTACAGAAAAAGCATGAATAGGGCACTCATCGCATGCCGGATCGATTACCTGCACGATGTTTTTGGAGCCCTCATTGTAAGTTGTACTGAGGCCGCAAGCAAGGCGTATTCTCTGACGCACAATCTCACGCTCTTTGTACACGCAGCATCTGTACTCGGGTTTCGGTCCGGGCGCGAGCTTATAAACAAGCTTCTCTTTATGCTCTTCGTCAAGCTCATCATTCCATGCAAGCCTGCAGACCTCTTCCATAATCTTGTGTTTAAATCCTACCAGTCCCTTATCGTTCGTAATCATAATAATCCGTCTCCTACCCTGTTTTTAGACACTGAAAATGTTGATGTTACCAAACCGATCCGCTCATGTTTTTGCCGGAACATGAGCAGTTGCTTCTGATATTCATGAAACTGCCGTATAATATTTATTATGCAGAAATACTGTTTCAACCTGTATTTCCACATATTAAATATATCATATCCCGATGCATTTACACAAAAAATGTAAATTCACTTGACGCTGATAAGAGAGCGTGATACCTTGATTTGCAAAAGGAAGAGGAGGACGTGCAAATGGACAAAAAAATGACCAGAATAGGATTGGCAATTGTCTGGCTGATTTCAGGAATTGTCAGCTACATCAATAAAAATTATTCTTTTTTAACTCTTTCACTTTGTTTGGCAGCTTTCTTTTTTATTATGTCAACTAAAGTCGATTGAGTAGCAGTTACAAATGGGGTTTTATAATTATGGGTAAAAAAATAGCATTAACTTTTGACGACGGACCAAGTACCGTCACAACACCGCAGGTTCTTGAAAAGCTCAAGAAATACGATATTGTCGCATCTTTTTTTCTTATCGCAGACAATATAAACGACGAATCGGAAAAAATTGTAAAAGAATGTATCGCACACGGCTGCGAGATCTGCAATCACGCAAAGACTCACTCTCATATGCAGACATTTACCGCAGATGAAGTGCGTGAAGAGATAGAATATACAGACAGAGCAATAGAGAAGATCACAGGCTACAAGCCGCGTTTCTTCAGACCGCCTTATATAGATGTAAGTCAGACAATGTATGACACCATCAATCTTCCGTTCATATGCGGAATCCACGGCGAAGACTGGGAAGACAGCATTCTTGCCAAAGAACGTGCAGAAATGATATTATCGCAAGCTTGCGACGGATCCATCATACTTATGCATGACTTCACAGATAATGATGAGACCGTCAAAGCCCTTGATATCGTAATCCCCGAGCTTCTTGCACAGGGGTATGAATTTGTAAATATCAGCGACCTCTTCAAAGACGGCGGCGTTGAGCCCACCGTACACAGCGGTATCGTATACTCAAACATACACGACACCGAACCCAGAGAGCCGCTTTGCTGAAAAAAAGCAGGTGCACCGTTTGGTGCAGCCTGTTATTTTTTTCACAGCATAAATAACGCGCCGAATATCGGCGAGAGGATTATCATGACCACAGAGAACGCGAAGGAGTTCACGGACATGAGTGTCGCGCGCTGCTCGGAGGGGATCATATTATTGAGCATGACATCCGTCCGCACTTCAATATAATTGTCCCCGAAAGCTCCGATGAATCCGCCGATAACGGCAAGAAATATATTTCCGGAAAAAGCAGCTGAAAATGCAAATGTCACACACAGTAAACTTATAAGCCCGATATATCTATATCGTGAAGGCTTCACATATTCGACAGCCTTTGCTCCCACCGCAGCGCCGAGTCCCATGACAAAGAGCGCCGGTCCAAACAGTACATTTTCGATTCCCATCTGCGGAAGTCTTGCCTGCAAGAAGAAAAGGACAAGTATCGACACCGCTCCGATAATCGCATTAAATAAAATGATGAGCCTTACTTTGGGATTATTCTTAAGGAAAAGAAAACTCTCTCCTGCAACTTCCTTGAAACGCGCCCTAACACCGGCTTCCTTGCTTATCTCCGTCTCGGCCTCCTTCAAAGATGCCGCAATTCCAATCGAAAGCATTCCCACAAAAACATCAACCGCATACGCTTTCCTGTATCCAAGGGCTATCGCCGCTCCCGCAAGAATCTTGGCAAGCGAGCTTGTAACCTGATATATGACAAGATCGTTCGATGCAAACTTATCATATTCATTCTCAATCCCCGCTTCTTTGAGCGAATCATAGGCAATCGCCTCCCTTGTTCCCGATGCAAGATTATAACTTAGAGCACTTACGACCATTGCAACCGCGATCATAAAAAACGAATCCGAGAATATCATCATCAGCGCCGACAGCACAGTCACTACGCTGCTTGCGATCATCGTCTTTTTTCTTCCGAAGACATCTGCCACCGCTCCCGACGGAACTTCAAATATCATACTCGCAACATGGAATATACTCTCAAACAAACCAATCTGCGCAGTTGTAAATCCTCGCACCGAAAGGAGCGCAACCCACGATGCTCCCGCGATCATAAGGCTCCCCACGCTGTCCAATAAATATAGTTTCCCTATCTGTCTTCCAATGTCATTAAGTTAACATTGGGATAATGCTTTGGATGAGAGAAACGGGAATGAAGATGATAACCTTCATTCCCGTTTCTTCCTTTTTAGGCATAACAAACAGGCGGATCTAAAATCCACCTACTA
>Ga0247609_10007460_pt1 | contig 10409 bp, 21 predicted proteins | sample 172DNAGHGlowgp2_FD_193487 | JGI IMG/M metagenome (GOLD analysis project Ga0247609, IMG submission 193487) | Sheep rumen microbial communities from Palmerston North, Manawatu-Wanganui, New Zealand - 1728 DNA GHGlow gp2 | ecosystem: Host-associated > Mammals > Digestive system > Stomach > Rumen ...
CTCTCTTAGTAGTCCCCTTTTTTTTTTTTTTTTTTTTTTTTAAGTTTTCTTTTCTTTATCTTACATATATATTATAACATATTTTTTTTTATTTTTCAACTACGATCGTCAAGATCTTGGTTATTCCAATCATAATCAATGTCATAATCTCTTATTATACTCTTATAAAATTTATCCCAATCCCTTGGCCAAATTCCAAAAGCATCATAAAAGGTTCCGATTTCAGCCTGATTAACCATATCATATGTTACATAGAGATTACCATTATATGTTTTGGGCAACTCCATAAATACATCCTGGAATGCCCAGTTATCTGCGGGGTGATAAGTATATGCGCGATCATCATAGAAGATAGGAGTGCCGTATCTGTTATAACCAACCAAGAGATTAATCTCTTCCATATTTTCAATGAGATGAGTTGTTTGATCATCAAAATCATCGCAGCCGCATTCATCACTATAACAATTATAACAAATAGGTTCATCAAGTTCATCGACGTAATAAACATCATCTGAATCTATTGGATTACCGCAAATGGCACATCTTGGCAAAGACTCACATTTATTACAAAAAACAATACTACCTTCTTCCATATCGAAATCTTTTCCGCAACACATACATGTTACATTTCCTCCATATGGAATTGTTATAAAAGTTTCAACAGTATCTTTTTTTGGAGAAGCAAAATTCTGTGTATAATATTTTCCAATTTTTAATTTTTCAATATTAATTCTGCCAGAATGTTTATCCAATGTTCCAATATCTTTATACATATTGGTGCCTGCATCAAAACTTAAATAAATATTAGGCTTAACTTCTTTTGAAACATCTACTTCTTCATCTTCATAAGTCCATCCAAGATTTTTTTCTGCAAGCTCTTTAATCCACATGAGACTTGCCTGAGTCAAATTTTCATCTTGAAAAGGATATCCTTTTATTTCATTTATAACTCCATCTTGAACTATAAACAACTCTCTCCATTGTTTGCTATTCCAAGAATATTCTTCTTCATCAGAAAAAGGATAAAACTGATGTTTTTTATTATGAAGATATGCTATAACTATATAAGGAGAATTCATGCATTGAACTGTCCCACTGCGGTAATCGCCATGCCCAAAACAGTTATTATTATCTGTCCAGCGCATACAACTCTTCCATCCATTATTATTATCACTCATAGTGATATAATCCATTGGATGAATAGAAAGACAAAGTTCTCCGTCCATACGCTTTTGATTAAGCTGCATTGAATGCCAAATTCTAAATGCATCAAATGTATCTTCTGGACCATCAAATTCTTTAACTACAGTATGAAGAATTTTCATAGGCTTCATACCACGGAACATTTTCATACGATGTCCAGACTCTTTAAATTCAACAATTACTTCTTTTCCAAGATAAGCATTAGAAGCTAATGTCAACGGAGTAAGACAATCTCTTACTTCATACCATTTAGAATAGTATCTTAATGGATCATTATTTAAATTAGTGCCATTAAAATCATATATTTCTATATCATTTCCAACAGTTCTTACAGCTCTTTCAAACCAATTAAAGAATGCAGTTGGCTGAGGATCATGAAAATGTTTACCAATTTCAATACTCATAGCTTCTTGCTGAGCCATATAAGAATAAGGTCTGGACAAAATAAGTTGATTATCAAACAGTTTTAAAAGATATTTTTCTTTTTCAGTATTCCATTCTGCTAAAACTGTTTCTAAACCTTTCCAACTGTCATACAACTGAGCTGCATGCTCAGTAGGACCATATTTAAAAATATATTTTTGCAGAATTTCTTTGTCATAATTAGAAAGTAACTCAAAAGCTGACAATTATTATTGCCTCCATCTTTGTTTTTCTATATATATTATAACATATTTTTTTTTATTTTTCAACTGCGAACTGTTTTATTTTTCGTTTTCGAAGGCTACAGTTGGCCCTGCTTCCTTAATTTTGCTAAGAACTTCTTTTACTTTGTCTTTATTTTTTTTCTTTTTCATCATGCTCATCATAAGGATTGTGCTTAAATTATCTCCTTTACCGCCAAGCAAGAGCATCATCATAGGATCAATATCCTTATCCATCATCATCATAATCGGAAGAAGAGAATTATCTTTGTTATTTCCCATCAACATAAGAGGGAGCAAATTTCCAAAAGGATTATCTTTATCTGCGGCAGGCAGATAATCAGCAATAGAAATAATTGTTTCTACAAAATTAAAACCAAACGGAGAAGTCAAAGGAAGAATAGTCAGGAATGTCCCTGCAGACGGGTCTACTACATCAAATTTGCCATCTTCGCGCACGGTTTCAACAAAAACAATTTTTCCATTATGGAGAAGAATATCTCCTTTTTCAACTGAGTCAGTAGATTTAGGAAACTTATAAAAGATTTTACTAGTATCGATATCAAAATTGAGAATTTCAACATCAATAAGTCTACCAGATTCTTTATTATAAGTTACCCATTTACCATTATTATTTTTAACTGCAATACCATAAATAGATAATCTTAAACTATTAGAACTATAAGGGCCAAAATTAAAATTTGTTTCCATTTTATTATTTTCCTTTTCTTTTTCCTTTTCATAAGTATCAACAACTTCACGAATCATGTCTGTAGTTGTACGACCTGCTGTCGCATAAATATCACTATACAGCGATGAACCTGCACTTGTACCATAATTACTATAACTATTTATTAAATCTGCAGTAGATATTGTATTTACAGTATAAGCATTACTGGTAGAAGTAGTTGCTGTATTAGAATAATAATCTGACATTGCTTTCTACAAATGGAATATTAACTTAGAATCATCAAAAATAAACTCTTCCGTTTTTTCATAATACTATATAGTAATAACTAATGGATTTATTGTGCGTGCTATTTCTCCTATATTAATATTAGCATAAATTGATGACGGAAAATGGTTAAATCTATCACAAAGTTTTTTTAATGTAAGCTTAGCTTCTAAAGAATAAGAATCATAAAACTTATATAATTCTTCGATGATATGAAATAACCCTAACCTATCTATTGTAATATCATACATTCTTTTGTAATATTCCACCTTCTTTCCTTTCTAAAAATTTTTTAGTTAAAATGCCCTAATTCTTCATTAATTCTGCAACGTTGCAGAACTGTCTGTTTTGCATTTCTATAAGTAGTATGATCTTTCACAGTTCCACTGATCATATACCTATACTTTTCTTGAATATCTTTCGTGGAAGTAGTATTCCAAGTATAGATATTCCCATCATCATCTTCAAAAGTATAAAGTGTGCATTCACCATAATCATTCATGAAATGAACGATTTTTGTGCAAGTCAATGGAAGGATAAGACGTTCGCCAATATTACCATTCCATTCAGAACAACCTGCATCATAAACAAGAGTATCAACATATGCGCGCACCTCATTTTCAGGTTTGAGATGAAGATCATCTTCTGATTTTACACTATCCCAATAAAGTTTAATGGGAGTAACTCCTGCGGGAAGAGGAGTTGGCAGCTCTTCAGATGAAGGAAGATACCAACCAAACATACGGGCATATTTGGTAGGCTGATATCTAAACCAATCAATAGCTGCGTAAGTGTCTCCTTTAAAAATCCAGATATAACCTTCATCACCAAATCCAAAAATGGTGCGCTGAGACTTTGCAGGATGGATAATCTTAACTTCAGGGTTATATTTTCTATATTCATTTTCAGAATATGCCCTGACCTGCTTAATTGCGCCTTTGTTTGTTCTTACTTTTACATAGTTCTTGCCATTTACAGAATATACTTCAGAAACCTGTTCAAGATTCTGATAAGACTTTGCAACTAAAGCTGACATAAGATTAATCCTCCCTTTTCATTTTCTATATATATTATAACATATTTTTTTTTATTTTTCAACTACGACCGATATAAGGAACCTTTAAAATATGAAAAGTGCTAATAAATTCTTTTATAATTTCCTTAGATGTAGTTGCTTCTAAAGCTTCTTCATAAATTGAAAGAATTATTTCTTCCAAATCTCCTTTATTGTCACTGATAAAATATAAAATTGTATCGGTAGTTTCTCCACGCTTGCGCAGACAGGTTAAGATGTACATATCTCTTCTGTATCCTCTGTTTTATACCAACCGATACTTGATTCACCAGTTACAGAATTTTCCCATACTTCAACTGTGCAATTAGTGTATGTAGTTGATTTATCGAAAAGATTTGTTTCTACTTTTGTTACTTCTGGAACATAAACATAAGGAGATACTTCTACAATTACCACACCAGATTCAAAATCAGCGCAAGCATATTCCCAATATTTGTGGCAATCTTCGTGTGAAAATTCATGATGAGTAAACGTATCGTATGCCCAAGCCCAATCAGTATACGCAAATTCTTCTACCAAATCTAACATACATTCTTCAAGGAAACCCCTATCATTTGAGAGAAGATAATAATCTTCATCATCCCCCAAAAATTTAAGGCCATATAATTTAGTCATCGAACCAACACTCTTCGATACATCCATAACCATCAATTGCTCCAGTGTCAGCAACTTCATTATTGATATCCATTATAGTTTCTTCATCAGTAAATTCTGAATCATCAAAATATGATTCAAGCAAAAAAGCTGCAGCATTTTCATAATTTCTAAAGAAATTCTCCTGAGATGAGCTATAAAATGTTACTTTGTAAAAAGTATTTTCTGCCATATTTATTCTCCTTAAATTAATTCTGTTTCTACAATATAAATAAGTGATTCATCACCATAATATTTCATACAATAATCCCATGCCTGTTTAGCAATTTCAGCAGGAGTTAACGTATCATTATGGTAATAATTATAAATAGCTTCTACATAAAAATCATCCATAAATATATCACAAAGATATTCTTCAACATTAGATCTTAATTCAGAAACGCAGATAATCTCATTAGATTCTGCCTCAAAAAGTGCATATGCAGTTTTCATTTGCGCCATGCTCCTCTCTTTTGTTTTCTTAATGTAGCCTTGTCGATTGTCGTACGATGCAGGGGAGTTACTTCTGTAAGTCTGCCAGACTTAACAAACTGGTTGAAGTTAATTGGAGTATATCCTATAACATCAGAACATACACATAAGCAGCCTTTTTTATCTTCTTTCTGGGTATGCGTGTGCCCGTGAATGTTGAAGGCCCAATCAATTCCTAAAGGTTCATGCGATAAAATTATCTTTTCAGAAATCATAAGTGGGCCACCATATACATATTCAAAGACATCCTTATATGCACTTAAACCAATATCATGGTTCCCTGCTATAAGAATCTTATGTCCTCTTAATTTGCGTGCCCACTCAATGTTTCCAATATCTCCAAGAAGAATAAGATGATCTTTTTTACCAACCTTACTGTTGATCATTTTAACCTGCTCTTCTGCAGTAGGACGATGAGGGAAAGCAATTCTCAGATCTTCATCTTCATCAAAATGAGGATCACTATATAACCATACGGTTCCTTCTGCCGACCATTCAGTTTTGAAAGGTTCATACAATCCTTCAATCATTTTCTATAATGTTCCCTTCACTATCAAACCAAATTAACATTTCATGCCATCCATCCCAATCCCATACGGAAAGAACATTACTTTCTTCATTAGAATTAAAATTATCTTCAAAATTTACTATTTTATTTTCCTTAAGTTGCCTTAAAAAATCTAAATTAGTCATTGCTATCCCTTATCAATACAACATAACATCCAATAATTACATTCTGCCGTACTATTTGGGAAATAATAATGATAATGATTTTTTAACTCTTCAAGAGTTCCATCAGGATATTTTTTATAATCAAAATTTAAAGTTGTCATTTCACCAGGACCAATATTTTTAAGCTCAAGCCCAAAAAAATAATTAGTTGCATCATCTGCCCAACTATTTAAAGCCAAAGTATAATCATCTTCTTGAAATTCATTAAGTTTTTCTTTAGAGAGAGAAAGATATTCATCTTTTGTTACTATAAATCCATAACCTAGCTTGGTAGAATGATTAATAAACATATCTTTCATGTCTCCTTTTTTAATTATTTTCTATAATGTTTCCTTCTTTGTCAAATCGAATTAGTATTTCATGCCATCCATTTGAATCCCATACAGAAAAAATATTTTCATTAATATTATCATCAAAAAATACTATTCTATTTTCTCTAAGATATTTTAAAAATTCTAAATTAGTCATCTTCACTGTTATAATCATCAAGCTATAAAATACCTGGAGCAGTTGCAATCCATCTTTTAAACTTAATCAATGCTTCTTCTTTTGAAGAACCATATATCTAAATTAAACCAATAAAATCAATATCATACAATTCCATTTGAATATTTCCTTCTCAAATTTTCTATATATATTATAACATAATTTTTTTTATTTTTCAAGTGTGCGCGAACTGGTCATGCGGCCGGTTAAAGCAGTTCGCGCATATATCCAGTATGGGTAACAAAATTATGCATGTTCTCTCTTCCTACTGGATTTCCTGTATGATAGCTTACTTCAATATCCAAATCACGCATTCTGCCCATATTAACATAGGCATCTATCTACTTTAAGACATTGATGAAATCACCGCCGTGTTCACCAGTAAGACTATCCAGTCCAGCGTCATGATCTAGATCAAGGTAAAAATGGCGCACACCTTCCTTATATTTACGCCTTACTGCTTTTACTGCATCGTTAGTTGTGCGGCAAATAATGTCAAACTTTCCATTAGGGTCTCTCTCATCATCAACATAAATCGAATACATATACTTCCTCCAAAAAATTCCAAAGTCAAAAAATTTTGCGGGCTGCGGTGTGGACTGTTGAGATCGGCGCAGGCAGCCTATGTACGCGTTTATTCATCTTCATTATGAATTAAAATACCTTTTTGTGAAAGGATTATTTTTTGTGCTTCTGTGGGAGTGCCATGTTTATATGCAAAATAATCATACGGTAAATTGTTTAATTGACTTATAATAGCAGTATCACCATACCATGATAAAGTATTAGGAGTTTGATAAATTTTTATCCAACCTTTATTTTCTAGTTCTTCTTCAGACCTAATACCCATATCTACCTACATCATATTTAAATGATCATAAGGAGCACACCCCCAGAATTCTCCATCTGGCGCAAGCCATCCTGTTATGTTATCGTTATTTCGATATTGATTCATCTTTTTTTATATCCATTTTAGGAATAGTTACACTTGTGCCATCACTTAATCGCAATGTTATATCTTTTTTAACTTCTTCAAGTTCTTTCTCAAATACTTTACGTCGATCATTAATATCTTCTTCAATATAACCAATAAGTTCTTTTAATTTAGCATCACGTGCATTTTCATAAATTTGTGCATCACCAAATTCATATTTCTCTTCTACCCATCTACGATATTTCTGTTTTTCTTCTGCATTTATCCAATAGGTAGGTACGAATGAAAGAGATTCTTTAATTTTTCCGCGTTTATCTTCATGCTTATTTACTTTTACATAATAAGGCACATCAGCGCACTGCTGCATTTCATTTCTTTGAATGACCCAACATTCTGGTTTATTATTATAAAAAGTTAACCATCTTTCAAAAGTGAGTTGCGGCATTTCTACTACTTTCTGTTTGTATGCTTCTTGCGCTTCAGCTCTTGTTGGAAAAGATTGATATGGAGACCAAGTTATAAAAAGCTCAGAATTATATTTATCTTGATAATAATCATCAATTTTATTTTTAGTTAGAACAGCAGTAATTTTATTAGCTATGAATACTACTGCTATTAATCCTATTAAACAGCCAATAATAACCATAATTTTGTATCAGGAGAAGCAGCAGGATATCTCCCCTCCATTTCTGCTTGTTTATATGGGTCAGGATTTTCTTTCCAAACATTAAAGTATTCAGTAATGCAAATATTTATCCAACGCATTATTCTATATTCAGTTCCATAATTATCAAAATCCATATATTCTTCTGCCCCAGTTTTATTATCAACAAGAGTTAACCAAGCAAGAAAATGCCCGCCACTATGATCTTCGTAGGGCCAAAAATATGCGGACTGCTGTTTGAGTGTAAATCTCCCATCCCAAAGCCAGTCATCCTTAAGAGATTTATTGATCTTGCGCACTAACTGATTCATTGCTCGTTGATATTTCTTACGAGAGAGTGACCGCAAATTTTCAATATTCATAATAATTTTCCTCCACAAGTTCTAAAGGATTTTTAATTTCCTTCCAACCATTCCAATAGATGTAACTAAGTTCATTAACATCATCAATATTATTATTGATAAAATTAACTACCCACATATTGGCCGCAAATTCATCAGGAAGTTCCCAATAATGATAGAAGAAATCAAAATCACTTTCTTCAGTATCTGCATTATTGATGTTTTCGCAAAACTTCAATTCAAAATCTGTGAAATTTGAAAGAGCGCCTTTGATAATTTCGTAAAACTTCAATTCAAAATCTGTGAAATTTGAAAGAGTAAAATGATGCCCAAGTTCATGCAGAAATGCGAGAACTGGGATAGGAATATCAACATACTCGCATCCGTATTCATAAAGAAACTGTTCAAAATAAACTGCTTCTTCATGCCATTTTGTTACTCCAAGATTAATGCATCGAATATCATTATCGCCAATCGCATATCCAAAATCTTCTTCATAATCGATTTCAATATTTGCGGCATCATGCGCGCACAACCAATGAATCAAATTATTTTTTAATTTCACAGCATTAATATCCATTTTTTTAATCTCCTATTGGTTCTGGTAATTCTTTAATATATGTTTCCTTCATTTTTTTTCTATATATATTATAACATATTTTTTTTTATTTTTCAACTACGAGTGGCTTGACAAACAATTTTTTTTTTGATATAATATTATTGAATTATGAAATGAGGTATTGAATAATATGATTTTACTTAAGTCTATTGCGGCCGGAATATTAATAGGCACAGGCGCATTAGGATATATGGCATTTTATGGTATTAATAATTTATTAGGCGCATTTCTATTTTCTTTTGGATTAATAGGAGTATGTTTAGAAAGTTTAAATTTAGTAACAGGTAAATTTGGTGCTGCATATAATGGAGAATATTCTGTTATAGATTTAATAATTATATTTATTGGAAATATAATTGGAATATGGATAATGTTTATGCTGCGGCGCATAGATGCTAAGCCAGAATTGATGTATGAGATTGGAGAATAGATAACTGCTATTCGAGAAAATAGATAGTGGTATTAGCATATATTTTCTGGTGCAATGTGTGGAGTATGCATTTAGGTAGCTGTTTATAATTACCAGAATAATAAAAGTGTCTGGGGAATTATTCTACCAGTAATGATATTTATTACTATTGGTGGAGAACATTGTATCGCAGACACTATGTATTATTTATGGACAAGTAATCCTATTTCTCATTTAGGAAATATATTACTGACATTTGTTGGTAATTTTATTGGAGGAGTTCTGGTAGCGGCGACCAAGAACTGCAGTTTACCCCATTTTCGTCTTGCTGGCAATTCTCATTGTCATAACTACAATGACAAGTTGGGCAATGCTTCTGAATAAGTCGTGGGTTTTTGACCTGAACTTGCATAGTTGCAAATCCTTGCTGAATAGTTTGCATAACTACTTGCGGTTCTGAGTGATCATTTTTAAATCCGCATTGGTTCATATGATCGCAAGTAGCACAAGTTCCCATATGCTTTTGGCAATCGGCACATAAAAGAAGGATCTTATCTTCAAATTGATAGATAAAATCTACTTGTGGTTTTTGGCAAATGCGGCATATTACAGTTTGGTTATCAATCGCATGGCTACTACAAAAGTCTTTTTCAATATCAATTAGCTTTTGATTAAGAACGCAAGCATCGGAACCATTTTGAGAAGTTCCCCTATGCGCGCAATCTCTACATGAATATCGATTAGTATTAATAATCATTTTCTTCTTTGATCATATCATAAGTAGCTTTGCTATCATCCACATAAATAATACCAGACGAATTAGAGGTTAGTTCTTCAATTTCAATATTATCAATATAAGTAAGATCTGTTTCAATTTTTGCTATAGCTTCAGAATAATTAGAAGCTACTACTACAAGACAATTAGTAGTTTCTTTATCTGTATAATCGTTATACCATTTTACTTTTGCATAATAGAGATGATTGTCCATATTAAAGATCATCCTCGCTTTCAAAGGTTGGAATATTCCATGTGTAATCAATCAGTTCTCTTGGAGTGTGTTTGGTTGCTTCGACGTGGAAAGGAGCGCTAATGCCCTCGCAGTAAATATCTACTTTGCTGGAATTCTCGACGGAAGATATTGTGGCAATAATTTTTTCAGAACGGATGCGAAGAGTTCCACCACCCGGCAGCTTGTAACTTTTAAAATCAGTCATGTTTTAT
>Ga0247609_10007461_pt1 | contig 10409 bp, 5 predicted proteins | sample 172DNAGHGlowgp2_FD_193487 | JGI IMG/M metagenome (GOLD analysis project Ga0247609, IMG submission 193487) | Sheep rumen microbial communities from Palmerston North, Manawatu-Wanganui, New Zealand - 1728 DNA GHGlow gp2 | ecosystem: Host-associated > Mammals > Digestive system > Stomach > Rumen ...
CCTGGCCCCATCTCTATAGTGCCTTTGTTGGCTTCCAGCTCACCACTGATAGCCCTTAACAATGTTGATTTTCCTGCGCCATTAGCACCAATAACTCCATAGATGTTATTGTTAGTAAACTTCAGGTTCACGTCTTTATAAAGAACCTTCTTGCCGAATTGAATTGCCAGATTCGTTACAGTTATCATTAAATATCCCTCTTTATTACCTGTTAAATTTTATAATTGAAAAAAGAAAAAACGCCCCTCTTCCGATAAAGAGGGGCGCATTCTATTATCGTCATTCTTACTGACAGAACATTCAAACGATTACTCGCTCTTCTCCATCTGAGCTTTCAGCTGAGCCAGTACATCGATATCGCCAAGGGTTGTAGAAGCGGCAACATTCTCAATCTTCGGAGCCTCGTCCTTCTTCTGACGGGGAGCAGCCTTACGGGCAGCACGCTTCTCTTCACGCTGGGCATCTTCGAAGGTGCGGCTATGAGAGAGGATGATACGCTTAGAATCCTTGTTGAACTCGATAACCTTGAAGGGAAGTTCCTCACCAGCTGTTGCCTGGCTGCCATCTTCCTTGACAAGATGCTTAGGAGTAGCAAAGCCCTCAACGTTCTCTTCCAGTTGAACCACTGCACCCTTTTCGAGCATCTCAGTAATCTTACCCATGTGAACAGAACCTACGGTATACTTATCCTCGAATACATCCCAGGGATTTTCCTCCAGCTGCTTGTGACCAAGGCTGAGACGGCGGTTCTCCTTGTCAATATCGAGCACAAGCACGTCGATCATAGTACCTACCTGAGTGAACTCTGAGGGGTGCTTCACCTTCTTTGTCCAAGACAGGTCGCTGATATGAATCAGGCCATCAACACCTTCTTCCAGTTCAACAAACACACCGAAGTTGGTAAAATTGCGAACCTTGGCAGTGTGCTTAGAACCGACAGGATACTTCACTTCGATGGTCTCCCATGGGTCTTCCTTCAGCTGCTTGATACCGAGAGACATCTTGCGCTCATCGCGGTCGAGCGTCAGGATTACAGCCTCCACCTCGTCACCAACCTTCAGGAACTCCTGAGCACTACGCAAGTGCTGGCTCCATGACATCTCGCTAACATGGATGAGACCTTCAACACCGGGCTGTACCTCAACGAATGCGCCGTAGTCAGCAATGACAACCACCTTACCCTTGATATGGTCACCAACCTTGAGGTCAGCATCAAGAGCATCCCATGGGTGAGGTGTGAGCTGCTTCAAGCCAAGGGCGATACGTTTCTTCTCTTCATCGAAGTCGAGAATGACAACATTAATCTTCTGGTCAAGTTCAACAACCTTCTTGGGATCGTCAACACGGCCCCAAGAGAGATCTGTGATATGGATGAGTCCGTCAACGCCACCGAGATCAACGAATACACCGTAGCTCGTGATGTTCTTGACAGTACCTTCAAGAATCTGACCTTTCTCCAACTTCGAGATAATTTCCTGTTTCTGCGCCTCCAGTTCCTGCTCGATAAGGGCCTTGTGACTGACCACAACATTGCGGAACTCCTGATTGATTTTCACGACTTTGAACTCCATGGTCTTACCCACAAACTGATCGTAGTCGCGTATGGGGTGAACGTCTATCTGAGAACCGGGCAAGAAGGCCTCGATGCCGAATACGTCGACAATCATGCCACCCTTTGTACGGCACTTGATATAGCCCTGAATAACGGCCTGGCTTTCCAAAGCCTCATTGACACGCTCCCAAGACTTTGAGAGACGGGCCTTCTTGTGAGAGAGCAACAGCTTGCCACTGCGGTCTTCAACGCTCTCCACATACACCTCAACGACATCGCCTTCCTTCAAATCAGGGTTGTAACGAAATTCACTTGCGGGAATGATTCCATCGCTCTTGTAGCCAATGTTGACCACAACTTCTTTCTTGTCAACGCTGATTACCTTACCATCAACAACCTGATGATCGGCTACTTTGTTGAGAGTTTCATCGTAGGCCTTGTCTAGCTCTTCCTTGCTCACGTTGGCCACGGTGCCGTTTTCAAACTCGTCCCAGTTAAAATCCTGCAACGGCTGAACGTTCTTTGTTAACTCTGACATAAAATAATAAAAAAATGTTTGTAAATTAATAAAGTTAGACTTTATGTGAACTATTGCTTAAAAAGCGGGTGCAAAGGTACGACTATTCTTTGAGGTTTGACCCCATCTGCAAACGATTTAGTCAATATTTAGATTTATTTAACTAATAAATTTCCACTTTTAGTGGCTGACGGAGCGAGCGGAGCGTCCACGCAGCACGTTCCAACCACTCTTGCATGGTGCGAACGTCATTTTTTGACCAAGCAGAACCAAAGTAATAGTAGTAGCTGTCACCCTGATAATTCTTCGAGATACCAAGAGCATGCCCCTCATTACCACCAAAGGGCTTGTCGAACATAAGCTTCCGGGTCTCATTGACACCTTCTGGATACAGTGTTCCTACGAACAACTGACAGTTGTTTACACGTGGATTGTCAGTTGGGTCAGCATAAAGAACATAATCTTTGCCCAACTCGATATTCTCCTTGTCCTCAGAATGAATAACCACACCCGTTGCCAAATCAGCTCCCTGAGTTAGTCCTTCGTACCTCACCATGACACGATTGAAGTTTGAACCTTTATCTAACTCTATATACCGATGCTCTACTACAGCAGTATCCGAACCTATCGCTGTCGGGTGATAGGTGAGATGAACCTTTGTGCGCAGGGGACCGTTGTCGAGCACCTCAAAAGTCTTGAAACAATAAGGATATTGCAGTTGACCGTCTTTCATCAAGGCCGGTGTTCCACAACCCAGGGTTGCCCCCACCTTATACAGATCCATACCGCGCCCGTGATCATTATGATAAGAGTTGAGTCTATATAAAGAATCACCTTTCTGACGATTCTTTTCACGTAGTTTCTCTACGGCAGGCATCATCACCACATCTTCAATCCAGTAACGCTTTTCAACCACTAATTCCGGTGTATTCTTCGACCACACATCTGTGCCATAGCTACGCTCGCCTGTCTTCTGCAAGGCAGGTCCGTAAACGCGATAAGCGGAACGATCATTCTCCCACGCATAGTCATCCTTACGCTCCGGATAAATGCGGCCGTAGCATACGGTTTTATAAACTTTCGGTGTCCCTTTCTTTATATTAAAGGTAAGAGAAGCGTGAGGACGTACACCTGCATCAAGCAGCACCTTTCCCTCGGAACTCAACTGATAAGGCACTTCAAGACCACCTTCGTCAAACACGATGAACTGTCTGCCCCCCTGTATGCCAAGTTTGTCGAAAAGTTGTTGTCCGTCTATCTCCACTACCTGCTGTCGGAACTCATTGCTCTCGTTCGTCACTGTCACTTTCGTAGTAGTCGTTCCACAATAGATGGACTGGTCCTCGTAACGCACTCTCTCACAAGCAGCTAACAAGAATGCCCCCACACCGAAGTTGGCCTCATTCTTTTCAGATAGTTGCTGACCAGGAATAGCACGCTCGCCGATAGGTTGTACAAAACCGACAGCTCCTGAGGGTTGCAAGGCCTTCTTTGTCAGATAATCCCATGCCCTCTGCATCACTGGCTCATATACTTCCTTGGAAAGCAAACCGTGGTTCATGCCCCACAAAAGACCATAGGTAAAAAAGGCGGTACCGCTGGTTTCGGGACCTTCAGCATGGTCTTTATCGAGCATGGAACGAGTCCAATAGCCTTCTGGCTGCTGACAATTGGCTACTGCCTCAGCCAGTTCCTTGAAACGCTGCTCAAAGAATGGACGGTGTTTATAATCCTGAGGCATATCCGAGAGCACTTTGGCCAATCCGGCAAGCACCCAACCATCGCCACGAGCCCAAAAGTCCTTACCGCCATTACGGGTCTTGGCTTTTGGATAGATGTATTTTGCATCACGGAAGTAGAGATGGGCCTCCTGGTCGTACATCAGTTCATCGGCCCATTTGTAATTGGCATAGAGCTTGTCCAGATATTTCTCCTCGCCAGTGGTTTTATAGAGCTTGCTGAACACAGGCATCACCATGTAGAGTGCATCAGCCCACCACCAGAAATCATTCTCCTGTGAGCGAACCTCATAATCCATCACCTCGATAGCTCGTGCTATCTTATAGTCTTCCGGGTTGGTTTCATAAAGATCCATATAGGTCTGAAAGCATATCTGCCAGTCGCCAAACAGCACAAAGTCCTGTCCCTCTCCATAGGTCTTATACTTCCATTTGCTCTGGTCTTTTTCACGGGCTCCCATCCAGCGGTTATGACGTGCCCATGCATCACTGTAAGCCTGCCAACGGGCAACGCCCAACAGTTTGTATGCCTCCATATTGCCTGTATGGTAGGCTGCTTCATCCCAAAACGATCGGACTTCCGGCTTATGGTTTTGCTGCCAGTAGTCGTTCACCTTTTGGATAATCTCTACCGTTTTTCGAGGTTTCGGTTCCACTCGTTTTCTGGGACGGGCAATGCCTGCCAGTGAAAGCAAAAATAACGCTGTTAATAATAATGTGACTTTTTTCATCGTAATAGGTATCGTTTTTAGTTTTTCGGTTTCAGATGTTCGTCAAAGAAGTTAAAGCACTGTCGGAACAGATGGTTACGCGTATTGCCTCCGAAGATGCTGTGATTACGGTTGGTATACACCAACTGACGGAAATCCTTGTCAGCCTGTACAAGAGCCTCCACATATTCTGCCGTATTCTGATAATGCACGTTGTCATCGGCCAGACCGTGACAAAGCAGCAAGGCTCCCGACAGACGCTCTGCGCGGGCTATGGGACACACCTCGTCGTAGCCCTGCGGATTCTCCTTTGGTGTTCGCATAAAACGCTCTGTATAGATAGTGTCATAATAGCGCCAGCATGTGGGAGGAGCGATAGCTACACCGGCGGCAAACACTGCCCTTCCCTCACTCATGGACATCAATGTGTTCCAGCCGCCATACGACCACCCCCAGATACCGATGCGGTTCTTGTCCACATAGCTCTGCTCACCCAACCAGATGGCTGCTTCTACCTGATCTCGGGCTTCAAGCTCTCCCAGACGCAGATAAGTGCATTTCTCAAAATCAGCACCACGTCCGCCAGTACCCCGATTGTCTACACAGACTACAATATAACCCTGTTGTGTCAGATATTGTTCAAGGATAGCACCTTGTCCGTTCATGCCGATGCCCCAGGAATTCTTCACTTGTTGTGACCCCGGACCTCCATACTGATACATGATGACAGGATATTTTTTGGAGGGATTGAAATCGAAAGGCTTTACCATCCAACCAAAGATTTCCACATTTTCTTTTGTTGTGAAAGAAAACAGCTCCTTCTGCCCTACATCGTAAGCAGCGTATTTATCAGCCAACGTTTTGTTGTCGAGAAGCATAGCAATCGTTTTTCCCTGATTATTACAAAGGGTATAGGTAGTGGGGTGATTCAAGTCGCTCCAGGTGCATAGATAGCTCTTGAAATCTTTGGAAAACACAGCCGTGCTCCATCCGTCTTTATCACTCAGACATTCAATCTTCCCGTCCTTTCGGGACACATAGATTTTCTGATTAGCCGGTCCTTTGTCGAGTGCGGAAAAATACAGATTACCAGTGGTTTCATCATAACCGTAAACATCTGTAACGATGGAATGACGCACTGCGCCTCCATCAACTGGCTGACCAAAGTCACCTATAGTGCGTTCTAAGGTTCCATTCAGCTTGTAGAGATAGATGTGGTTATAGCCGTCCCGCTCACTTGTAAGCACAAGATGGCCTTCGGTGAGGGTAATATTTGCAAAGACATTTTCGTTGATGTACCTATTCACCTTGTCCTCTATAACCTGCTGGCATACGGTGCTTAATGGATTAGCCATAAACACGCGAAGGCAGTCCTGATGACGATTGAGAGTGAACACGGCCACTTTCGTCGGGTCTGCAGTAGCTTTGATACGCGGTATATAACCGTCATCATCAAGTGGCAAGTCTATCGTTCGTGTCTGATGACTTTTTATATCATAGCTCAGTACGCTCACACGGGAGTTGTCCTCGCCCGCTTTGGGATACTTGTAACTATACAAGCCTGGATAAGAAGCATACTCCTCACGGGCGGGTTTTGAGCCTTGAAACAGCTGCATCGAATACTCTTTCACCTGAGACTCATCATAGCGAACCCAGACAATCTGTTTGGAATCGGCGGTAAAAACCATCGATGAATTGAAGGAGAACTCTTCTTCGTTCACCCAGTCAGGAATGCCATTGATGACTCCATTGAATTTGCCATCCTTGGTCACCTGGCTCTCAGCATTGTTATAGAGGAGTTTTACCAGGAAGATATTCCCCTCGCGCACAAAAGCCACCTGAGTACCATCAGGACTCCAGACAGGAGTCTGTTGGGGACCACCGTCGCTTAACGGTTCAACACGGTTGTTGGCCACATTGAAAATATGATAGACAGCCGTAAAAGAACGCCGATAGATGGGTTTTGTTTGTGTTTGAATGAGCACGTTCTTCCCATCGGGACTTATTATATAGCCATCCACTTTTTCCACTTTTGCTCCACGAACAGTTGCTGCATCGAAAAGAACGCCGACCTGCTTTCCCGTTCGAAACGAACACGTTACGATTTGCTTTCCGTCGGGTGATATCTGAGCATAAATCTCACCATTGGACAACGGTTCTACGGCAGCAAGTGATTCACCACGGAAATCTCCGCGAGTAATACTTTTCAGGTCCAGTTTTTTTCCAGCCATTAGTTGAAGAGCGACCAACATGAAAGTCGCGCACAAGAACAATGTCTTTTTCATATTATCGTTGCAATGTACAAAATACAGGGCAAAGATACGAAAAAAAGCGGGAATCCAAGAACAATTCACCAAGATTGTTGTTTTATTTGACACTTATTTGGCAGGTTTTTAGCTTTTTTACCCTAAAACATGCAATTTGCAGGACTAATTTTTGTACCTTTGCAACCATAATTAAATATTAATTATCAATTATGACAGAGAAAGTATTCACAGAAAGCGAAGAGAAGAAGTCTGTAAGTTTTGTGGAACAGATAGTGATAGATGATCTGGCAGCCGGTAAAAACGGGGGGCGCATCCAGACACGATTTCCACCAGAGCCGAATGGCTATCTTCACATTGGTCATGCCAAGGCTATTGCTATCGATTTCGGTTTAGCCAAGAAATATGGCGGCATTTGCAACCTGCGCTTCGACGACACAAATCCCGTAAAAGAAGATACAGAGTATATTGAGAATATCGAAAACGACATCAAGTGGTTGGGATTTCAGTGGGCAAATGTTTATTATGCATCCGATTATTTTCAGGAGCTCTGGGATTTTGCCGTCTGGCTCATCAAGCAAGGCCGTGCCTACGTAGACGAGCAGAGTGCAGAGGTGATTGCCCAGCAAAAAGGCACCACTACCAGCCCCGGCACTAACAGTCCCTATCGTGACCGTCCCATAGAAGAAAGCTTGAGATTGTTTGAATTCATGAACAGTGGCAAGTGCGAACCCGGCACACTGGTGTTGCGAGCCAAAATAGATATGGCTCACCCCAACATGCTTTTCCGCGACCCCCTGCTCTATCGTGTGCTGAACATTCCTCACGTGAAGACAGGGACGAAATGGAATGCCTATCCCATGTACGATTTCACCCACGGACAGAGCGACTATCTGGAAGGAGTCACACACTCTTGGTGTACGCTTGAGTTTGTGGAGCACCGCCCCCTGTACGATCTTTTTGTTACCTGGATGAAGGAATGGAAAGGCGAAACCGACAACATTGAAGACAACCGTCCCCGTCAGACGGAGTTTAACAAACTGAACTTGAACTATACGCTTATGTCCAAGCGTAATCTGCTGGCTCTGGTCAACGAAAAGCTGGTGAACGGATGGGACGATCCCCGCATGCCAACCATCTGCGGTTTTCGCCGTCGTGGCTATTCTCCTGAAAGTATTGTCAAATTCATCGACAAGATTGGCTATACCAAGCTCGACGCACTCAACGACATGGCTCTTCTGGAAAGTGTCGTCCGTGACGACTTAAACAGCCGGGCCATTCGGGTTTCCGCGGTTCTCGACCCTGTTAAGGTGGTTATCACCAACTATCCTGAAGGACAAGTAGAACAGCTTACCGCCATCAACAATCCTGAGAACGAAGCCGACGGCACTCACATTGTGGAGTTCGGTCGTGAACTATGGATTGAACGTGAAGACTTCCAGGAAATAGCAGAGAAGAAGTTCATGCGTCTGGCTCCTGGCAAGGAAGTAAGACTAAAGAACGCGTACATAATTAAATGCAATGAGGAGCACCCCTGCGACAAAGACAATAATGGCCATATAACCACCATCTATTGCACATACGATCCAGAAACGCGCAGCGGACTTCCCGGAGCTGACCGCAAGATAAAGGGCAAGACACTCCACTGGGTCAGCTGCAAGCATGCCATCAAAGCAGAAGTTCGCCTTTACGACCGCCTCTGGAAGGTGGAGAATCCCCGCGATGATATGGCCGCTATCCGTGAACAGCAGCAGTGCGATGCTGTGACTGCCATGAAGCAGATTATCAATCCCGACTCCCTCACCATTCTTAAAGATTGCTACGTGGAGCCATTCGCAGCCACTATGCCACCATTAAGCTATCTTCAGTTCCAGCGCATCGGCTATTTCAACGTGGATCCGGAATCTACTCAGGAGCATCCAGTATTCAACAAGACCGTGGGGCTGAAAGACACTTGGAAGAAATAGAATGAAAACGGGTGACGAGTATTTTGACAGTCAAGAGTTCCTCGATATGCTGGCATCCTATGAACAGGCGGTTAACACCCATCAGCCTGTTCTTATGGATGCTGACGAGTTGGCTGAGATAGCTGACTATTACCAGATGCAGGGACAGATGGACAACGCTGAGGCGGCCATCAAGTTGGCCCTTAGCCTGTCGCCTGGTGCCATTGCACCCCTTACCTATCGTATTCATGAATCTCTCTCGCTTGGCGATATTGACAAAGCCAAAGATTATTTGTCACAGATTACAGAGACTGACGAACCTGAATATATCTACAATCAGGCAGAGATTATGCTGGCAGAAGAAAAGGTGGATGAAGCAGACACATACCTTCGCAGAGTCTTTAAGACCCTCCCGCCCGACGAATATCAGGACTATGTGGTAGATGTAGCCAGCATCTATCAAGACTATGGCTACAGCGAGAAGGCTATGCAGTGGATGGCTCGTGCCAAACAGGAAGACTCGCCTGATTTCAAGGAACTGATGGCCCGCACACTATTCGGTTTAGGGAAATATAAAGACTCAGAGAAGCTGTTCAATGAACTTCTTGACACCGACCCCTTCCAAACACGCTATTGGAATGCGCTGGCATCAGTTCAGTTCATGAACGAAGACTACAGCAGTTCCATTCAGAGCAGTGAATATGCCATAGCCATCGACCCCACAGATGCTGAGGGACTGTTAAGCAAGGCCAACGGCCTCTATCGTTTAGGAAACTACGAAGAAGCACTTGAGTACTATCGGCGATATTCCGAGCAACAGCCTGACGACGAATTTGCCTGGCTGCACCAAGGCACCTGTTTCATCAATCTTGGACAGAACGAGGAGGCATGCACAATGCTGCTGAAGGCTGCAGATATTGCCCCTGCCGACTCACCCTATCTGCCTGACATCTATCAGGAATTGAGTTTTGCCTATAGCGAACTGGGCGAAACTGACAAAGCACTCGACTATCTCAACAAGACTGATACACTCGACTGTGATCACAGCGGCATTCATGTTGTAAAGGGGCATACACTGCTTGTGGCAGGAAGAGTGGAAGAAGCTGAAGAGCAATTCAGAAAGGCCCTTACTGAAAGCAACGATGCTCCCCACACCCTGCTTCGCATCATCGTTTCCCTCTACGACAACAAATACGTTGAGGCTGCCTATAAGATGTTCCAAAAATTCTTTCAGATGGTCGACGATGATTATAAGGATGGCTATGCTTACATGGCACTCTGCTGCTATGACCTACAGAAATACGATGAGTTTCTTACCTATCTGAGGACAGCCTGCGAGCGTAACCCGCATGAGTGCCGATTGGTGCTCAGCCATATCTTCCCGAATGAAATACAGCCAGAAGACTATTACGAATATATCAAGAACAAAATCAAATGAGTATTATATCATCCCTTCTCAGCAACCTTAATTACGGAACCATCCTGCTGCTCATGCTATTGGAGAGCACCGTGATTCCCGTACCAAGTGAACTGGTAGTTGCCCCGGCAGCCTATCATGCAGCCAGTGGCAACCTTAACGTACTGTTAGTGGTACTTTTTGCCACCATCGGAGCTGACCTTGGAGCCTCCATCAACTATTTTGTAGCTCTCTATGTAGGCCGTCCCGTCATCTATAAGTTTG
>Ga0247609_10007464_pt1 | contig 10405 bp, 4 predicted proteins | sample 172DNAGHGlowgp2_FD_193487 | JGI IMG/M metagenome (GOLD analysis project Ga0247609, IMG submission 193487) | Sheep rumen microbial communities from Palmerston North, Manawatu-Wanganui, New Zealand - 1728 DNA GHGlow gp2 | ecosystem: Host-associated > Mammals > Digestive system > Stomach > Rumen ...
GCAATACGTAGAATTTTAGTTTCATTTTAAGTAGTGTTTGTTTTGTAACATTTGTCTTTCGGTTGCAAAGGTACGAACTAAAAATGTAAAATCCAAATAATTGACGAAAAAACAACGAGAGCAGACATCAACCGTGTCTGCCCTCGTGTTATGAATAGAATAGGGAAGTGATTACTGAATCATCTTCTTACCGTTCTTGATAACCAGGCCCTTGAAGTCCTTACCTACCTTCTGTCCAGCGAGGTTGTAGATAGCACCGTTAGAAACCTTCTCGGCAGCGTTAATAGTGCTGATGCCAGTAGCGTTAACTGGAGTAAACTCGATAGAAGAAATCATGATGTTACCAGTACCAGAGTACTTCTGGAAGGTGTAGGTACCTGCATTCAGACCGAACTCGATAACGTTAGCCTCAGGATAGAGCTTCAGGTCAGCAGCCTCGTTGCCATCTGCATCCTTGTGGCAGTAGTTTGTACCGCTTACGTTAACGTAGCACTTGCGATCGTTAACCTGAGAACCATCCTCTGCATCAGCAGCGTCTATGTTCTTACAAGCATTCTTCGAGCAGATAACCTTAACGTTGACAGAGTCGCCCTCAGCCACCAGGAAGGTGATGTTGGTGTTGCTCATCTGGATGTAAGCCTCCTTGCCGTCAATTTGATAGTTAGCATTCTTTACAACGCCAAAAGTCAGGTTCTTCACGAAGAAGTCGGCCTTGTCAGCACTGATTTCACCATTCTCAACCTTATAGACTTCACCAGTGGTAGAAGCAGCAGTTGCCTCCTCATCGAGAACAACATCAGCCTTGGTTACGGCGATGGTCTTTTTTGCCTTGATAGGATTCAGCACGTAAACGTCCTTTGTGGTAGCCTTCGTGGTGAAGGTAGCATAGTCACCGTTGGTAATCTTTGTGTATGCAGTAACAGTTGCAGACTCAGTCAAAGTCGCACCGTTACCTGCCACTTCCTCGCCATCGCCTAACTTATAGTAGTTTGAACCATTCTGTTCAGCATAAGGAGAGGTAATTGTGAAGGTAGCACCATCGGCATCAATAGAAGGAGCATCGAATACGAAGTTTACATTACCATCGTTGTCAGCACCGTCGCACTTGAAAGCTTCATCAGCGCCAGTACCCCAATCCTGATAAGCCTGGAACTTAACAGTCATGTCCTTATAGCACTTGATAGGCTCTTTATAGACAGGGCTTGTTGCGTTGGGCTCAGAACCATCAGTGGTGTAGGTAACAATAGTGGGAATGCCTTCGTCAGAACCTTCCATCTTATACTCGTTTGCCTTGCAGCTAACCTCACGGAACCAAAGACCGTTCTCGAAGGTCTGGTCGCCAACCTTTACAGTAGGAGTACCAGGAGCCTCGTTAGCCTCGACGATGATGTAGCTGACAAACATGTCACCATTGTAAGAACCTACGTAGAAGAGACCATCATCGTCAACGGTGTATTCCCAGCGGAAACCAGCATCAGTTGTTGGATGATCTGCAGTTGGGGCAGCGTTCAGACCTGTCTTGTTTTTGATATCATCAACAGTCTTAGCAATACATGGAATACGAGCATCCTTACCAGTCTTGTTGTTACCCTGGATGAACATGATAACCTTAGACTTTGCAGTCAGTTTCATAGCAATCACGTCCTGATTGTTCTTCAGACGAAGGAAATTGTAATGAAGACCAGGATAGTCTGCTCCATACTTGTCAACAATGTACTGATTAACGTGATTGTCATCAGCCTCATTTAATACAGAGAGGTCAACCTGACCTTTGTTAGTAGCGGTTGAACCACCAGTAACATCTAAGAAATGATCGTTACCGAAGAGTACACCCTTGCCAGGACGGGCACCAAGTTGGTCGCAAACCAACACATAGCTGTGCTTGCAGACAGCAATGTCATCCACTGTAGCAGCATTAGCAACACCTGCGAAGCCCACAAGGGCACAGATTAGAGTAAAAAATTTCTTCATAATTTAAACTTATTAGTTAATAAATAAAAGATTTGTCTGTAGCTTATTTTGCATTATACGGTGCAAAAATAGGACTTTTTTCTGAAATTACCAAATATTTTGTTTTTTTTCTTTAGAAATAGTTACGTAAAGGTTTGCGTGGAAAAAGAAAAGAGACCGTTAGTGGACGGTCTCTTAACGCTATGATGTAAGCTGACTTACTGTTTCACGAGATAGGTCTGTGCAGGTGTATCGCCATAGTGTACAATGGTGATGGTTTCCTGCTGGCCACTAACAGCCACACCAACGAAGATGGCATTTTTAGTGACCTTACCTTTATTTTCCGTGCGCTGCAGAATCTGTATTCTGCCTGTCGATTCACTGTACGAATACTCGTAAAGTGGCAATTTTTCCGTATTGGAGTCGTCAACCCACGTACCTTCTGTGGTTCCTTGACTCATCTTAACTGCTACAGAGTCAGCACTGACAAAGTCGAGGCTCTCTACGAAGCCTTGCACTTCTTGCCCAAAGGCACTCTGCTTAATGCCTGTGCCGCGTACCCATTTGGTATTAGCCAATGACTCAGGATGGGCAATCTTTGTAGAATCGGTATAGTTCTCGATCCATGACGGATTGTCTGTATATGCATCCTCATACTCATTGGCATCACTGCAAGCAGTGGTCAGGCTGATGCCTGCCACCACTGCAAATGCAGCAAATATTGACTTTTTGAATTTATTCATAATTTCAATTCTTCAATTTTACAATTCTACAATTTACTTGCTTCTCCATCGGGCGGCACCGACATTGTTGTTCCAAATGTCGTTGTTCTTATCCTTGAAATAGAGGTTCACGTTATACTGAGTCGTAGCAGTACCGTCAAGCGCATCAGCACGATGCATGTTCTGGTCCTCAGCCGTAGCGGCGATATGAGGCGGACATGGCTGAATGAGCAGGTCGGTAGCCGAAAGGTCGGCAACAGCAACTTTCAACGAACCATTGAGCGTTGCCTTTTGGTTTGCCACGAGGAATCCAAAGCCGTCTTTCTCATTGTCAAATGCACGTGAACTGAAGACTGAACCATTGGTCAGGTCGTTGTTGGTTGACCAGTTGTTGTGGAAATTCAGCGTGCATTGTCCTGCAGATCCGTCTGGCATCGTCTCCGTATCAGGAACGTATGCACCGTACTGCTGGAGCAGGCGTTGGTCGCCACTCTGCTTACAGAGCATAATCAGGTTGTTCTCAACATTGAACACAGAACCATTGGGAATACGAGTGAGTTTGAAAATGGCACCATCACCACGTGTGTTGTAATTTACAAGTGTGTTGTTAGAGAACGTGATGTTCCATTTAGAGTTGCCCTCATACTTATAGGCATCGCTCAGTTGCTGTTTGATGAAAGCCGGGAACGGACAATCGTAGAACGTATTCTCAATAGCCTTGAAGTCGGCCAGCATATTGGTCTTGCCATTGTTACCGGCACCGTCAATCCAGCAGTAGCCACCGGCGCCGTTGCTATAGTAACCGCAGTCGAAGAACAAATTGTTCTTGATAAGTACGTGGTTCCACAGCTTGTAGTTGGGACCCTGTTCGCGGACAAAGCCACGGACAATGCGCTTGAACGTACAGTTCTCGATGACCAGCGAGTCAAGTGTGACAGCCATACCGTCAGAGAACATGTTGAAGAAGTAGTTACCCGTTGCCGAACCGACGCCTGCCTTCTGGTCGCCATAGTTGTAACACATGGGGTTGTCGAAATCGATGTCATAGAAAGCGAGCTTCTTCATGTAGATTTCACCACCCTCACCAGCTTCCGGTGAGCGTCCGAAGGTAAACATGGAGTATGGGCAGCCGTCCCACTGGCGACCTTCCTTACCCTGTGTGAAGATAGCTGTGCTCTCACCAATACCGCAGATGACCTTAGCGCGCAGACCCTTGGCAACGTCGGCGGGGTTAGTGCGCAGCACGAAACCCTTACAAGTGATGTCATTGCCGTCGAGATAGTAGGTCTTGCCACCTTCAAGCATAAAGGTCTGTCCTTCAGCATATTGAGTATTCGAGATGAAATCATAGAGCACATGGCTGATGGGCGCTGCATCGTAGTCGGCAGAATGAGCATACACTTCTGCATGACTTACAGTCTCGTGATCCTTGATGGTGATGCTGCCAGCCTGTGCCATCATATCAGCATGCGACAGCAGAATGGGCTCTCCGGGCTGTCCGTCTGAGCGTGCCGTACAGGTGTTGTACTTGGCATCAATGGGAACGGGAACGGTGGGGTCAATGACATCAATCACATAGACGGAGTTGGGGGTCAGACCTGTTACAACCACATAGCCACGGGCACGGTCCTCATCTGTAATCTCATACTTCTTCCACTTCTCGTCAACAGTAGAGTTGGGGTTGTTGGGAGAAGGTGCAACGGTCAGGTATTTATACCCAAAGTTACCATTCTCGTCGATGTTGAAGTTCTCGTGGTAGGCATCCCACTTGTCCTTGTCATCTTCGTCAGACAGGTTGAGTCCTAACTGATTGATGTTGGTGTTGAAATAGACGTGCATGTCACTCTCTGTCGTCTCAGCCTGATTGACATAGATGGCCATAGGAGTAGGATAGCGGTCGTTAGTCGTAATGCCCAGATACTCCTGCCACTGACGGCCGTTGCCATGACCATACCAATTTGAGGCGTGGGCAAACGTTGACTCATCACCCTTGATGTTCTTGTCAAGCTTTGACAGAGCACGGATAGCGAAACGGTAGTTAGTAGAGTACTGCAAGTCCTTCAGCAGCAGATCAAGCTGCTTGGGTCCGACGATGGTATCGAGCAGCAGGTCGCTGGTACCCTGGACGTTTTTCCAGGCCTCAGCACCGCCACTAACCTTGATTTGCAGACCCATCTGAATCTGGTAACCTGCACAGTCGTTGACGCCATACCAATAGAGATGGATGGTGTTGCCGTGAGGATAGGCACCGTCAAGTCCGCTGTTATAGGGATAGTCGGAACCCTTGCCACGGGTGTTGTCGCAAATGAACATGGTCATAAACTCTCTGTCGGTATTGGTCGACGAACTGTTGTCGTCGTCCTTACAGGACACCATTGTCAGAGTGGTGCCTGCCAACAGAAGTAGCATGATACTATTCAATATCTTTTTCATATTCTTGATTCTTTATAGTTGTAATTAATAGCCATAGTAGTTCTTAAAGGCACCTTCTGAGCGTTGAATAACCTGTCTGGGGATAGGCAGGATATATCGAACAGGAGGCAGTGTGGTAATATCGCTTGGAATAGCATTGAATTGCTCTTGGACACCATTGCGAATAACCCAAATATTTCCGTTATCATCAGTGCGCATGTAACCGAAGAAACTGTACTTGCACTGGTTGTTAGGCTGAGCTGTGGCATCGTTGAACCAATTGTAGAACTTGGCATTGCTCCAACCCTCAGCAGAGAATCCGAAAGTCTTAATCTGACTGGTCGTGGGCTGACTGATGCCTTTATAGGCATTGTAGAGACGCAGACTGGGCAGTGACTGGTTGGGATACATCAGGTCAAAACTGTATGCTGCATTGACAATATAGCCGTACAGCTGGTTCTTAAGCATACGGTGAGCCATCATCTTCTGTTGGTCAGTACCTTCGGTAGCGTAGTACTTGTGATAGTAAATAGTAAGTGGCCTATAGTTCCAACTGTTCCCATCATGCTCATTGAGAGCCTCCTCGAAGCCAGAGTCACCAGACATACCTGCAGCATGGTAGCGCAGGAAGCTGTACATCAGCTCTTCTGAAATAGTGTTGGTGCGCACCAGGTCGCGCCAGCGGATGTTCTCGCCGGCAAACTCCCATTTACGTTCGTCCATGACAGCCTTCTGGAATGCCTCTTTATTGGCTACTGCAGCCGTAATGAAGTCAGCATCGCCATCAGTGAATGCACGGGCATGTACTTTGGTTAGACATGCGACAGCCTTGGGGTCAGAAGGACCGCCATCCAGTTCGTTGGCTGTCTCTGCGTACATCAGCAGTACGTCAGCATAGCGCATGTAGGGGAAATTGATACCAGTAGAACCTGTGGAGGCATTACCTAAGGCTGATCCGTCAGCTGTCCACAGCTTTGACCACTTATTGTTATGTACGCTATAGTCATTACGTATCACAATAGAGTCTACTTGATTGTTCTGGTTATCCATGCGGTAGGTGTAGTACCACATGCCATTGACAAACTCGCGACGCTTGTCATTGTCGCGGAACAGGAAACGGTAGAAAGCATGCAGACGACCATTGCCCTTTGTCTCACCCCATACTCCAGTAGTCTTGTTTTCGTATGGCGAATAGGTTGGTCCCTGAATGTAACCGGTATTACCCGTTGACTCCTTGGCAAACGGAATCTCAAAGATGGGGTCGTCATTGTTAACAACTTGATAGTTGCACTCGTTGACAAATACCGTCTGGTATTCAGCCCTAAGATCGTGACCATTAGCCGTGATGACGGAGTCTGCATAGTCACGGGCTATCTTGTAGTACTCTTTCCAATTGTCAGGGCGCTGCATAGTGCCATAATTAGTAGCATCGGTCTTGTTGGGGCGCAAGGAATAACCACCAGCTGTCAGGGCGATACGTGCTATCATTGCCTGGGCAAACTCCTTAGAGCAACGCTCTACGGTGACGCTACTGGCAGGTGACATAAAAGGAGAAATTTTCTTTAAATCAGCAATTAGTGAGTCCTGAATGTCCTCTCGGTCTGTTAATTGGAAGACATACTCTCCTCGCTTTGAAGCTGGAGTAAAGGTGAAGGGAACATCACCAAACATCACCACAAGGTCATGATAAATCATGGCACGTAGGCATTTTGCTTCACCAATCCATTGTAGAACCTGGGCGTCTTGCTTCCACTCAGGATCGTCGTATTGTTTTACATAGAACTTGCTGTTCTCTGCCGAGGAGATGAACTTGTTGCAATACTCAACTAGTCTGTAGGCAGCTGTCCAAAACTTTAAGATGTCACTACCTTCGTCGTCACAGTCGTAACGCGCGTAAGTCGAGTTTTTGTGGCTACCATCAGAACTGATTTGGATGTCTACATCACTATTGTAGTTGAACGTCAGCTGATAAGCATTGCCATACAAGTCTCCTACAAGTGCCTGGGCATATACGCCGTTAAGGGCACGCTCAATCTCCGTCTTCTGTGTGAAGACAAACTCCTCGGTGTATGCTGACGGGGCTTCGACAGTCAAATAGTCGTTACAGGACACCAATGCCAATGATGCAAGTCCTGTCAGTAAAATATTCTTGATTTTCATATCTGTATCTTATTAATTAGAACGTGATGTTGGTACCGAAGGTGAAAGTGCGGCTGCGTGGATAACGGTTGTAGTCCATACCAGGTGTCAGACCTGTCTGAATGTCGACTTCAGGGTCGTAACCAGAATAGCTGGTGATAATGAACAAGTTAGAGGCTGACACATAGAAGCGTGCCTTCGAGATACCGATTTTCTGAGTGAGTTGCTTGGGCAGTGTGTAGCCTAAAGTCACGTCAGAGCAGCGCAGGAACGAACCGTCTTCAATGAAGTATGAGTGGCAGATGTTTTTGGTCACGTCGGTAGGATTCCACAGGTCACGGTTTTGGTTACCTTGCTTGTAAATGTTTACAGGGTCAGTCAAATAGTAGGCCCTGTAGAGAATGTCACCCTTGGTGCCAGTGATGCTGCCGTCTATGTCGTTATACTGCCACCCATCGGCAAACTTAGCAAGCACATTATAGAATTTCTTGCTGTTACCATTTGATGAAGACAGGGCATATGCTGTGGCATTGTTGATGTCGAAGTCCAGCATATAGGTAAAGTTGGCCGTGAAGTCGAAATTCTTATAAGAGCCATTCAGACCGAAACCACCTTGGAATTTCGGGTTGGTGTTACCGATGACGGTACGGTCTTTCTCAGTGATTCGTCCGTCACCATCCAAATCTTTGAACTTAATCTTACCAGGAAGAGTGGCGATACCACTATTCGACTTGTCTGAGACATCGTTAATAACCGTAACATAACCATCTTCACGAGGTCCACAGTTGTTGCTGGTGCCATTGTCAGCAGCACTGCTGCCCCAAGGCAGGGCGATGTAGTTGTTCTGTGGGTCGAAGTAGAATTCGTCGAACTGGTAGAGACCGTCATAGACAAAACCATAAATTAGACCCACCTCATCGCCGACACGTAGCATGTAGTCATTGTAGCTCGACTTCCAACGTTTGCCTTCCTCGAAACGTACATCTTCTGTGCCGTTTAGCTTGTCAATCTTCATCTTGTTGTGGCCAAAAGTCAGGTTGGCACTCAGCACATAGTCTTTACCCTGCAGAATGTCGCCGCTGATAGACAACTCGATACCCTTGTTGGTTACCTGTCCGATGTTCTGCATCTGGCTGGTGTAGCCTAACTGGAGCAGGTTTGACTTGTAAAGCAAGTCACGGGTGGTATTCCAATAGAATTCCGGTGTGATGGTCAGACGGCCATTGAACAGCGAGATGTCTGCTGCCAAGTTGCGGGTGATGGTGGTCTCCCACTTAATCTTCTTGTTGAAGAACTGGTCGCCGTTCTTGTTGCCATAGTATTGCTCACCAGATGGGGTTATTTCACCAAAACCAGGACCGGCAGATGAGTTGTTTTCGTAAAGCTCGAGGTAGAGATCTTGGTCAATGCGGTTATTACCTGCCAGACCGATGGCAGCACGCAACTTCAACTGGCTTATCCAAGAAATATCTTTCATGAACGGCTCCTCGCTGATGACCCATGCTCCAGATACAGAGGGGAAGTAACCCCACTGGTAGCCAGGGGCAAAACGCGTAGAAGCGTCAGCACGCATCGTGGCAGAAATCAAGTATTTGTGCTTATAATTGTAGCTGGCTTGACCGAAGAAAGATGCTGTACGGTCGGGGGTAGACAGCGAAGAATAGGTGTCATAAGGATAAGGAGTGCCTTTTCCTATGTTGTTCCAGGCTTCTTGTGCGGTAAATGTTGCGGGGAAAAGGTGACTAGTCAATTGCTGCTTACGTACTTGATTTTCGTATATTTCCGTACCCAGCAGGAATGATAGGTTATGCTCGTCCTTGATGCTGAAGTTATAGGAAGCTGTGTTCGTCCAAACGTAGTTGAAACGCTTGGTATTATAAAGCGTAGCCAAAGGCAGGTTTTTGTGTACTGCCTTCGAACCCTCGCTAGTGTAACCGCCATAAAAACGACTTTGGTCAGTCCATTGTAGGCCGATAGTGGCTTCGGTTCGCAGGTTTAATCCTTTGATGGGCTTCCATTCCAGTGCAACGGCATTAGTGTATGTGTATGAATGCTTGACGAGCTGGTTAATGGCAATGTCGCTCTTTGGATTGGTATAATGGAAGAGTTCCTCTTCAGCAGGGTCGGCATAAGCAGGATCTACATAGCCAAATTCGCGTAAACCATTAGTGGGACGATACTTCAGCACATCGATGATACCACCTGTACCCACATGCTCACCGCCAGCACCTTCGTCACGACGGAACGTGAACTTGGGATTGAACTGTATCGAGAAGTTCTTCGTTACCTGTACATTGGTCTTGAAGTTGATATTGGTACGACGAACGCCAGAACCAAGGATGATACCCTTGTCCTCACTTTGTGTCAGTGAGAGATTGAATTTCACCTTGTCAGAACCACCACCGATGGTTACATTGGCAGAGTAGTTGACTGGTGTTTCACCCATTACCTCGTCCTGCCAGTCGTGAGAGGGCAGGGTGGAGTACATGTCAAGGTCATAGGGATTGCCGAAATTGGCACGGAAGAACTTTCCATTGTCAGAACGCGTACCATTACATGAGTGCCACTGATACTGATAGTTGGCAAACTGCTGGGCGTTCATCAGATCGAGAGTCTTAGAGATATGACTTACGTTCAGGTTTCCGTTGAAAGTTACCTGCACCTTGCCTTCCTTGGCACTCTTGGTGGTTACCACTACAACACCATTACCACCCTTGGCACCGTAAATAGCCGTCAAGGAGGCGTCCTTAAGAACGTCGATAGAAGCGATGTCCGAAGGAGGAATATCATTGATGTTGTCAACCTGGAAACCATCGACAATGAACAGCGGGTGGTTTTCCTGTGTCACGGACGTGCCGCCACGTACGCGGATGTTAACATCGGCACCAGGCTGACCGTCCACGGTCGTTACCTGCACACCGGAAATCTTACCTTGCAGGGCAACGGCTGCTGAGGTCACTGGTACTACAGCCAGTTTTGCACCGCTGATCGAACCGACCGAACCGGTCAGGTCCTTACGGGCCTTGCTGGTGTAACCGACAACCACCACTTCTTCGAGGGCGGCATTGTCGTCTTGCAGCGTGATTTTCATGTTTGGGCCGGCGTTGACTTCTTGCGATACCATACCAATGTAGGATATCACTACAACTTTACCCTTATGAAGCTTCAGTGTGAAATTACCG
>Ga0247609_10007466_pt1 | contig 10402 bp, 9 predicted proteins | sample 172DNAGHGlowgp2_FD_193487 | JGI IMG/M metagenome (GOLD analysis project Ga0247609, IMG submission 193487) | Sheep rumen microbial communities from Palmerston North, Manawatu-Wanganui, New Zealand - 1728 DNA GHGlow gp2 | ecosystem: Host-associated > Mammals > Digestive system > Stomach > Rumen ...
TTATCGATGAGATTTCATTAGACCGCCTGCAAAATGACCCTGCTCATGTCAACCATATGTTATCTGTAAAGAAATCTTTGGAAGATTACATCCGATCACAAGGAATGTTTGATCTCGACAAATTGCCACTATTCGGGTTCCGGGCATATTATTGTGCAGGCAACAATCCGAACAAGGTGACCATCCTACCTAATGGACTTCTTTGTAGTTGTGAATGTTTCTGCTATGATTACTCTCATTGGGGAACGGTTAGCGAAGGTATTACAAACAGAGAAGAATATCAAAGGTGGATAAAAGGCATTGAACTGAAAAAATGTGAGGGATGCTGTTTCCTTCCGGGTTGTACGCCTTTCATCGGGAAGTGCCCAATGCGCAACTATGATTGCAAGGTCAAAGCATCAATGCTTTTAACTGACTATATGACGGAAAACTATCGAAGATTTTATGCAGGAGAACCTATCATTGAAGATTTGGTCTATTCTGATTATGATTATTAAAGTTTATTTATCGTGAGTTGCGAGATCATCCGAAATTACTATGCTCCCATGTGCGGTGATTGGGATAAAGAGGAAGCAAAGGTTTCTTCTCATGCTATTTTATATCGCAGTTGTAACTTTGCTTGCTCTTTTTGTAGTTACCAATATTTGAATAAAGTTGGTTATTTAGATTTAAGTGACGATGAATTTATTCTGATTATTCACGAACTTCTTCGTTACGGAAATAAATTCAAGTTTAGCGGTGGTGAACCCACAATATACAAAGAACTTCCAAGACATATTAGCATTGTTAAGGAAATGGGAGGTTATGTTTTTCTAGACACTAACGGATCTCGCCCAAATGTTATAGGTCAATTATTGGACTATCATTTAGTGGATGTGATAGGAATATCTTTGAAAGGTCTTTCTTTAGAAGATGCGATGAAAAGATCAAATATTCGAAATGGCCAATTATGCTGGGGAAAAGTACTCCGTTCGATCGATTTGGCCTCATCGCATGCAGATGTACGTGTAATCATTACATATGTATTCTATAATAATGCAGGATTAGCAGAACTTGAAAGATTCTCTGAGATAATTAGTTGCTACCCTAATGTATATTTGAAAATCAACAATCTTCATTATAATATTCATAATTCACCGAATCTGACACCTATTAACAGCAAAGGTTTTAATGAACTTGCCCGTAGTTTTGTTAGTATCCATCCTGAATGGAAGGGGCGTATGATTGTTGTTGATTCTCAAGAAGCAATATCTGACTACGAAAAAATCCTGTTTCTATAATTTAAAAGCCATCTTTCATTATGGTGCAGTTCAGGTCATGGGAGGAATATGATGATATTCACAGTACAGGACGCCGTCTTTTGCTTGTGGGCAATGCCTTGACAAATTCTCATTTTGTACTTCACTGTCGTCTGACTCCTTTTCTTCAGTTGGAATATGAAGGACTATGCCAATCATTAAACCTTCTCTCCAAGACAGAAAGCGACATTATTGTTTCTTACACCTCCCTTCCTGAGATATGTAGAGTAGTTGCTCTACTTGAGGAATGTGATGTTAAGGAAGGTTCACAGGCTTACCTGTATCACAAATTCGACATCAAAACGGGAACATATTGCGACTGCTGTAGAAGTGTTTATATAAATGGCTTTCTAGTTGTTGATGGAGGCTATAACTTCTATCGGAACGGGCTCAACATTGAAGCATTGACAGAAGATGATTTTAGCTTGATGAAAACTGCCTTCAAAAACTCGTCATTAACAAAAAACGAACTTTCTGCAATTAAAAGCGATAATTGCCAGATTACATTCAAAGAGGGGAGAGCTGTCAGAATTAATACGATCGATAATCATCCAACTCTGCATAGTTACCGTGATGATATCTTATACGTATACCTTTTGGGGGGATGTGTTTGGAGCAGCAATTACTCTACCCAGCACAACAAAATTAAGCAGGTGCTCCAACGGCTTCTTAACTCTAAGTGTGCTGACAAGTATGTAGTAGAGCATATTTCAAACGTTGGCAGCAATGAAAAAATATTAATGAGCCTGAAACACTCTAAACTTCACTCCGGCGGGATTGTATTCATTGGGAACATAACGAAACCTGAAGTCATTTTGGCTGCATGTAGAATTTGCGAGGCACAAGGGTGTAGAGCTATAGTATATCTACATCCTAACATTTTGGCACGCACTTATCTTTCGCCATACGAGCGCCGCATTGTGAATCGTGGATGGGGGGAAGATATTTCCGAACTAAAGGAGAATTTGAAACGTCATTCAGAACTATTAGACGAACTTAGCTTCTTAGGCGTTGAAGCTTACGAGCCGCCACCATCATTCTTTGATAGTCATAACACCCTCCTTCTTGACTTTACAGGTGTTCACTTTGGAGACTGGGCGAATGAAATCATTGCCACTCATTTGGCTGGCATCGTGCTGGGCGAAGAAAAGCCAATCGTGCGGTGTGGGACAATAATAAAAGTAACAAAGTCTCTTATTTCCGATATTATCCCCGGAGTTAACCTCTATTCAGCCCGCCTTGAGACAATCGGTGGCATCCACCGAGACGCAGTCTGCGGAGCCGTGGTCATGGCATGTAATCCATTTACAAATGGCCACAAATACTTGATAGAATATGCTTCTGCTTGTGTAGAGCATCTATATGTATTAATAGTCCAGGAAGAGAAATTTGAGTTCTCTTTCAACGAAAGATTGTCTTTGGTGAAAAAGGGCATGTCCCACTTATCCAATGTAACAGTCATACCAAGTGGAAAATTTGTAATTTCAAACATCACATTTGGCGATTATTTCTCACGCTCTACAATGCAAGAAGATAATTCTCGTCCAGATGCAGTTCTCGATTTGCTTATTTTTGCTTCGTTCATTGGTCCTTCGTTAAATGTTAGTATGCGGTTTGTCGGAGAAGAACCTCTGTGCAGTGTTACCCGAAGCTATAATGAACAGATGAAGCGTATATTGCCGGAGTATGGGTGTAGTGTGATAGAAATACCCCGATTGATGCATAAAGAAAAAATTGTCAGTGCCAGTTTGGTACGCAAATACATAAAAGAACGGAATTTGTCAGCTATAAAACCATTGGTTCCTAAACAGACATTCGATTACTTGATAGAAAAGTTTTGGTGAAGCATTCTGCCAATAGTTCTTGCGAAGGAACATTGGTGGAATAGCATCTCTCCAATTGCTTAACAAGTTTAAAGACACTGATTATTCGACACCCTCTCTTTACTTTGCATGTTTCGCAGTATGGGCAAGTTGGTATGGAATCCATATATCCTTTGTCGTCAAGCATCGTTTTTACGCTCTCTTGTAGATAGTTCGGATAGATGAGAAGGTCAGGCACCTTCTTGGCTTCGTGAGCTTTGCTCCAGATGAGGTTGCGTATGCAGTGATAATATGCCTCCTGCATATATTCAGGGAACGAATGACAAGATAGAAACTTTTCTATATGTTTTAGTGAATCATCGTATTCTTTTAAAGTGTAGAGTAGCATGGCAAGTTGATAGTCCTTATCAGTATGTTGCCATCTGTCATGAATATTATATCTTGTAGGATGATAGAACGGATCAAACTTTATCATTGTCACAATTTCTCTAAGTCTATCATCGCTCATATTCTTACTTGGGATTATGGCTCTGTTATGAAAAGCTATAGATGAAAGATGAAGCATATGAGCAGTGCGTAGTCCAGACATTCCTGGAACATAGATGTGATAGGCAGGTACTCCTAGGAAAGACACGTCGCGCACATAAATTTTCTTCTCTAAATCCTTAAAGATGGCCATAAGTTTCTTTAAGTCGTTTTCATCAGAAATGGCCCATGTTGGGTCTATTGAACAAAGAGGAAAATCTGCATTATTCTTGAAAATGCTGATGGGTAGGTGACCAAAACTGTTCTGTCTGAACTTAAAGCACTCTGCCTCCTTTAGTTGGTAATCATCCAATAATCTGTTTTGTAGATTCCAGTCAATCTTTTGCCACTGTATTTCGTCATATCCTTGGTAGGTTTCAGTGACACAACGCTCCAAGGCAGTAATCAGAGACGGATCAACTCCTAAGTGGAATGTATATTTCAAAGAGTTGTTGTCTAATATCAACACGCCTATAGCTGGGATTCCTATTCCGCATGAACAATCTTTGATAATAAATCTGAGATGCTTTTCGTCCTCTGTTTTTTGTATCTTTCGTAGTATATCTGTATTTGAAAACCATTCTCTGGGTATTGTCGGAAATGATAAATTCTCCCAATATATCCTTTGCAGAATAAAACGCTCAAATATTTCATCCAGTCCCTGAATAATAGCCTCAAATGGGGTATTCCCTGCACACATCCCGCTGGCAGTCCCATTTGCAAATATCAGTTGATGTGGCAACTTGACTATTTCACCAGTCGTAATATCTACGTAAGGTAGTAGGGCGACTTCTTTGCCAAAAAACAACCGGTCGCCAAACATGAGTTCTGACTCATCCAAAACATTTGAATACTTAAGTCTGAGATCATCTGACCAAGTAACAATTTCCTCGTCTGGAGAGTTATAGTATTTTAAATCACAGCCACTGTTTCTCACCTTTGATAAAAATTCTAAATCTGAATCTTTTATGGAGTTTTCATAAAATAGGCTCCGATTAGATATTAAATAGAGGTTTTGAATGCGCTCCATGAATTCTCCATACGCACTAGCTAACGCATACTCTCGTGTCATGCCCTTACCATTAGTCCCAATGTCAAGTTCATCTAGGTTGCTGTTTGCAATACTGATACGACACGAGAAAAACTCCTCATCGCCGACAAAAAACTCTTCTTTGAAAGATATGCCGAGTTTTTCCTTCAGAATTCTTCGAAACTGTTCAATTGTATATTCAGGTTTTCTTGCCTTATAAGCCTTTCTGCGTACTACATGTAACATATCTTTTTTCTAAAATATATCAATATGACACTTTTATACTTATTTTCGTTTTAAATAATATGGATAGAATTGTATATGCTATTTTCTCAAACGAATAATACATTCAATATCGCCATTAAATTACAAAATCGTCTCCATTACAGTTTTCTGTACTTGCATTCCCATATTCTTATAAAAGAATAGTGCAGGAGCGTTTCCTTCCCAAACATTAAGAGTTATGTTATAACAACCTATGGACTTAGCATAATCACGAACAAATTCATATAATGCCTTCCCTATGTGTTGGCCTCTGAATGTTTCGTCAACGCCAATATTGTCAATAGATAGTGTCTTGACATCTTGTAGTAAACGATGGTTTCTATGTTCAATGATCTGACAGAGAATATATCCATAGATTATTCCCTCATCATAAACGAAAATAGGTTTTAAGTCATCATCGAATATTGTTTCAATTTTATCTTTATCAACTACTTGAATGTTCTCTTTAAATAAGTCTGGTCGAATATTTTGATGCAGTATATCCACCTGATATAGGAGTTCTATCAATCTTAAAGAATCTTTTTTTTCTGCTTTTCTTATCATATTGTTTATTGGTCATTTATCTGATTAAAGTTTAAAAAATGAAATGCTTTAATTTTTTCATTTAGCATCAATACGTCATATTAGGGAAGCCAATGAGTATATGAGAAGAATTGTTCAGTCATGTCAAAATTGGCAAGTGAGGTTTGTTCATTTAATCTATAGAATTCGCCATTTTCATACTTATTATGGCTATCTCGTGTTGGGTCGAGAAGCAGCCAACGGTTGTCGGCAAATGCTGCTACAATTTCATGATTTGTTTTTGGCTTTACATGTTCAATATCTATCAATTGCCCGGGATTTGCAAAATAGCAAGCCAGTTGTTGAGCTGGAATATGCATGGCACGCAACAGTGAAACACAGAGGCTCACATAGCCACGACACGTCGTATGACGACGTTTTACCACTGCAACCGAAGAGTCATCCTGTCGTTCCTTGGCTTGAAGTTCGTCATAGTCATAGAAGAGATTACGAGCCACAAATTTGTGTACTGCCAAAACTCGTAAATAATTGTCATCATCACATTTGCTTGCAATCTCATCAGCTAAAGTCTTTACAGACTCTTCGTTACTCTGAAAATAGTTGGTAGCCTTAAGCCAATATTTCAGATGATCTTCGTCTCTAGGGATTCGTTTCAATTTGTCCATGTTATAAATATACGCTGGTGTGTTTTGAAAAACGCTATCATGTGCATGGACAGATATTGGTACGCGTATGTACGGCACATAGTAATCGGTGTCAGGAATGTGACTACACAGTGAAAGAACCTGATTCGTATGCGGTAAGATACTGAGGTCATACCCCCCATCTGAATCAGGTTTTAAAATGGTACGTTTGCCGAATCCGTCGGGCGACGCACCAACATGATTGCGACCTCGCAAGGGTTTCGATTTCCGTAGGAAGAACAGTTTTCCCCCCTTGATTGCGAGTCGCACAGCCGCATCTCGATTATATGATGAACAAAACTTATGTTTGAGATCATTATTCATATGATGTCATCGTTTACTTTTGTCTCGGTCAAGTTTGTGCCGTTAAACTGAAAGCACTGATAACGGTCAACAGGTTCGTTATCTACTTCATTTCCTACATACAGAATTTGGTTGACGCTATCCACTTCAGCAAAATCATGATGCTGTTCCTCTGGATAATACCATAAATAACTGTAATTGAATTCTCTCGTTACATTATGAGCCGTTTTGCCTTCAGAAATAAAAGCCTCTGAAGGTTCCAGTCTTTCATGATTTATCTTGTAAGCAGCCAGTGTATATGTAATACTATGGTTCGATATTTCTCCATTGAGGTTTTCGTCGGAAGTGATGATATATAATTTGGTGCCGTCTTTGCAAGAAAACTCCAAGATTTTATGTATCCAATGCTTAAACAGGAAGTCCCGAACTGCATCTGATGTATTTACGATCTGTTTCTTCCATTGCTCACCATTAATGGCGTGTATTACACCTGCGTCATCACGATATTGGACTAAGTTCATTGACGATCCCATTTCTTCATTGCATGTCGTCACATAGATACGAAGGTTCTTGTCTGGAGAGGTAACAATTTCAAGCTCCTCATTTTCCAATAACGGACCGAATTTATGTGACATAGTAGTTGTGTCTTTGGTTATTATATCAAATATCTTCTCTTTTATCCTAACCTTTTCTTTCTCTGACTTAACGTCGTGTTCCTGAGCGAACTTATTTAATTCATGCACAAATTCCTTTTCGATTTTCAGCAAGTGGGGATATACTCCATTGACAGGCTTCTCCACTATCTCCTTATTACTGCAACTTGTCAATGCTACAATACTAATAATTAAAGCAAATACTGAATCTTTCATGATCATTATCTTTAATTATGGCTCTTGCACAAATTTATTGTTGAAGACATCATAGTATCGGTTAAAGCCATCCTTTTCAAGAATATACAGATGGCTCCAATATGAAGTACGTTTTTCACCAATCCGAATGGTTTCATATTCCGGCTCAATAATCAACCCATAACGATCCCGCAGCCCATACTTTCCTTTAGTATCGGTTATATAAAGAATACCTCTAAATGGCTCAAGATAGTGGAACCCAGAACGAGCATAACGAATACATGCATATTGGTTATAGCCAATCGAAAAAGAAGGAAGAAATACTCCAAGATAAAGAACGACCCCAATGCACAATAGACCATTTCTAGTTTTTTGATATAGGATAGTACCCCCATATGCTACCATTCCCAAACTGACAAGAAGCATGAATCCTCTCCACCAGTCAGCCATTATTTGATCATACCAGAAGATTATCATTGCTATCACCATCACCCACATTTTTTCGGCAACGACCCTATTATAACGACATATCAGCCAATATGTGACAGGAGCGGCAGTGAGACACATTAGCTGGCAAGCGGCGGCACTCATAGAAAGACCTGTGATAAATGCAACCAGCATCACCATTAAGATGGCTGAGATGATTTTTGTTTGTTTGTCATGCCACAGGATTGCTCCAACAAGTTCAGCCCATGTTAATTCCGTTCTCAATGTTTTTTTACGTATTAGTAAGAACAGATAATATAAGTATGGCAAGACTACCAGCCAAAGAAGAAAGAAAATCTTTATAATATCATTTATAACATCATTCTGTTCTATATGTGCCAGATGAAAAAAGTAATTGGCAATTTGATCAAAACAAATATTATGGACTGAAAAAACAGTCCATACCGAAAACGGCGCATAGATGAGCAAGGGCAACCATGAGCGGATTTCGTTTCTTGATAATGATAATGACAAGACAAAGCGGTAAAACACAGAAGGCATAACCATCGCAGCAAATGGGGTCGCCCAACCGCCATACCTGCCGAACGCAAACAGCATCCATATTGCACAAATAATCAAATCCAAGTAAAGAAGTTTAGATTTCATACATTATAAAGTTTTATTGTCTCCTCTCTATTCATTTGAATAATATTCCCATTTACATATAACTTAGTTTCATTTCAATAAGAATCATCCCCTATATAGCGAGGCGGAAACCGAGGCTATCTCTTCTCTCTGAAGGGGATGATTTGATTCGGCAGGATATTCGGCAAAAACCTGTAGTGCTCTTCCAACCGCCACCACGAATAGCATAAGAAGAACTTAACGCATTACCATCCGCATCGGTAAGTGGCGACCAGCGTTGGTTGTCGTAATAGTCACTACACCACTCCCACACGTTACCTGTCATATCGTACAATCCCAATTCATTAGGTTGTTTCTGCCCCACAGGTTGAGTTCCGAAAACAGGGTCTGATTCACCTTTTTTAAAAGAATTATTGCGATACCATGCAATCTCATCAAGATTATTTCCACCACTAAAAATGAAACATCTTGAATTGTTGCCGCCACGAGCTGCAAACTCCCATTCTGTTTCTTTAGGTAGACGAAAACTCAATCCCGTCATGATGTTGAGTCGATTGATAAACTCCTGACATTCTTTCAATTCGACATATTCAACAGGTTTTTTGGCTCCCTTGTGTATAGACGGGTTTCTCCCCATCACAACCTCCCATTCCTCCTGTGTCACCTGATAACGGCCTAATTGGAATGAAGGCACTGTAAACTTATGGATGAAAGTCTCTTCATCGTCTGTGACATAACCTTGTTTTGGAGGAATGCGAATGGTAAACGACCCACTATCCACTTGAACCATATTGTGTACGAGGTTATCGATAATAGGAGTGCCGACACCTTGGTTGGAATAATCATTGCCAATTAGATGTTCTCCACATCTAAAGCAATACTTTGCCTCCGGTGCGTGGTTAGTTTCGTTACAGTTGGGACACTTCATACTGTATCTGCTAATTCATAAACTAATAAAATCAAGACACCTTAGTCAATTAAATCTGGCAATACGAAATCTACAAGAAGCACCACTCCAACTAATATACCATCTAATAATAATGTCCATCCATTTTGAATGTTTGATACTATCCAGAAACCAAGTATAGGCATTAGGGCAGCAGTAAGAAAATGTAGCCACTCATAATATAAACGCAGTCCTCGTTTCTTGTCTTCGAAATGCACAATGTTAGCGCATAAGGCTAAAGTACAGATAAAAATTAAGATATTTACACCAATGGTTGTCAATGCATACCCCTGGACACCTTCAGCATCCGTAATGCTGCTCTCCTTAATACTGATTATAAAATATTCTATAAGAATCGCTAGGAGCAGCAGATACCTAAACACTTTTGTCCACCTAAAACCGGAGTGTTCATCTTCATCATCTTGTTGAAGTCGCAATCTTTCCCATGTATTTTGTACTCTTTTACCGTGAGCAAGCAACTCGCGAGAAAAAACTTCTTGCCTAGAGCCAAGTTGACTACCACAAACATGGCAGAACTTGGCGCCTGGCTCGTGGTCATATGTATTGCAGTTTGAACACCTCATTCTGTAAAATTCACCAATCATCATGAACAAATAGAGAAATCCCGATAGAAATAAACAGAGATGGAATTAACACTGCTAATGACCATCCGTTTGTGAATATAAAAGCAGCAATATTAATCATAACAATCGGAATAAATGTAAGAGCGAACTCAGACTTCTTAAACGTATTATCGCTAATATCTTCAACATCAATTATTCTAAACAATGTAAAAAGCACATTGACGACAAATGGAACAAAAGCCCACCCCCATCCGTGAAAATTGTTAAAGGTGCTAAACTCAATAAGACTCACCAATATGGCAAAAACAATAAGAATAATATGATGGATGCGTTTAAGAAAATTAACTTGTCGCTTTTCTTCAAGACGAATACCAAATTCAATATATTCACGATTCAGGGATTCTCTTTTACTTGACGGAACTGGGGTAGAAAGGTCGTTAGAAAGTTTCACACCTCTCTTATCTATTATAGCATAGCCATCTTC
>Ga0247609_10007470_pt1 | contig 10399 bp, 5 predicted proteins | sample 172DNAGHGlowgp2_FD_193487 | JGI IMG/M metagenome (GOLD analysis project Ga0247609, IMG submission 193487) | Sheep rumen microbial communities from Palmerston North, Manawatu-Wanganui, New Zealand - 1728 DNA GHGlow gp2 | ecosystem: Host-associated > Mammals > Digestive system > Stomach > Rumen ...
TGAAAAAAAATATGAAAGTGTTGATGATTTAACATTTAAAGATCTTAGTTGAAAATGTTGAGATGATGATGGAAATCCAAATGAGACTCCTAATGCTGCTGAAGTATATTATTGTACATTTAAAAAGGTTGCAGATCCAAAAGTAGTAAAGTATAATTCAGAGAAGTTGTGAGATGATTTTAATAGTGAATCTATGGCTGAAGAGGCTCTAGGTTTTAAATTTATTTTTCTTGATAGTGATGAAGAAACAGAGATAACAAAATGATGGATATATACTATAAATGAATGAACATACGATGATTTGGAAAGTATTAGAATAGATGAATATCTTGCGACAATTGAAGATGGAAATCACTGGGAAATTTATAGTTCTACTGAAAAAAAATATGAAAGTGTTGATGATTTAACATTTAAAGATCTTAGTTGAAAATGTTGAGATGATGATGGAAATCCAAATGAGACTCCTAATGCTGCTGAAGTATATTATTGTACATTTAAAAAGATTGCAAATCCAGTAGAGTTTACACCAGAGACAGTATACTTCATATCATATGGAGATGAAACAGGGCAAACAGAATATGCAAGATGAAATGTAACAACAACAAATGAAAGTACACATGAAGGATATACAAAAGTAGTTGTAGCAGAGAATTCAGTAGAAGGATGGGAAGGAGAAGCATTCTACATTGCTTCAGATGCTGAACTAGATGATGATGAAAACGTATATGAGTTATATGCAGAATGAGAATGAGGAGAATTAGAAGCAACAGGTGTATATGTTAGAATCTACACAGAAGAAAGAGTAGAAGCAGAAGAGACAGTATACTTCATATCATATGATGAAGCAGGAACAACAGAGTATGCAAGATGAAGTGTAGAGACGATAGCAAAGAATGGAGATTACATAAAAGTAAAAGTGTTAACTAACACAGAGAATGACTGGGTAGGACAGGAATTCTATATTACTAAAGATGCAGTAAAGGATAATGGAACATTATATCCATTATATAGCGATGCAGGTACAACAGAAGTAGGAGTAAAAGTTAAGCTTTATGCAGAAGAACCATATTACATTACATTTGTAGATGCTGATGATACAACAGTATTAAAAGAAGCTACAGTATATACTAAAGGAATAGCTGCAGCAGATATAGCTAAACCAGCAGATCCAACTAAAGCTGCTGATAGTACATGTAATACATATAAATTTAACGGATGGACTCCAGAATTAGCAGATGTAACAGCAGACGCAACTTATAAGGCAACTTATACTTGTACATCTAAAAAATCTACTTCTTCATGATGAGGTGGTGGTGGAGGAAGCTCAAGCTACTCTTGTAAAAACTTACCAGACAACGCTACAGCTAATAACACTACAAAACCAACAAAATCTACAAATTACTCTTATGATACTGATACTACTAAAGTTTGTACTTTCCAATGTAATAAAGGTTACAAATGGAATGAAAAAGATGCTAAATGTGAAAAATCAGATTCTACAGATACTGTAGATAGTACTAATAATGTAGATAACACTAATAACAATAATAATACAAATAAATCTGAAGCTGACGCTAAAGCATTAGCTGATGGATATAGTCAAGAATTCATTGATGCTTATAATTGGGCATACTCAAAAGGAATCACAACTATGCCTACTATTAATGAAGCACAAATGGATCAACCTCTTACTAGAATAGCTATGGCAAAAATGTTGTCTCAATACGCTATAAATGTACTTGGAAAGACTCCAGATACTACAAAAGTAGTTCCTACATTCCCAGATGTAGATGCTAAATTGGATGCTGACTATAATAACTGAGTAACATTAGCTTACCAACTATGAATTATGTGAATAAATGTAGATAAATATAGACCATTTGATTTGGTAACTAGAGCAGAATTTGGAACTGCATTATCAAGAATGTTGTATGGTTTATCTGATGGTGAATGAGATCAGTGGTATAAGACACACCTAGATAAACTAATGGAAGAGCAGATCATTACTAATAATAACCCTAATTTACAAGAATTACGTGGTTACGTAATGATCATGCTTATGAGGAGTGCTCAATAAAAAAAGAAACTCCCAATCTTTAGAGCACTTCGCATTTGTACTAAATAACGGCTGAAAAGGTCACTCCGTCAGGGGTGGCTTTTTCAAATAGTGTAAAAATGGAGATAACCCGGGTTCAACGAGGATAGTGATTCTGGGTTGGAATGAGGGGTATTCTGAAAATGGAATAGAACCCGGGTTGATGGTTTGTAGAAAAGACTCAGAATGATTTATATTCTCAGGAAAATAAGAAAATTTATTTCTGAGTCCATACAACTCTTCTTTCTCCATCAATATCTTTAAATTCTTTTGCTGTAACCATAATTTTATCTCAGATATTGTAATATTTTTTCCATTCTACTCCATCACCAAGTGGAGCAATCCAGTTCTTATGCAATAATCATTCTACTCACTTTACAGTAATGAACATTCCGTAATTGTACATCAGTTTTACATATCATTCATATTGTTGTCAGAGTTTAATATCATTTACAGAAAATTCTCATGAAAATTCTGGTTGTTTAGTTCCTCATGATTTTGAGTTTCACTTTCATTTTCAGTCAGATTTTTTTGCTTGTTGTTCGGCTTTTTTCTGCAATTTTTTCTGCAGCTTTTCTACATTTGGAATGAAAACAAGAGGAGATTCTGCCGTCTCGCTTAATCCAGATGCAATTTTCATATCCTGAATCAGCTTTTTTATTTCATCTTTTTTCCCTATCCAGATGAAAAGATGCTTTTTATCTTTCGTAGCAACGTAAGAATCTACTCAAAGTTTGATTTTATTTCATGTTGGGAATGTTAAAGTTTTTCATTTAGCAAACTGAAGTTTAGCAGATTCTTCCAATTTTTCAGGCTTGTTGTACCATACGTATTTAAAAGTTTTATTATCTTTATCCATTACCATTGCATCAGCTTGTTCATCTCCAACCATAAAATTATCAAATTCTCAGATTGACTGTTCCACTACGAAATCCTGTAGATTTTTACTATCTTCTTCATCTAGTCACATTGCTTCAAGTCTGGCTTTTTCTGCTACTTTTTCTTGTGCTGAAAAAGTTTTTTTACCCCAAGCATTCAGTAGAGATTCAAGCTGAGTACGTTCCATGGCATATCTCTGACGTGATTGGCGTCTGATTTTTTCTATATGTTCTTCAATATTGTCTGTATCAGCAGGTGAGAATGGTGGAAGAGTTCTTGTATTGAACGGATCAGATGAAATTCCATCAATCATCAATCTTGTATATGTCGTATATTTAGGCAGAGAAATCAAATCGTTTACACCTACCATTTCCTTGAACTGTGATGTCATTACAGCGGCATCATCATATCCAAGTGTGAATGATATTATGCTTCCAACATTTCCAAAAATCGCATTTTTGATATCTTCATCGAGCTGTGATGTATACTGGTTTGCCAAGATTAGAGATAATTTATATTTTCTGGCTTCTGAAAGAATTGTAGCAAAAGATTTAGTAGCAAAATTCTGAAACTCATCGATATATAGATAGAAAGGACGACGTTTACTTGCAGCAATATCAGCTCTCGACATCGCATCAATCTGAATTTTCGTTACAAGCAAAGATCCAATCATGTTTGCATTATCTTCTCAGATTTTACCTTTTGATAGATTTACCAAAATAATTTTTCATTCGTCCATGGCTTTTCTCATGCTAAGTTTTGAACGAGGCTGACCAAAAACATTTCTTACCAAACGAGAAGACAAAAATTGTCAAACTTTATTTGTAATCGGAGCGATAGCTTCTTCTCTTTGTCTATCCTGCCATTTATTAAATTCAGAATTCCAGAATTTTAATAAAACAGCATCATGTACATGAGAGATTACTTCTTCACGAAAATCTTTATCAGTAAGTACACGTAGTATATGCATCAATGTTGCATTCGGATATTCAATTACACTCAATACTACGTTACGCAAAATATATTCCAGTCTAGGTCACCATGAATTATCAAACAGTTTCTGGAAAGTAGAAACTACTCATGAAGCGATTCTGTTTTTTTCATCTTCATTATCAGCCTGCAAAAGATTGAATCAGATAGGATATTCAGTATCAGACAAATCGAAAAGAATCACGTCATTTATCCTATTTGATGGGATAGATTCTATAATTGTATCTACCAATTCTCCATGAGGATCGAGCAAACATAATCCATTTCATGCATTCATATCTGAAATAATCATGTTTGAGATAATTGTAGATTTTCAGGTTCAGGTTTTTCAAACGATATATACATGACGAAATTTGTCTTCTTCCTTGATTCAAAAACGAATCTTATCTCATCTATAGTCTGTATCTCAGAGTAGTGTCAATTTTTGAGAATCTCAAACTTTATCCACAGCTGGGATATTTGTAGGATAAGGCAATTTACGATATAATGTATATTCCAGTCACTTTACAAAATTTATTTTAGTAGGGATATGGAAGAAATTCACCACTTCAGAAAAACGACAATAATTCCAAATTCTTCTATCTTTGAACTCACACGATCCTTTAGTAATCATAGGAGCTAATACAGATGTGAGGTTTCACTGTACAGCATCTGCAGTAGCTGAATTGTCAGTAAGTAATGAATATGATAGAGAAAAGAAAATCTGATTTTCAATTTCATCTTTTTTCTCTTCAGATTTTTCTTCTTTTTTTCATCATGTTGGAGCTCGAGCTCGCTTTACTACCTTTGTAAAAGTGTCCCAAGCCTGTTTCCAAGCAGATTCTTCCAATTTGAAAGTATAATCAAAAAATAGAGTCAGAGTAGAATTACTAGGAACGTTTTGAAACAATGAAAGTAGATCATTCATTGGATCTAGGTAGCTTCATTCTTTTTTGAAAAAAGAAATATCTTTGAAACGGGCTTCGTTATCGATAGCTACCCAATTACGTTGTTTAGAAACTTTTGGATATTCAGTCTCTACCAAGTCAGAGGTTGGATATGAACTATAGAAAGTATTGCAAAAATATGCCTTAAATTTGATAGGCATTTTCACATAAAATTTGATTCATTGACTATTTCCACTGATTAGAAATGAAATCATCTTAGATTTCAAAGAAATCAGATTTTCTACAATTTTTTGCCAATGTTCGACAGTTCTTTCATTATCCTTGAAAGGCTTAATTTGGAAAGTGATTGTCGTTGGTGCTTTTGCTGGTGTGGCTGATACAGCCTTTTCTACCTGTTCTGTCATTAGTTTTTGTGTTTGTAGTAAGTAAAAACCTTACATTAATTTAGTATAGACATTTTCTAAAAAAATACAATATTATTATCTGAAAAAGTCTAAATTTTTACCAACTACTTCATCAACCACCTCCACCTCATCATCAGCTATCAAAACTACTTCATCCAGAATCGAAAGAAGATCAGCTGTCCCATCAACTATCTGAGCTATAACTTCCACTACTTTTAGATTCATGATATTCATGAGAAGAACTAGAAATTGTACTCATAGCGCTCGTGAGAGTTGTTAAATCTCAACCATACCAATCAAGATTATATCATTTTTCTTGATATATTGGAATAACAACCTTCATTAATTTCGTTTCTAATCATAACGCTACAGCATAAGGTAATACTTTATTTATATAGTCAGGATCTTCCTCTATAAATTTCCTAAGTTGTGGTTCTTCACACGATTCAATAAACTTTTTGTATCAATAAATTTCTGATAATATTTGTTTTCATTTATCAGTAACTCTTAATTTTTCATAATTCCATAACTTAGGAAGAGATGTCAAAATATATATTGCTAAAATCATGATGAGAGGTATGAAGACTAATATATAATCATCCAAAGAACCATTTATATTTCAATAGAGGTTGAGTATATTTCAATTTATCATTAATTTTATTAAGTTTACAATTGTTTCTAAATTGTAGATAAAAAACATACTTATTATCAATGGTGAAAAAGGCCATATAATTGGAGTCAATATTATAAATAAAGCTCTAATTATAGTTGTTAATACAGTATTTTGTTTAATTAAATTTTTGTCTTCACAATACTTTTTTATTTCCTTATTTACTTCAATTATGTCCTTTGAAAATCATTTGTCGGGAAGAGTAACCTCATTATCTCAGCTGTAAAATAAATAATTTCGACAAAGTTTTTCATACAAAGGATCTTTATGAATTTGTTGTAATGTTTCATTTGTATATGTATTATCTCATTTTGTTATTCTAATTTTATTTGAATGGAAAAAGAGAAATTTCTCTTTCTCATTTTTTATTATTATTCTTTTTTCGCAAGCCCATTTATATATCATACTCGATATACAAGAAGGTGTAATTTTCTTGTTATACAAAAAAGATATTTCACTTGGGGAAATTCATTCAGGTGGGTAGTATTGGACGACTAAAGGATTATCACCTATTCCATAAAAATTTCTTGTTTTATAAAATATTTTGAATCAGAAAATAATTATTAATCATAATATAGATATAATTAATAGTTTTACATCACTTTTAAACTGTTTTATGGATTTTTCTTTATTCTCATTATATTGATTTTCATTAGGATAATAAGATTCTTGTATGTTTTTCTTAATTAATCCAGCTTGTCTATCGTGATCAAATTCAAAATAATTGTTCGGGAACTTGATAGCTAAAGTGATACCATGATAAGCAGATAATTCTTTATCATAAGTGATAATAATTCTATCTCATTTACTCCAATCTACAGTTCAATCAAATCAATCAATGGTTTTAGATTTTCAGTCAGTAGTAATTAAAAAGTCATCAGCTGTAAATCATGTATAAATTTTAGGCAGTATTAATTCAGCTCTCACTTCATTAATATTAGTATCAAATTCATATCAAACCAAATTCCAATAAAGTTCAGAGTATCCCATTCATGAGAAATTTTTAATTAATCAATAAGTTGAATATGAAATAGGGTAGTATTGTTCTCAAATTAGTGTTCTATTGGCATCTCAAATTTTAATTTCAATATTTCAATTTGATTTGCTAGTTTTAAAAGTTTTTCATTGAACATTAATATTTGAAACTTCGATGTGAAAATCTTTTCATCAAACAGAATAATTTAGGGGAATGTTTCTAATAATTCAGTGCTTTGATACGAAGAAATTAGTAGTAAAATCTTCTTTTACGTCAATAGTTCCATCGATTAAAATATTTGCCGTAATATCCAAATTAGTATATTCATAATCCTTGGCTTGAGTAAGATTTCAAGCAAATAATACCGTACACAATCACAGGATAAATAACCAGATTCTTTTCATTTTTTGTTTTGCATACTTAAAACAATAACCAATTATACCCAAAAATAATGAAAAAATCAAAAATCTGGTCAGATTTTTACCTATTTTCTCTTGCATTCATATTCAGAATCTATACAAAATTATTGGGGCAGATTTTCAGTCCCTTTTTCTTTATTTGGTTTGCTTAAATTTATGAAACTAGACGGAAAAGCAATTCAAGCTGCAATGATGGAGCTTATTGATGATTACAAGCTCGATCCAAATCAACTTTTGGAAATTTCAATGCAGTGAATCAAAGCTGGATTTAAAAAAGATTATCCAGAATACAAAAAATCTGAAATTTTAGTGGATATTAAAGCTGACGGAGCTGTTGCTATTTATAAGGTTACAGATGTAGTAGAAGAAGTTGAAGATCCTGATACTCAAGTTTCTCTCAAAGATGCTAAAAAAATCAGAAAAGATGTGAAAGTTTGAGAAAAATTATTCGAGGAAGTTACTCCAGAATCTATGGAACTTAGTAGAATCGCTACTATGACTGCTGCTCAAACTATCAAACAAGCTCTCAAAAATATCGAGAAAGAAAAGTTCTATGAGAAATTCCAAGGAAAAGAATGAGAACTTCTTAAAGCTAGAGTTACTAGAGTTCATGGCGATAGCGTTGTATTAGATATCAATGGAACTACAGTTGTTCTTCCTCCAGAGGGACAAATTCCATGAAAAAATTATGAGCCAGGAGAGGAGATTGCAGTATTCTTGAAATGAGTTAAAAGTGATGGATGAGCAAGTAATCTTGAAATATCTCAAGCGAATGCTGATTATATTGCAGCAATATTGGAAAAATGTATTCCAGAACTTGCAAATGGAACTGTAAATATCGAAAAAATCGCTCGTATGGCTGGAGTTAAAACTAAGGTTATCGTTTCTACAAATGATGAAAAAGTTGATCCAGTTGGAGTTATGGTTTGATATAAAGGAGAGAGAATTAGCGAAATACTTTCACTTCTTGATGGAGAAAAAATTGATTTCATCGAAATAGATGAAGATAAAGAAGTATTCCTTAGAGATTTGTTGAAACCAGCTCAAATTCAATCAATTAAGTTCGAAGATAAAAAAGCAATTATCAAAGTAGATGAAGAACAAAAACCAGTTGCAATTGGAAAGAAAGCTTCAAATATCAAATTAGCTTCTCAGATTATGTGAATGACTTTAGAAATTGTATAATTGGACATTACCTGAAATAAAAAGCTGTCCGTGAATGGATGGCTTTTTTTAGACCTCACCCCAACCCTCTCCTATTAGGAGAGGGAATAATAGAAAAAATCGGAGAAGTTAATACACTTTCCGATTCTTTAAGTAATAATTGTTTCCATAATTCACACCTTTCTTTCCTTTCGGATTTCGTTGAGAAGCTTTTGTACTCTATTCGTACGAGCCTTTTCAGACTCTTTCCCAGAGAGTTTTGCCTGCTTTTTTGCAAGCGTCCTTAATTTAACTTCACGAATGTGAACACTCCTCAATGCCTTCTTTTTGATATTACTCATACGCATTGAAAACACCTTCCTTTCTTTTTTGTTTGACGCTGATAATATAAAAAAAGTAATATAAATGTCAAACATTTTTTAACCCCAGATTTTTAGAGCTTTGAAACTTGTGTTATTTAAATTACTAACCTAATATTCTAAATCGCCTTGAAATTAAGTAGTAAAAAAATATTATAAACCGCTCACAGTTTCGATGAATAAAATCGCAATATCTGAGCATAAACTCATCATTTTAACGGATTTGCCACTGTTGATGTATGGGTTGGAAATCATTTTATTTTTTTATCTATTTATTATCATGGCTGAAAAGAAAGTTACAGCAACAGCTGGAAAAGACACATGATCTCCAGAAGCACAAATCGAGAGATTAACTGCCGAAATTCAATCATTACAGGATCATGTTGCAAAAAACAAAAAGGATTATGATGCAAAAAGAGCTTTACTCCAAAAAGTTGCTAAAAGAAGAAGATTTTTAAGGTATCTTAAGGAGAATCACTTAGACAGATATGCTGAAATCAGCAAGAAAACAGGATTGAAAGTGTAATTATTTATTTCAAATGATTTCAAAAGAAGAAATCAGATTTTATTTCTTTAACGTTTTATTTTAATGGCAAAAAAAGCTGCTACACAGAGCCAATACAATGTGCCTGTGATTAAGGAAGGACAAAAAGTTAAATGAGTAATCCTTCGCGAAATCGAGAACTGAATTTTAGTTAATTGTGAGAATGGTGCTTTCACTGGAGTTATTCTTGCAAAAGAAGCTAAAGAACTCAAGAGATCAAATGTAGAATTGTCTTCAGGAACAGAACTTGAACTCGAAATAATCAATCCAGCTATCAGACACGAAGATGGATACTACATCGTTTCAGTTACTAGATTATTGCAATACGATGTATGGAAGTCAATCATCGACAAATTCGAAAAGGATACAATTATTACAGTTGTTCCTACAGAAGCAAACTTATGAGGACTTCTTATCGATATGCACGGAATTAAAGGATTCATTCCTTTATCTCAATTAGCTCCTATTCACTACCCAAGAGTAGAAGATGGAGATCAAGATGCTATCTTTGATAAATTATTAGCTCTTATCGGAGAAGAAATCAAAGTTAGAGTTATCAATATCGACGAAGAGGAAAGAAGAATTATTCTTTCTGAAAGAGAAGCTTTACGTGAAGAAAGAGAAAAAGTTCTTTCTGAACTCGAAGTTGGAAAAGTATTTGATTGAGTTGTTTCAGGAGTTTCATCTTACGGACTTTTCGTTACTATCGGAGGAACTGTTGAAGGACTTGTTCACATCTCAGAAATTACTTACGGACACGTTAACAATATCGATAAATTAGGAAAAATCGGAGATAAGATGAAGGTTAAAGTTATCGGATTAGAGAATGGAAAGATTTCTCTATCTGCAAAACAGTTGAAAGAAGATCCATGGGAGGCTTTACCAAAGAAATACAGCATTGGTGATGTATTCGAAGGAGAAGTTATCAGATTCGTTCCTTATGGAGTATTCGTTCGTGTATTCGATGATATCAACTGATTGGTTCACCTTAGCGAATTATCTCAAAAAGCAG
>Ga0247609_10007471_pt1 | contig 10398 bp, 19 predicted proteins | sample 172DNAGHGlowgp2_FD_193487 | JGI IMG/M metagenome (GOLD analysis project Ga0247609, IMG submission 193487) | Sheep rumen microbial communities from Palmerston North, Manawatu-Wanganui, New Zealand - 1728 DNA GHGlow gp2 | ecosystem: Host-associated > Mammals > Digestive system > Stomach > Rumen ...
CGTCAGGATCCATCTGTACGGAGATCTGGACAAGCACTGGGACGGGAACCCCGCCCACCGCAAGCCGTCGGACAAGGCCATGGCGGACCTGATCTCAGAGGATGAGGCGGTCAGCGCGACGCTCACACGGGAATCTGTAGAGGCCTGTGAGGCTGACTTCGCTGACGTTGATGCAGTTGCCCCGGAACATAAAAAAAGCCCCTCCACGGCCTCAGATGGGGCCGTAGAAGGGCAGGAGAGCGGAGTCCGGGAAGGCAGAGGGGACGACCTGATCCGACTGGACCGGGACAAGCAGGGCAAGGCCAAGAACACCATCGACAATTATCTCGAGATACTGGAGCATGACCCCGCGCTGAAGAACATCGGCCGCCTTAACATCTTCACGAACAGGATGGAGGTGGACGGTGTCATGCCGTGGGACAGCAGAGCGAGGCAGGCACGTAGGAAGTCAACATGGACAGACAACGATCAGGCCGGGTTCAAATGGTACTGCGAGAAGCGGTATGGAATCATCGGCAACAACACCTGCCGTGACGCTGTCTCGGTATACTTCAACCGGCACCAGTATCACCCGGTCCGGGATTATCTTGCCGGGCTGACGTGGGATGGAGCAAAGCGTGTGGAGCGTCTGCTCATCGACTACCTCGGTGCGGAGGATACAGAATATGTAAGGGCCGTGACGAGGAAGGTGATGGCCGCAGGGGTGAAGCGGATCATGGAGCCGGGCTGTAAGTGGGACTTCATGCTGACGATGACCGGTGCTCAGGGCATAGGGAAGAGCACGATGTTCCGTAAACTGGGGCGTGGTTGGTATGATGATTCACTCACCGATGTCCGAACCAAGGACGCCAACGACTTGATACAGGGCGTCTGGATCGAGGAGATGGCAGAACTCACCGCCACGAGATATGCCGAGAGCGAGGCGGTCAAGCAGTTCATATCAAAGCAATTCGATACCTATCGGAAAGCGTATGGAATGTATACGGAGACCTATCAGCGCCAATGTATTTTCGTTGGTACCACCAACAACCCTGACTTCCTCGCCGATAAGACCGGCAACAGAAGATACTGGATCGTCGAGGTCGGCCACGGCAAGAAGCGCCTGTCGGTCTGGGATGACCTTACCGACGATGTCGTAGATCAGATGTGGGCTGAGGCCAAATGGATCTATGAGAAGGGCGAGGAACTGTTCCTCGACGCTAGGCTTGAGAAGATGGCAGAGGAAGTCCAGAAACGTCATACCGACGGAGAGGAGATGTTCAGCGAGATCGAGGATTATCTTGATACACTGCTCCCCTCTGACTGGTACTCGTCGGGGCGGACAGTGCAGGATCGCAGGAACTTCTTCGAGTTCAAGGCGGTAGAGGTAGAGCGCGGGTCGGCCGGGTGTACGCTCCAGAGAAACAGTGTGTGCGTGAAAGAGATCGCCTGTGAACTGTTCGGCGTGAAGGACGACGCGCTGTACACCGGGATGAGCAAACAACTTACGAGGGACATCCGCCGCATCATGGAAAGAATGTCCGGGTGGCGAAGGTATGAAGCACCGCACTGGTTCGGGGTGTACGGCGGCGGCCGCAGAGACGGGTATTATCGTGTCGGATCAGAGGATGACCCGGCTGTATCGGGTCTCGATTAAGCGGGCCGATGTTGCATCGGCGCTACAGAAATTGTCGCGTCGGTGCAACGAGCCACGGGCGAGAAAATAGTAGAACATGTCTACATTAGAGTGCGGAAGAGTGAGGGGGGGGTTGTGTAAAAACGGAAAAAAAAGTTACACAACCACAGGTTGTACAGAGAGGTTGTGTAAAAGGTTAGGGGCCTAACAATAGGACCCCCAAACGAAAAAACGCAATGAAAATAGCCAAATGCAATGAATCTGCAATGCAGAAAAATCCCTTAAAATAAGGCTTTTTGCTTATTATTATATAATTCATTGCAAATTGCATATCTATTATTAATAAAGGGGGTATAGGTAGGTTATGTAAAGAAAAAAAAGATGTACAACCTACCTCATTTATATATATGTTATAGACCCCTGTTGCAATGCAATACGCAATGTGTCGACACGTAGTTATCGAGATCACTTTAACGCTCTGGCACGTGGGGAGCGCGAGGGGTAAAAGGGGGTAACTTGAGAGAGTCTTTAGTAGAGAACTATTTAGTCCGACAGGTAGAGAAGGCGGGCGGTATGTGCTTCAAGTGGGTGTCGCCCGGCAACTCCGGTGTGCCTGATCGGATCGTACTGTTGGACAGGCAGGTCTGCTTTGTCGAACTGAAAGCACCGGGGAAGAAGCCGCGGCCTCTGCAGGACTATGTCATAGATAAGTTGAGGTCGGCAGGATATCAGACGGAGGTGATCGACTCCAAGGAAGGGGTGGATGACCTGATCGAACTGATGACGTATAACAGGTGGCTTATCGGAGGGTAGTGATATGCGGTATGTACCACACGAATATCAGAAGAGGGCGATCCAGTTCGCTCTGGAGCATAAGAGATGTATGCTGTCACTGGATATGGGCCTTGGCAAGACAAGTATCACACTGGCAGTCATCGCCCGGTTGCTTGATCAGTTCGCTGTGAACCGCGTACTGATCATCGCACCAAGGTATGTGGCTATGGACACATGGCCAAGAGAGTTGAAGAAGTGGGACTTCGGATCTGATTCAGAGATCCGCATGGCTGTGGCTGTCGGCTCGGCGGCTCAGCGGAAGAAGGCGGTCGAATCTGATGCGGATGTCGTCACGATCAACAGAGAGAACACGCAGTGGCTAGTAGGGGAGTACGGATCTCAGTGGAACTTCGACATGATCGTCATTGATGAGTCATCCTCGTTCAAGAGTTACAGTTCACAGAGGTTCAAAGCACTCAGGAAGGTTCTTGGTAAGACCGACAGGGTCATCGAACTGACCGGGACACCGAGGCCGAGAAGTTTGGAGGATCTCTGGCCGCAGATATATCTGCTCGATGCAGGCAAGCGCCTCGGCAGGTCGATGACGGTCTTCCGGGAAGCATTTGAGAAGCCCGGCAGACGGAACGGGATGCAGATCTATGAGTGGATCCCCCGGGACGGTGCAGAGGACGACGTGTATGAGCGCATTTCAGACGTCGTGATGAGCATGAAGGCGGAGGACTGGATCTCTGTACCTCCGGTCACTGTGATCGACCACAGCGTTGCTCTATCGGCCTCACAGAGGGCGCTGTACATGCAGATGTGCAGAGATCAGATCGTGAAGATCGAGGAGAACCCTGTCGTCAGCGTGAACGCCGGTGCTCTGGCCGGAAAATTATTACAGATGGCCAATGGCGCTGTGTACGATGAGGAGGGAGGCGTGAATCTCTTCCATGACCATAAACTGGAATGCCTTCAGGAGATCCTCGAATCTACTGAGGAGCCAGTGATGGTGTTCTACTGGTTCAAGCACGATCTGGACCGGCTGAGAAAGTATTTTGATAAACTGAAACCGAGAGAAATCCAAGGACCGGATGATATCGCTGACTGGAATGCGGGTAAGATCCGTCTGCTGTTCGCGCATCCTGCGAGCATGGGGCATGGCCTGAATCTGCAGGACGGTGGACGGATCATCGTGTGGTTCTCGCAGACGTGGAGCCTTGAACTGTATCAGCAGGCGAACGCCCGCCTGCACCGGCAGGGGCAGAAGCAGTGTGTCCAGATACACCGGATCATCTGCGAGCATACGGTGGACGAGGATGTCGTCAGGGCGTTGGAGCGTAAAGACTGCGGACAGGAAAATATGCTTAGCGCGGTGAAGGAAGGGATCTACCGCGAAGGAGGTCAGGCGTGATCAAGTTCAAGCACGATGATACTGCGACGTGGAGCATCGCGAGCATAGACTGCCGTGCCTTCCGGGATTGGGAGAAGGGATGGATCTCAGCCCGAACAGCGGCAGAAATTATTAGAATCAATAACGGACTGAGCGAGTTAAGTGTTGATGAGTTCCTGCTGAGTGCAGTCGAACTTGGATACAGGGGAGGTGATGAATCGGATGGCTAAAGGCGGACGACGAGAGAAATCCAGTATGAATCCTGATCCAGATTTCATGCGTAAAGCACTGTCACATGCAAGGCAGTGTCAGAAATTGCCACCGGTCGATCTTGCCGATGCGGAGCAGGTGAAGGCTCGGATCGAATTATATTTCGATCTGTGCATGGAACATGGTATTCGCCCCGGGGTCGAGGGGCTGTGCACGGCACTGCATACGAATCGTAAGACTCTGAATAACTGGGCGAATGGCGTCACGCGCATGGGATCTGAACAGCAGAAGGCTGTGGTCGGCGCGAAGCAACTGCTCGCGGATCTTATGGAGCAGTACATGATGAGCGGCGAGATCAATCCTGTGGCGGGGATCTTCCTTGCATCGAACCAGTTTGATTACGACAGGAACGCTACGGTGCAGGTACAGACCACGAACGTGATAGCGACGAGCGATGACCCGGCTCGTATCGCTGAGCGGTACAGGAAGGACGCCATCGATGTCGCTGTATCCCCCGCACCCGAGAAGATCGAGATGGATAAATAAAAAAAGACCGAGAACCAGTAAATCTATTACTGATCCTCGGTCTTATCTTTTTGTTCAGCGATGTATCTGCGGAGTGCTTCCCTGATGAACTCTCTTTTGTTTTCGATATTCTCGTATGCTTCGATTAGTTCTGCATCTTTTTCTCTGTTGAGTTTGAAGGTGAACTCCCGAAGCGTTCTTTGCTTGTATTCGTTTTCTTTCTTCCTCATGCTATCCGTTCTTTCTCTTTTTCTTCTTGGCTTCTCCTCTGTCATAGTCTTGTCTCCTTATTTTCAATCTTAACACAGAAGGGCGGGACTGCGCCCGCCCAATCTGCAAGTCGGAAGCCGTACCCCTACGGCGGTTTACTTTAGAACTGATAACTGGCTCGAGTATCCTTCGAGTCCCCAGTCTTCCATCAGTTGGTACTGGATCGTTTCTGCCTCGTACCAGTCATCAGCATAGAATGTCTTCTGTTTGATCTTTCTTCCGGTGTAGCACCGGTTACCGATCCATTTGTCTGCATAAATCTGCAGGATGAACTTCATTTTCTTTGTCATGCGGCTACCCACCTCCCGTTCTTCTTTACATAGATCGCATCTACTGCCTTGTAGTTTTCATCTGCTACGTAGTAGTACATGTCGTCGTCCTGTCTGTTGTAGTTCAGGCTCCGCATCTTTCTGAATGCGGCGGCCTTCGATCTGTGGCTTGATACCTCATGTTCTACGCCGATCATACCGGCGCGAATTACACACATCACTCTGTACATTATCTGTCCTCCTCTATGTAATCTCTGATGTAGTATTTCTTGTACTGTCTTGCGTTCCCTATAGCGTCGGCTACAATTTCTTCTACCGACATGGTGTATCTCTCGCCAAACACTTCCATTTCCGTAGGCTGTCCATACATATGGGACTTGATGCCTGTGCATGCTTCCCAGATCCATGCGTCGTAGATATGCTCCTTGTTGTCCAGTTCGATGTCGATGTAGAAGTTATCTCCTACGTCGAGTGTAGCAATGTGAGTAAATCTCAGTGTGTTCATTATTTTTCCTCCTTCTGTGTATTAGAAGCACTTGTCTTCTTCTTTGAGATTTCCGAATTCATCGTATGTGCGTTCATAGCATGATATGAGCGATGCATCTTCCTCGAATACTACCAGTGCTTCTCTGATTGATTTCATCGCGCATTTAAGACTGCTGTACTCGTAGGTGTGCTCTTCTCCGTTGTTCCTGTCTGTTACTTCGTAGTACGTGTATGTATTACCTGTTGCAAGTATCATTATCTTTTCTCCTCTCTATCCTTCTGCAATCTCTGTCAGAGTGTCGATCGCGCTCTGCATACTCTCCAATGCCTCATCGAGGGAATCTACATACTCTTCCATCTGCTGTCCCCGATCGGATCCCTGAATGCTTTCCGGCAGGTTGTCGAGTGCGTCCTGCTCATCGCACTTGATCGATTCGATCTCGCTGTTGATGTACTCGAGTTCTTCGAGTAACTTGCTGATCTTTGCTCTTCTTGACTTGTTCATTTTTTCTCCTCTCTCATCTTATTGGCGAGGCGGGTGATCCCGCCCCTCCATCCTGTCTCTTTGCAGTAGGCTTCATAATCTACACCTACTGATTCAAGGTATGCTCTCGCATCCTTCTGTGTCTTCGCTGTGTAACTGCGGCTGATTGCGTTCAACTGTGCTTTGCTGTATCTGCTTCCTCTGTATCCTCTTGCCATCTTCTTATCTCCTTCCCATCAGTTTCTTGATGTCATTTGTCTTGGCGAGTTCTTCTTTGTACCACTGCGGCAGGTACTCTTTGTATCTGTCGACGAATGCTTTGACGTATTCGTTTGAGGTGAACGTTCCTTGGAACAGGATCTCCGTCTCATCTTCTCTCTGCATCACGCACTGTCCTCGACCCTGATCCGGTTTGCTGTGCGGCTGATGTCCGAGTACCACCTGATATCCGGTGCTGTTGTTGCACTTCATGCACAGTTTAACTGAGCACTGCTGACGAATCGTCGTTGAGCAGACGCTCGCTACCGGATATTGGGTGCAGATGATGAGGTGCATGTTACAGGCTCTTCCCATGCGAGCCATTCTTTCAACCTCGGCTTGAATCTCCTTGCCGAGTTTTCTTTCTTCGGGCAGGGATCTCGATGTGATGTCTGCGTACTCATCGATCACGACGTAGATCGGATTCTTCTTGTACTCGACTTCACCTGCATCGACACACTCGATGTATCTCTTCATCATGTGATCGTTGAGGTTCCGCATCCTCGCGAGCATCCGTCGCAGGTCACAGCAGACAGGGCAGAGGAATCTGTACCGAATCAGTTCGACATACTTCATGTCGAACAGGTAGAACTGTGCTGTCGGATCGCTTGCATAAATCTGAGTGATGATTGTGTTGAGCATGACGCTCTTACCAGATCCCGACTGGCCTGCAATCAAAAGGTGCGTCCCGAAATCGAGCCGCACCTCGTTGCCGTTGTAATCTCTTCCGATTGTTACTGGTTTCATTTTGCTTCCTCCTTATTTCTGTGACCACATATCCGATGCGAATGTGTATGTCTTATCTCCGATCTTGACGTCGAGCGCTTCACAGCACATCGTTGTGTATGTTTTTGATTTGATTCCCTTTTCCGGGAGGTTCTGGTCCGGTATGATCCAGAGGTCGTTTCTGGGATCTCTGATCTTGAAGTAGATGTCAACCTCGCCATTGCTGAGGATCGTTGTGTACGTCCACATCTCGTATCTTCCATCGAGATCCCAGTAGATCTCATTCGCTCTGAACTCGTTGTCGTACTCTCTGATTCGAATGAGATCATCAATGATTGCCTGTGCATCTTCGTAATCATCGTCGTCATTCTCAATCTTGCTGAGGTAGTCGATGTAACTGTCGACGTTCTGCTTTACCAGATGGCCGTAGATATCTATGATTTCGCTGACCATGAATCCATCGAACGGCTCGTATGGAACCTCGCGTTTTTTCATAAGTTCGAATAAATCTGCTGTTGCTGACTTCACTGTGTTCTTGAACATTTTCTTATCTCCTCTCTTACCATGTGCATGTCTTCCCGAATCTGACGGTCAGTGTCTTCTGCCACCCACCGGATGTGTTCGGGGTCTTTCCTGTGTTCTTGTCGATCATCTTGCAGGATCTGATCATCTTTGCCAGATTGCACCATCCGTTCCGGTGCGAGTACCCCATGATCTTATCTCCGTCGATGTAAAGGTTCCGGTACATTGCGTTCCCGATCTGGACCTTTCCAGATCCGCTCTCGATCTCTTCCATGATCCGGTCCATCGCTGTCACCGGCTCGATCTCTACTCCGTTTTCCCGGCACCAGAGGACCGCTCTTTCGAGTGATCCGAACTGGGCCATGATCTGGTGGTCACCGAATCGTTCGGTGTCCGCATAGATCAGCCATGATGGCCATCCGTAGTTATCGATCTTCTCGATCGATACGTTTCTCATTCCGTACGTGTTCATCTTCTGGTCTCCTTCTCTTAGAATGTGTAATCGTAGTAGTAGTCCGCTTTTCCGAACGATACATTTGCTCTGCGGTACTTGGTGATCTTGCCGCGTCTCTTGAGATCCTCCGGGTTGATGTCGTTGTGTACGAGGAACAACCGGAGTCTGAACTGTTCGTTCTTATCTTCGCATCTGTCGATCTCGTCCAGAATGTCTGCCGTGATCGTTACTGTCCAGTACCAGTAGTTCCCGCGTTTCGTCATCTTGTACACCGGGTTCTGCTCGTTGCTGATCAGTTCCCAGTTGTTGTCCATGCATGGTTCCCCGATGTGCTTGTGATCCATCAATCTTACTGTTACGTGTTTCTGATCTTTGACTTCGATCACCTCGTAGGCTTTTCGATCTGAGTATAGGTACTCTGTCATTCCGGTGCCTACCTTGATCTCGTCGGTGAACATTCTGTTCTCTTCGAGTCTGTTGTCTAAACTTCCATACCATCTTCTTGTCATGTTCAATCTCCTTTCATTTTCTGTTCATGACTCCTCGGGGTTTTTATGAATCAGCAGGGGGAGGGTGATCTCTCTGCTGACTCGTGAAAGCCTCGGGGGCTTTCAGATCATTTGATCAGACTTGCTACGAGATACCAGTGACCTTTTTCGTATGTCACCTCGTCGGTATCTTCGTCGTACAGTGACGCGCAGGGCACTTCCTCCATTTCGAAGTAGTAGCATGGTCCGTATTCTCTCCACTCGCGCCGCATGTTTTCGGTGAAGGGCAGGAGCGCATCCTTTCCGCTTTCGATCATCAATTTTCCCTCGCCCTCGTCGATGTTGTCTCGGATCCATCTTCCGAAATCTCGTATTGCTCCGGTCATTGTTTTGCGATCGCTGTATCCATCAACGATCCAGTGCTTGTCGCTTTCGCGGTAACTTGCAAAGTGCATCATTCTGGTCTTCCTCCTTTTCTCCAGTCTCTGATCTCTTCAACCGACATGCGGATCACGTATCCGCTCAGCAGTAGCCCGATGATCTCGAGCAGGCTCATCTCGTATGTCATTCTGTGATCTCCTCGATCCACCGGACCGTGTAGCCCTCGGCCTTGTTGATCCGCTCGATCTCATCTTTGTGGGTGTAGCAGTAGTACCAGAGGGGCTCCATCATGGACCCCTCGTAGCCATCGGCCGTGATCATCACGCTCCGCTGACCGCCTCCGGGGATTTCTTTGACCCGGTATGTTTTGATCTTTTCTTTCATCTTTCTGATCTCCTTTCTGTCAGTGCTCATCGTTGTATGTGGACTCTCCGAAGGGGCATCCGTGTCCGCTTTCCAGACAGATCTTGCATGCTCCCGGGCACTTGTGCAGGCCCTCGAAGTAATCGTCGCTGTGGTTTTTGTTTCCGCCGGTCAATCTTGTGCTGAATACCGGGAAATCGTAGGGGTTATCGATCTTGACGCCGTCCCATTCGCTGAACATGATCGCCAGATTTGACGGGATGGCTTTGAATCTGTTGCCGCCGTGCTTTCTGACGAACTCGTTCACCGTGTCATATTCTTTCGTATACGTCCACATGATGAAATCTGGATGTTTCTTGGCTGTCTTGATCATCAGATCGAAGTAGAGCGCGCTCGGGATATCTCCGCCGACGTGCCACCGGAAGTATTTGTTCTTACGTCTCCGGCTCATCTTGTCGTCGATCTGATCGAAGTATCTGTTGATATCTCTTTCCATCAGAACCGTGTTCTTGACTCTGGCATCCAGAACGTTTCCGGGGAACCGGAGGCAATCTCTGACGTCGTAGCAGTACTGCTTGCACTCTTTGCAGTGTCCACAGGTGTGGACCGGCAACAGACTGACATTCAGTACCTTTCCAATCTTTGCGTTTCCGCTTGAGATCGTTAACCGGATCTGATCCGGTCTCATTGCGCGATACTTGCGCTTCGCTTCCTTCGCGAGATCTAAGAATTTTTTCAGTGTTTCGAACTTGATTTTCATGGTTTTTTCACCCTCCTATTAATTGGCGCCCGGCCCGGCTCATGCACCCGCGGCCCGGCATGTGAAGGCGGCCTTTAATAGCGCCGCCGTTTTGGGGTCTCACATTTCCGACTTTTCCCGGCCCTTACCCTCCCGCCTGTCACTGGCGGGCCCTTGGGGCCGTCTCTCTCTCTTTGCGTGGTTTCCCTCGTGAAACGCGGGTCTTGATCCGTTGCCTACCGGATCGCGTCCCGTTCACGAGCCCGTCACACGCTAGGGCTTTCACCTCGTCGTCTATGCACGCCTATGATGCGGAGCCCGGAACGTCTCACGACGTGCCCGGCCTTAACGCGCGCCTGTCACCTCACCTACTCACCGACCGGGGCCGGGCCCGCCGTATTTGGGAAGCGCTACGTCCATAGGCCGCAACGCCTCGCGGGT
>Ga0247609_10007473_pt1 | contig 10397 bp, 2 predicted proteins | sample 172DNAGHGlowgp2_FD_193487 | JGI IMG/M metagenome (GOLD analysis project Ga0247609, IMG submission 193487) | Sheep rumen microbial communities from Palmerston North, Manawatu-Wanganui, New Zealand - 1728 DNA GHGlow gp2 | ecosystem: Host-associated > Mammals > Digestive system > Stomach > Rumen ...
GGATTTGCCCTTGCCGATGATGTAGAAGCGGTTGAACGTGCCGCTGATGTTGAACATCGTGCCCACGTTGTTGCCCTCTCCGCCGCGCATGCCGTCGGTGAGCAGACGGACTGACTCGATATACTTCGAGAAGTAGTCGATGATGTCAGCCTTGGTGCTGGTGTACTCACCGGGTTGATCGCTATAGTTCTTCACCTTGATCAGGAACAAGGTGTGACCGTCCTCGTTGGGGGCGGTGACATTGTCGTTGGTGATGCCCCAGCCCGGATCGACGTGGAAGTAGTCCCACCACAGGAAGTTCCACTCACGGTCGATGAGGTACTGTTCACCATAATACACATTACCACCGGTCACCGCGGTCGTCTTGATGCCGGGGATCTCGGGGTTGCAATAAACCCACTTCAACAGGTCATACATCTGGTAGGGGTTGGTCACTTCGTCAACCATGCTGGCCTCGTGGGTTGCACCCGATGCATCGGTCCAGGTGTAGGTCTTGGCGGCATACCAGTCATAGTCATGGGTGACTGTCGGGGCCTTGGCCGGAGCTTGGTCGGCATTCAACTTGGGGGTTGTGGCGGGCAGGGCATCCTCCGTGATCCTCTGGGCATGGGAGGGTGCTGTGCCGAGCAACACAAACAGGGCTGCTGTCATGAGCCCAAGAATGTTTTTAGTCCTCATAATTAGTTAATATTAAAAGTTAATAAAAAATACAATTGTAATCATTGATAATTCTTGGCTTCGTTTTTGTCTTGTTTTCCCATCATTTGGACCAGCTCATTATGGAGTAGAAAAAAAGGGGTAATATTATATATAATGTGCTATCCTGGATAGACTAACAAAACAGCAAAACATTTTCTTGCTGCAAAGAAAAGAAAAATTTCTGAATTATGCAATAATTTTTTATTATTTTTCTGTTTTTGCTTTCAATTATTAGGAAAAAATCACCTGGCGCTCGCGGGCCGCCCCCGTGACCGCCGCTAGCCACCGTGGCAGGGTCGTTCTATGTCGCCGCTCCTGTGGCGACGAGTTCTCGCTTTTTTCCCCTTTTGTTGTAAAAAAAAGAGGGAGGCGCCCGCCGGGGTGCCTCCCTCAATCTATTGGTGATTAGTCGTTAATGACTAATTCCTTGCTTCACTTAGCGAATCACCTTGGTGGTGCTGACCTTGCCGTCGCTGTAGCGGGTGATCACGATGTTCACACCATCGAACGGCTCGTCGCTCTGCATACCCAGTGAGTTAACATAAGTGCGGCTTACTACCTCACCATCGTAGAAGCCGTTCCACATCTCGATAATGCCAGTGGTGATGTTGGGATTATCTTCACCCTCGGAAGCGTTGTACGCGGGCACCTCGTCATCGCGGTTACCGCGCATCATGTTGCGTCCACTAATGCCCTGACCGGTTGACCTGTAGTAGAAGCGTACATAGACAATCAGGTCATCGAGGCCGTTATCAAGGGCACCGAACTGGATTCTGCTATTCCAGGGCTGATTGTCCATCGGGGGCTCCTCAACATCGATGAAGAGGTGACCATCGGAGGTCGGACCTTCATAGACCAGGATAGGTTCTGCACCATAGACGGTACCGTCACCCTCCCAGTGCTCACCAGGCTTCACGGGACGCTCGGGATCCTCAGGAATGAGGGTGCAACCACGCAGGTTGTTGCCCGGGCTCTGGACCCAAACGCGGAACATGTAGGGTTCATACTGGATGTTGGAAACATCAGCACTAGGCAGGTCGCCGAATGCCTCCACTCCCAAGAATACGAGACTGCAAGGACCACCGACACCATCCCATTGGGTCGAGCCCTGAGGACCGCGCTGGAGCTGGGCCTCGGTGCTGACCATTCTAACCTGGCCGACACCAGTCTTCCAGATGGGAGCACCATAGGTGTTGTCCAGACCATCTACCTCGAAGTAGCGGCGCTGGATACCCCAGGTGGATACTGAGGGAGCATAGGTCATGAAGTTGACACCATAGGTACCAGTAACGATGGGCGTGCTGTCATCAAAGTAGTGGTAGGTCTCCTCGGCGGGATACTGATGCGTCTTGTTGGGTGAAGTCGCAAGCATCTCCTCATACTTCTGTGCATTCTTAATGTATTGCAACTGAGTGATGTAGTCCTCGCCCAATGCGGGATTTGCATCTTTCTTGCTCTGCATCTCGTAATACAACACATCAGGATCCTCACCGGGCAGGTACATACCTACGTCGGCAGTGAGCACATCAAGATCGAGATGACGGTCAATATCACTTTCGATATCCGACAAGGTATAGTAACCGTTGACTTGGGCCTCGGTCTTCTTGATGTCCACCTTAACGGTACCACTCTCCTTGTGTTCGGCAACATTGGCGGGCTCCTCCCACTTCAGCACGTAGCCGTAGCGGTCGGGATGGCTGTTGTCGTCAGGAATGTCTTCCTTGAACTGGTCAACTACCAGCAAGTGCATGCGCAACAGACCTTCCTTAGCGGTAGCGGGATTACCTGCCAGTGCGGGAATGGTAATGTCTTCGCTAGCGGTAGCACTGGGCTGATGGTTGGTATCAACAGCGGTAGCGTTAGCGGTTACAGTCTTGTCGTCGATCGAGCGCATGATGGTGATGCTGACGGTGCCCTCGCCGCTAGCGGTCTGGCCGTCAACTTCCAGATAAACGGTGCCTTGGCCGGTAGCGGTAACAACTACGGTAGCGTTAGTCTGCTCGTAGGTGATAGTCGGTGTCGGCGTGATAGGCAGCATGGGAACGTTCACGGTCTGTTCAGCGGGATCGCTGACGAGCTTGCCGTCCTCCTGAGCGGTGGCGCTAACAGCCACGTTCTTGTCGGTAGTGCCACGGTCAATGGTGACGCTGACACTGCCGGTGCCGGTGTATTCTACACCATCAACTGTCATGACCACAGCAGCGTTGGGATCAGCAGCCGTTGCGGTGATGGTATAGGCCGTCTCGCCCTGAACTACACTGATCGCGGGAGCGTCGGTCTTGGGAACGATGTTAAAGTCAGCGAGCACGCGTTCCGATTCAATACCACCCTCATAAACTGCGCTGACAGCGGCGGTGTGGTCACCTGCAGCCAAATTGCTGAAGTTATAGGTATGGGCATTGTTAGCATCCACATTACCTACCAGCTGGCCATCCAGGTAAATGTTATAGGATTCAGGCTCCATCGTAACCATGCTAGGAACTGCGATTTGGTAAGTAATGTCATCGATGTTCAAAATGAACTGATCGGATACGTTGTGGTGAACGATAGCGATGTGACCTAACTGGCCTTGATACTGGCTCAGGTCAAAAGTATATTCCGTCATGTCATGGGTGGTAGTAACGTCAGCGCCTACTTGTACGAAACTGGAGATTCCGTTATAAGAACCGACACAAACATACACACCAAATACCTCTTTATGATAGCCGTTTGCATCTTGGCCACAAGCATATAATGACAAGGTTCCATCTAGGACAACCTCGGGCGAAATCATCCAGTTGTTGGGATAGAGGACCGTACCACCACTGCCCGACTCATTATTACGATAACTTTCAGAATACACGATACAATTACCGCTATTGGTTATCATATTACTTGAAGCCGAACTATTATCATTCCAGGTCCAGGTATAGCCGTCGCCATCGGCATCAATGAATGTCCAACCAGTGGCTCCATTCTCAAAGTCCTCGGTAACCGATTGATTAATTGTTCCAGGAACGGTGGGTAGGTTGCTGGGGGCATCCCAAGTCACGGTAGCGGTCTGGTTTTCACTGTTGGCAGTTGCCACTACGTTTTCGGGAGCAGGATAAACCAGCTTGTCAATCGTGAAGGTGTAATCGTTGGCGTTGATGGTGATGGTGTAAGAGCCACCCTCCGAGAAATAGATGGGATGGTACTTGACGGGATAGTCGTTTCCTGCGTCGGTATCAAGATAACCCGAAGTGTTGTCGCCATAACCCCAGTCACCACCGTCGGTCGATGCACCGAAGAAGAGTCGGTTGTTATCGCCTTCCCAATAATAGGTAAGGCCTTCTGTCCTACCAAAGAGGATGTGGCTGTTAGCAGGGATGTTCTGTAGCGTAGCGGTATAGGTGCCGTCACCGTTGTTGACCATTGCTACGGCTGGATTAGCCGAGAAGTTCCAAGGGCTAGCACCATAATCACAGTAGATGTACAGATTAGGCTCGTAGGTCACATCGACCGTCGCACTGGTAAGGTTGTTGGCAACAGTAACGGTTTCGGTAGCCGAGAGATCACGGCCACCATAGGTCACGGTCACTGTACCGTTCACCGAACCATTGTTATTGATGAATCCCCAACCTTGATCAGTAGTGGTAGTTGAGAATGCACTGCCCTGAGGTACAGTTACACCCACATTGTCGTTACCCAGGTTGGAACCTTGTACCGTGAAGGTGTTATTCGTACCGCTGTCACTGATGGTCAGAGTCTTGGGAGAGACATCAATCGTGGGACCCGCTTCGACATCGATTTTCAGATCATCGACATACAGGTAATACTTATCGGCATCTGAAATGGCATGAATACCAAAGTAGTAGTTGCCTGTTGTGGTTACAGTAACATTCTCATTACTGAGGGTGATGAAATCCTCGGCCTCATTTGTCAAAGTGGTTGCTGCAATGACAGTTGCACCATTTGAAAGCACAGTTGCATCGTTTGCCGAAGCCAACTTGACTTCTACTTTCTCAGCCCAAGTTGAATATCCTACCGCGGCGTCAATATAGAACTTGTAAGTCCTACCGGCTACAAGATAAACAGGTGCAGTTACGAGCCAATCGTTAGCAGCATTACCAGAGTTCCAATGATATCGTGCTCGATAATCAGTAATTTCCCAGGTTGATTGGTCATTATTAGCATCTATAATTTCCCACCAGTTCTGCTCAGTGGAATTATCAAAGCCGTTTGTATAAGGGAATGTAGTCACTGGGTCAGTGGAAGCCCTCGACGGACCCACGCGGAAATAGCCGTCAGGAGGCGTGTCAACCTTTTCCGTTAGCGATTTAGGTTGAGCGACGACCTTATTCTTGTTGACTTTCAGTTGCGCATTAAGCGACAGAGTGAGCAGCGCAAAAACTGCTGTCAAAATATATATCTTTTTCATCGCTTATCAGTTGTTAGAGTTGTTATTGTTAACATTATCCATGTCACGTCTGGGGGCAGCTGCGGGCGAGAGCGGAGTCTCGTTGGTGCCCCAGGTGTAGGTCACGCCAGTGGTGTTTGCGATGTTGAGCGTCTTGTCGTTCACCGCAATCCTGGTCACGGCAGCACCGTCACCGTAGGCTACGATTTCAACGGTCAGGTTGGTGTAGTTGCTGTTGTTGAGCATGTTGGGGATGTAGATGTAGCCGCCACCCTCAACGTAACCGACCTTGTCACCGGTGTTGGTCGTGATGTACTCTTCCCACTTGGAACCTGACGACATGTACCAGCCATTAGGCAGGGTGTTGTCCTCATCGGCATTCCAGCTGGCTACTACAGTGCCATTGTCCTTGATGACGATGGACTTGAAGTTCACGTGGTAGCCGTTGGGCCAGATGACGATGTCGCCATTGCCCTTGATGCGTACAATACCCGTGAGGGGCACATCCAAGTGATTCTCATCCAAGTCGTACTTGTGCTCATTACCCTCGGGTTTATACTGTTGTTGCTCGTTAATACCATCGTAGGTTACAGTATAGTTGACCTGCTCGGGGGTGGGGTTGCTAAAGGTCACGGTAGCGATGGGCTTGGAATTGATGGGTTGATCGTTCTCACCATACTCGAAGCGGTAGAGCTTGAACTCGTTCATCGGCTTCTCGGGATCAGTAATCTGATCGATGGTCAATCCGTTGGCAACGTCCTCGTTAACGACAACCAGGAAGTTGCGGTACCAGTTGGCCATATCGTCAACCACAAAGTCACTCTCATGGTGGTCAAGCTTCAGTCCGACGAAGTCGTTCCAACCCGGGATTACCACGCCGTCGATGTTGCTGACAGCAACCCATTGCGGATGCTCGTTGCCGTCATTGGGAGTGCCCTCGACGATGTAGTCAAGCTTGTAGCTGGTGGCGAACTGCTCCACAAGATAGGTGATGGTGGTTAAACCTGTCTTGCCATCGGTGATGCCGATGGCTTCGACGTACTTCTTCTCACCGGTTACGGGATCCCAGTAATAGACCGTGTAGATCTGTTCAACATCGTGGCCTGTCATTTCGTTGAGTGACGAAACCCAAGACAGTGTCACAGCATAGTTGCGGTTGCCCTCGTTGTAGTCATAGTCAATGGCCGTGGCAACAGCCTCCAGGGTGATCTTGTAGAGACCTACCTTGGGAGCATAGTCCTGATTGTAGTTGGTGTACCAGGCCGAATGGAGACTATGCGTGTCAAACATGAGTGACTGATTCTTTTCGGGATTGCCATCAGACGACTCTCTCTGATAAGGATTAACAATGCGGCCATCCACATTGTAGTCAACCTCATGATAGGTATAAGTATCGGTCCAGTACTTCAAGCGGTAGTCGGGGATAAAGAAGTTCATACCCGTCATAGCATAGGCTGTTTCTCCCGCATTGCCCGACATTGAGAATTGGTGACCCAACTCGATAACCGATCGGCAGTCGTGAACCACTGAATAAACGTTACCCTCATTCATCAAGCTGTAGAAGTTTTCAGTCTGGTCACCTGATTGCAGGCCTGTGGGACTGAACTGTTCAAACATGTACTTGAAGGGAACGTATTCGCCCAAATCATGCTGCATATAGATTTCAGTTTCTCGTACGACATCGGGTTTCTGTTTTGCCTGTCCCTTGCCGAGGAAGAAGAACTTGTTATAGGTGCCACCGCAGTTAAATACTGTACCTATGCTGTAGTCGCTGCCTTTGCCGATGCGCATACCGTCGACCAACAGTTGGATCGAGTCAATGTTGTTGGTGAAGTAGTTGATGATATCGGCTTTGTTGTAAAAGTAACGGCCATCGTATTGCGATTCAGTGGCAGGATGAGTCGTGTGGTTCTTTACTGCCACGATAAGGGCGGTGTAGCCTTCTTCTGTGGGCTTGTAATAGTCAGGATCATAGTCAGTATGGGGGTATGCCTGGCCATTGAATACCCATGTATACGTCTGAGGATTATCGTTGCTGGTATAGGTATTGGGAATAGTTTGTTCTACTCCATTAACAATTATAGAAGCAGGGTCAGCAGATGAACCACCGCGGTTATAACCTGTAATGGTCACAGTAACATTGTTATGGTTACCGAAGAGCCAACCGTAAAGTTTGTAGGGATCTAGATTAGTATTGAAGCAGATCCAGCCGTAGGTGTCATTATAGCTATAAGTAGAACTAACATCTAGGCCAGGGGTAAAATTCCTTCCATTCTCGGCATAGCTCCAGTTGAATAGTGTGGTGCTGCCAGAAGTCACCTTAATAGACTTGATTGCGGCATTTCGGTTGTTGCCGCTGATGGTGATGTTACCAACACCAAATACACCATTTACAGTCTGGACTTCTTGTCCCGATGGGTCAATTGACCATGTTAAGGTTTGATCGGAGCTATTCAGGTTTTTATAACTACCATTGACATAAACCCTTCTATAGCCAGTGGCATTATAATTGTAATCGTGGGCGACAATCTCAACAGTCACATTTTCGTGACCTTTCAGTTTATCTTTTGAGAAGACGAGTGTGTTGGAGTTGCTCGATGTGTAGAGGTAATTACTGGTGTCAAAGCTCCATGTGCCATTAAGGGTCCATCCATCGGGGAAATAACGACCATTGGTTGCATAGTCCCAACTGGAAATCGTTGAGTTGCCTGACAAAATCTTAATTGAATAAATACGGGCATAATTGTAATACGATCCAGAAGAAACATTCACATTGATGACAATGTCGTTGTAGGTGGACGCTTGGATAGTCGAGGTAACGGAAGTGCCGGGGCCATCGATGTCCCATCCACCCTGGATGGCACCGTAATAAACCTTGCGCTCGCGCACGTCATTTTTGGTATAAGCGCTGTAGGTGGGGCCGGGGAAGCGCTTGTCCATATAGATCTGGCGCAGCAGCTCATACATCTGGTAGGGATCCTTTGCCACCTCGCTGAATTTGCTGGTATGCTTTGAGTTGTTTGCATCGTACCAGTCGTAGGTCCAAGAATCGGCCTGAGCCTTGGTGACTGACTTCATGTCCAGTTCCTGTCCAGAGCGGAAGGGCCCGAAACGGCGCTTGTTGTTCTTGGCAGGTGTTGCCGAATGAGAATGGCCGATGTGACCATCCGCGGACTCGGCATCCATTGTGCGTCGTTCCGCATCAATTACGTCAACAGCAGTTAACTCGTCTGCCAGACTCTTGTCAGGGAGTTTCTGTGCCGAAGCATTACTGGTCCAGCCTACTGCTAAGAGGAGGCTGAACGCCAAAAGTGTTAGTTTCTTTTTCATATTACTCACAAAATTTTAATTAATTAAAATATTGAATTTCGGTAGATTAAATACTTTTCCTTGCCGTGGGCTATCGTGTGCTGTAGTGGGGACGTGTCACAGATTCGTCAATATGTCGGGCACTATGGCTCGTGCACGCAGCACATTCCACATGCAGGGGGGGGAGCGGGACCGTCGGCCTAAAGCGGCATGGCTAAGGTCGAGAGGCCCAAAATGCTTAGGTTCTCGTCATCAAATACAATCATATCGCTAATCTTCATCATTAGTTGTTGTTATACTTGAATCGCTACGGCTTGGTTAATGTTTCGATCATCCTCATCATCTAGCTCATTATGGGACTTGACTTGGTTATGCCGTTGATACGATAATGTGCCATCCTAAGAGAAATCTACAAAACTACCAAGAACATATCTAGGCGCAAAGATAGACATTTTTCTCACATTAGGTAATAATTATGAATCTTTTTTTGCGTTTTTCTTACAATTTTCGGTAAGGTAGAGCCCCCGATGAGGCAAAAAAGCGCCATATTTCCCAACCAATTGATGGCAGAGGGGAGTGAAAATGACTGTTTTCCCTAGGAAATCTTCCCTGGTGGGTATCGCCGCCCCTCGGTCACCGTGGCATTGCCGCTCCAGTTGCCGTGGCGTTGCCGCTCTAGGAGTCGTGGCGGGAGCCACGGCATAGACCGACCCTGCCATCCCGAGAAGCGACTCCCTGCCGCCCCGTGGTGGTGCCTACTGTGCCAGGGTCATTCTATGTCGCCACTCCCGTGGCGACGAGTTCTCGCTTTTTTGTTTTCTTCTTGGTGAAAAAAAGAGGGAGGCACCCTGGTGGGCGTCTCCCTCAATCTATTGGTGATTAGTCGTTAGAGACTAATCTGTTGCTTGGCGCTTAGCGAACCACCTTGTTGGTGATGACCTTACCATTGCTGTAGCGGGTGATGACGATATTCACGCCGTCGAAGGGCTTGTCGCTCGTCATACCCAGTGAGTTAACGTAGGTCACGCTCTCAATCGAGGCGTTCAAGACAACCTCGCTCACGCCGGTAGCGGGACCGGGCTGGAAGCCGTCACCCTCTACGCCATAGCCAGCGGGATCGCTGCCCTCGCCACGCTGCATCGATTCGGGAACCGAAGCATCGAAGCCCTCGACGAGGTAGTAGAAGCGAACGATAATCATCAGGTCATCTTTGTCGATGGTCATATTCTCACCTTCACCCTGGATCAGGTCCTCGGTTGCTGCGAAGATGGCGTTCTCAACGTCCTTGTCCCACTCGCCGTCTTCCTCGCTGCGATTCACCTTGTTCTTATGGAAGGTGTAGAACGTGGTGCCGTTTTCGGTCCTGTCGCTGATGGTGACACCAAACTGGCTGTTCTTGGGATCGTTGACAAATCCGCTCCATACGCACTGCAGTTCATCGTTGTCGATGGGTGCACCGACATAGTGTTCACCAGGCAGGTTGGGATCCTCGCCAGCGGCAACGGTGGTGTAACCGCGCAGCTTGTGGTTCTTACTCTTGACGAAGATACGGAACATGTAGGGCACATAGTTCACGTTGTTGACGGTCGGCATCTTGGCCACGGCCTCGATGTTGTCGAGCATGTAGAGGCTGCAATCATCACCGCCATAGGTCCACTTGGTCGATGGATCATCTTGGCGCTGTGCGATAGCGGAGGTCAGGGTGACTTCGGCCACGCCGGTCTTCCAGATGGGAGCACCGTAGCTGTTGTGCTTCTTCTCGGTGTTCCACTTGATGCGCTTGTTCTTCTGGTCACCATGGGTCCAGATGATGGGCACATAGCTCATGTAGGAGTTGTAGCCGCCAACCTTAATGTCATGGTTGTCAAAGCGATCAACAACCCACGGGGTGCCGGTGACTGTGGGAGGAGTGCAGATCTGCTCCTCGTACTGGGGCAGGTTGTCGAACATCTCCATGTAGGAGTCGTCCTCACGTCTCTGCAGCTTGGAAACAGCTTCCCAATTAGCATTG
>Ga0247609_10007474_pt1 | contig 10396 bp, 8 predicted proteins | sample 172DNAGHGlowgp2_FD_193487 | JGI IMG/M metagenome (GOLD analysis project Ga0247609, IMG submission 193487) | Sheep rumen microbial communities from Palmerston North, Manawatu-Wanganui, New Zealand - 1728 DNA GHGlow gp2 | ecosystem: Host-associated > Mammals > Digestive system > Stomach > Rumen ...
TCCCCATGATTAGCCGCGGCAACCGCATGGCCATCAACCCCGTCAACTGGCGCACCGATGCCACGCCCGCACGGTTTGTCTGCCCCCTCTCGGCGGACACGCTCACCGTCGCCCTCGACACCGCGTCGCTCCTGCTCCACGTCGGCGGCTACACCCGCACCGACTACATCCTGCCCCTCATCGGGCGTGAAGGTAACTATCACAGCCTCGAGATACCACTCTATCAGTACAGCCTCCGCCGCAACATGGCCCTCCGCGCACAGCGCTTCCTCGCCGCTGCCGGCACGCCCCGTTAGTCGCCCGCCTCTTGCTTCGCCGAGGGTCAAGCAATAGTGCATGAGCGACGGCTCAGCCTGCCGAAGGCCTTGCTGCTTTTCGGTGTCTCGCTCAGGAGTTTCTGAAAGTCTTCGTCCGACAGCGTGCCGTCGTTGAACGCCAGCACAAGGCGCTCGTTCTCATCGTTGTCGCTGTCTTCGTTGGCCTCCAAGGCTTTCCCGTTCTTCCGCGCCTCTGCCCTCAAGATAATGTATGCCGACAGGCATTCGGGGCATATCTTTATCAGTTTCTTGCAGATGGTCGTATTCGGGTTGCCAACATGGGTGTTGATTTTTGCCTCCAGCAGCAGCTGTTTCTTGTCGATGCCCTTCTTGTCGTCCGAGTCGTTGGCGGCCAGGATGATTTGGTAGTCCATGTCGTAGGCCTCGTCAAAGCGCTCCAGTTCATACAGGGAGCGCTCCTTGATGAACATTGCCTCCAAGCATGTCCGTCGGCCCAGCACCAAGTCGGCATAGCCGATGGCCTCCTCATACCGCCTCCCATAAAGGCACAGCACTGCGTTCAGGAAGTCGCACGTCATATTGCTGTCCTTCAGCAGTGCCACGCCCTCAGTCTCCCCCATCAGGCACTCGTCGTCCAGCATCACGTCGAACATGCGTTTGGCAAGCAGTGCCGCGTTGCGGTAATCGCCCTTGCGGCACTTCTTCACCACGTAGGTCAGGCAGGTGTGTGCGGCGCCGTCGTAGTCCTTGTTTTTCAGGCAGCCGTATACCTTCTCCCCAATCTCCATCTCGTCGTCAATCAGGGCGGTGTCGTTGTATGAGTTGGCGAAAGCCTTGATTTCGGGGTCGAGGATAATGTGGTGCTGCATCAAGGGGTTGCTCAGCGTCAGTCCCTCCAACGAGCGCATGCGGCTGATGGCCACATAGGCCTGCCCGGATGTAAAGAGTCCGCGCTTGAGGTCGAAGTGCATGCGGTCGAAGGTCATGCCCTGCGACTTGTGGATGGTGATGGCCCAGGCCAGTTTTAACGGGTATTGCGTAAAGGTGCCCACCACCTCCGACTTCATCTGTTTGGTCTCCCGGTCATACACCCGCTCATAGCTTTCCCACACGGTCTGTCCCACGTTCACCTCCGTGCCGTCCTTCAGGGTCACGGTGATGGTGTCCTCGCCCAGGCTCGACACCTTTGCAATCGTGCCGTTCACACAGTTGCGCGAAATGTTCTTGCAGAAGATGACCTGTGCCCCTTCCTTCAGCTTCAGCTGCTCCGGCACGATGAAGTCCCTTGCGTTGAACTTGCCGGTCACCTTGCCCGTGTAGCAAAACTCCTCGCCCTCCAGCGCGGCCAGTTTCTGCTCGTTCATCAGGTCTACCCGCTTGCGATAGGCGGACAGGATGACCGAGTAGTCCTCAGTGTCGTCGGTGTAGCTCACCTGCTGGTTGATCAGTTTCAGGTCCTGCTGCGTGCATTCGTCAATGCGCAGGCGGTTCAGCACGTCGAGGAATCGTCTGTCGCGTTGGCGATACACCGTGCGGAACTCTATCTTGGGCAGGTTCATCCGCTTCAGCACATGCGCCTTGTAGAAGTAGGGCTTGCCCTTCTCCCACAGGTGGCTGAGCATGTCCTCGTCGGCAGGGTCGGCCACCACGGGCGGCAGCTGGAACAGGTCGCCCACAAACACCACCTGCTTGCCGCCAAAGGGCATGTGGGTGTCGAACGCCGTGCGCAGGTAGCGTTCCATACCGTCCACCATGTCGCACCGCACCATCGACACCTCGTCCACGATGATGGTGTCGATATGTTGCAGCAATTGTCGCTTCTCCTCCGACACCTTCATGATTGTCTTAGGGCCTATCACCTCAAAGGGGAAGCCGAAGAACGAGTGCATCGTCTGCCCGCCTACGTTGATGGCGGCAATGCCCGTCGGGGCCAGCACTAAGAAGTTCTTGGCTATCCGCTCCTGAATCTCCTTGATGAAAGTGGACTTTCCCGTCCCCGCCTTACCCGTGATGAAAAGGCTCGTGTTGGTACTCTCAATCAGATTGAATGCCGTCTGCTGGTCGGCATCCATGGTGTAGGTTTGCTGCTGTGTCGTGTCATTCTTTGTTTCCATAATCTGGTCGGTTTTTGTTTCCTTTCCGGCTGCAAAAATACACTTTCGAGGTGCAACCTTTTTGCGCGTTCGTATTTCCCCGATACATCACGATGGGGTGATTTCTGTACAGATAAACGATTTTTTTTCGTTTATCTGTACTAAATTCGTATATTTGCAGTGTTGAAACAATTTTTGGCAAATGACAAAACAAGCACTGAATCAAGTTGGTAACACTCCATTTACGTCAGCTGTCCTGGCTTCTTTGTACCCAGAAACCCGTCAAATCAACGACAAGGCACGCCGTATGGAGCAGGAGGGGCATATCATCCGGCTCAAGCGCGGATTATATGTGCGCAGTTCCGACGATGGAGCCACTATCATTCCCATGCTGATAGCAAACCATATTTATGGCCCGTCATATGTCAGCATGCATACAGCTTTGCGGCATTATGGGCTGATTCCCGAGCGGGTGTATGAAACCCAGTCGATGACCATCAAGCATAGCCGCAGTTTCGACACGCCGATTGGGCGCTTTTCCTACCACTCGTGCCCACCGAACTATTTCCCCCTTGGCATCAGACAGGAGTCGCAGGGCAACGACACCTACCTCATTGCCTCGCCCGAGAAGGCCTTGTGCGACCTTATTGTAAAAACTCCTGGGCTTGCCGCCACCAGTATCAAAAGCCTCAATGGTTGGCTGGCAGAAGACTTGCGCTTCGACATGGATGCCCTCAACCATTTCGATGTGGCACTATTGGAGCAATGTGGCAAGCAGGCACCAGTGAAAAACAACATGATAACCCTTCTAATAAAACTGATAAGCCATGAATGACATATTGGAACAGATGCTTTCGCACTACCCGATGGACACAGCCGATGCCCGCCGCAATGCCCTGTATGAGGTGATGCAACAGGTGGTGCTCTGCGGTCTTTATCGGGGAGGTTTCTTTTCCGAGGCGGCTTTCTATGGCGGCACATGCCTGCGTATCTTCCATGGATTGAACCGATATTCGGAAGATATGGACTTCTGTCTGTTGAAGAAAGACGAAAACTTCACTTTGGAGAAATACTTCCCAGACATCATCGACGAGTGTCGTCTCTTGGGACGCGAAGTGGAGATTACCAAGAAGGACAAGCGCAATTTCGGCAAAGTGGAGTCGGCATTTCTGAAAGACAACACCAATGTGTATAACCTCTCGTTCACCACAGAGAAGAGTCTGAAGATAAAGATAGAGGTCGATACCGAGCCTCCCCTGCAGTTCGACACCGAGGAGCGGCTCTTGTTACAGCCCTTCTCATTCTTCACGCGTTGCGTCACCCTACCCAATTTGTTTGCTGGTAAGATGCATGCTTTGGTGTTCCGACAGTGGAAACATCGGGTGAAAGGGCGCGACTGGTACGACTTCGAGTGGTATGTACGAAATCAGGTACCGTTGAATTTCCGCCATCTGCAAGTGAGGATAAAAGAATTCAATGGTCTGGATGTAAATCGTGAGCAGTTTGTGGACCTACTCAAGGAGCGTCTGTCAAATACCGATATCCGGCAAGTAAAAGCCGATGTGATGCCCTTTGTCCGCAATCCCCACGACCTTGACATCTGGAGCAACGACTACTTCCTCCAGCTGGCTAATATGGTCAGGTATGAATAGTTATCTGCATCGGAAATGATTTAGGGTGGCCCCGTCGACAGCAACAATACTAGTTGGAGACATTGGCTAACCAATATCAATTGATGCTGAGCAACCGATACAACTCCTGAAATTGTATTATTTCCACATTGGTCATTCCCTCATGAATTCTTCTACGCACTATGGAATACTACTTTCCATATTCCTCGGTTGTGCAAGCAATCTGCCTTTCTTGCCCTACCCGTAATCACTTATGTACTCAGTGAAAATCTTTATCTGCTGCCTGCAAACAGCTAGTAGATTATAGTGGATAATGACTATTTTCATCATTTTTTACCCACTATCCACTGTTCTATGGGCAACGACTGTAATCCATCCTTTACTACTATGATTTCATTCTCAATCATGGCTTCATGATAAATCTCCATATACTCAGGTGCATTTTCAACATCTTCTAACTTTAATAAGCAAACATTCTTACCAAGTGCTTGTGCAAAACCTAGTTCCCATGGTACCCATGTAGATGATAAGGAAGACTCGGTAAGCACAAGTAACATTGATCTTGAATGGATTATTCGTTGTGATATGGCCTGAGCAGTCTCTTTGCTCGAAATTTCTCGACGCAAGGATTCACGATCTTCTATCCAATCAATATACACAGAAAGACCTTGCCTATTAAGCATTGTTTTTAGTTTTATTATTGTATTATAGTCTTTTGTGCTATGGGAAATAAAAACGTCAAATCTCTTTTTCTTCTCTAAGTCGTATTCCGACTGTAATATTTCGTTCATAAGTAGTTTAGGGGTGTCCATTTTCTTCGGTTTTATTTTATCTCCTGGATGGGGCTTACCTTTTCTATTGCGGTGTAGGTGTACTTGAGGGAAACCAAATTGCTTTTGTAACGTCTGAAAAGCAAAGAAACGTAAGTGAAAATTTCGTTCGGCAGAATTTACTTTATACATAAATGAGATAGTCTCCGGACATTTAAATATAGCTGCTTCTTCAAGAATTCTCATTCGGGAGTTGACATCCTCTGGATGCGTATGTTTAATATAAAAGTACGTCTGAATAAAATAGTTTGAGAAACATGGCACTACTTTTTGTTGTAATTCCTCATTCTTTTTTAGCCCCCTCGCGTTTTCTGTCTCTCTTTTCTTAGTCTTTAATTCATACTTGTTTCTGAGAGTAACGCGTTCTTTTTCATCCTTTACAATACCTTGATCATGCAAGTTTCTTGTTCTATTTCGTATTGAGATTGAATTGTGAATAAGCAAATTAATAGGTTCTGGAAAAAAATAGATTGGTTTAATGTGTTTGCGAGACCTCTCTCGATCCATCATATCATAGATTCTCTTCTTGTCTACTAAAGATTGCCACAATCCTGCAAAACACGATTTAAATGTTCGGAAATAATCTTCATCAGAAAAACCTATTGGCATCATCTCAGCTACCAGTCGAAGAGGACGTTTCAACTGCTTTGATAGCTTATTCATTTGGTTGTTATATGCACGCTTTGCCACACTCATCTAAGTACGGTTTATCTTTGTACACAAATTATACTCTGATTTATGAAGTGAACGTTGATATGCACTTTCAATATATTCTTGAATCGTCAAATCGTTTTCAATAAATTCATCCCATTTAACAACTATTGCATAACTATCCGACTTGCTATATAACTTGTCATAGTAATCACAACTATGCAGGTGGTTTTCTTTCTTGTTGAAAAGGTTGCCTTTCATTATTGAAAATATAACATCTGTATTCATTAAATCACATTCTTGGGTGCAGCATGTTTTATGTTCAACAAAGTAATTAAAACAACCATTACTATCAGGTAAAACTACATAAATCAAACCATTAGTATGGCTTGTTATTTCATCCTTACTGTATTCACACAAAGAATAGCGTACCTCCCATGGAATCCATTGGGAGCAATCGTACCTACCTCTCTCTCGCATACCTTTTGAGATGAGAACAATGGTTACAGAACTATCATAGATACGGTTTTTAAGTTTTTCCCAAATAGTAGTTTCAGATAGTGTTCTCAAATCCTCCCCATCCTTTTCTCCTTTATAAACATTATAATTCCCCAATCGTTTTTCCAGCACATCAACGTAATCACGAGCCGTGCAATTTGTTATCGGGTAAATATCTTGGACATCAGTATCCCAATACTTGTATGAAACGAAAACTTTATGACCCATAAATAATACATTTAATTAAAAATACATGGCCAGAGGCATACTGCTAAGACAATTAAAAATAATACGGAATAGAACGGCCATGTTGATGGTGATAGCAAAGCACTACAGGTAGTAGCGTATTTATCCTTAACCGCCTTGATATTAAATGAGTATAGATTTTTCTTCAACTCATCCTGCTCATTATACTTGACAGCTTTTACATAATTCTTTTCAATATTAATAAACTTTCTTTCTATCCCAAGGTAATAACTATCTAAAATATAAAATAGAACAATAAGCCCTAATGCTATCCATAAAACACTTCTTAATTCGTTACTTGTCAATTGTAATGCTATTATGGCAGTAACAAGGGTAACAAGCCATGTTTTGCAATTTGCGCTGTTAGCCGCCATCCTATTGATGTTCTCTTGCAAAAGAGAGATATATTGGCGGTCGGTTTCTGTAAATAATTCATTCATTTTATTACTATTTATTTCAGTGGTTAACTTAACTTCCATATGCAAAAATACAACTTTTTTTTCAATTTGAATTATTTTGTATACTATTATAAATTCAAACAATTACAATTCAACAGATTAACTATCAAAGCTTTTGAAGAGTATTACAAGAATTGCAGCTCTATATAGTGTGTGTTAAATGAGTTTTGTAATTGACCACTATTTTGCTTGCACATATATAGTAATAAAGTAGTTCACTCCATTTTTGACATCTTTGTATCACAGAAAGCCGCAATAAAAAGGTTTGTAGATAATAATTACAAAATACACTGCTGATTAACATCGGACACATAACCTCCTTGTCTACTACTTCCATTTATAATATTGAAGAGACTGTCTTCTACAAGCTTCTTTATATCATATTTAAGACTAGTTTACCACCATCACGCTGCTTTCCGTGACAGGCATTCGCAGGAGCGAGTCACGCAGGGGGATTGTGCTATGGACAACATAAGCGGTGTCTTGCCTCTCTAACGGGATTGTCAGCCTGACCCTGCCGTCAGCATCAGAGACGGCATTCACCCCTGCTATTGTGACTTCGACATCGGCTTTTCCTGCATTTGCCTCGGTGTCCCAAAAGGTGAGGATAACATTTCCGTATGGCCTTAGGTCTCTCCTAATGCTGAGCGTAAGCTCCTCCGTTAGCGTCATGGAAGTGTCCACCTTCAGCCAGTTGCCGCATACCATGGTGATACGAACGGGTTGCCCGACAGCACTATGTGGGATATTGGCAAAGTGAGCTATGTCGTTGATGTCATCCAGTGTGTCTCGTTTGGTCTCGTTGTCGAAGTTGATGCTTACTACAGCATTTCGCAGTGGTGGCAGGTTGTCGTTATGTATCGATGCCTCTTGTAGCCGTACACTCACATCCTCAGGCTGGTTGGCTCGCCACACACCGATGATAGCAGCAAACACCGCTACGACCGCTATTATCCCAAGGATGCACCGACGACGCAGCAGCCGTTTGTGCCGCTGCCACAGGCTGTCGAACTCCACGCCCAGCAGTTTGGTGACGAGCTGCACGTATGCCCGTTCTCGGTTAACCCATGGCCGGCGGCTCACCCGCTCATGGATGTTGGCTCCCAGCTGTTCGGGGATGCCCAACTCCTCAATGATGGGGTTGAAGCACTCGCGTTCGGGGTCTTGGCTGTGCGGCTCGCCGTCCACGATAAAGAAATGGATATTCTCCGTCCGCCCCAAAGAATGGAAGTAGGCAATCTCCCAACCCACCCACTTCGCCTTGGCAGAATGGGGTGAGCAGATGACAATCAAATGTCGCGAAGCCCTGAGCCGCGCCTCCAGTTCCTGCCGCAGGTCGCCCGGCTGTATGTCTGTCGGGGCATAAAAGACAGGGGTTATCGGCCTCCGCTTCCACCCGTGCTCCGAACAGAGCGTAGCGGGCATACGGTAACCCTCCAGCTTCCGCTGCAGCCGCCTCCCCCACCGCGCATCCTTCGAGTTGTATGAGATAAATGCAAAATACTTATACTCTTCCTTTTGTTGCATAGCTATACTATTTAATCAACCCCTTTGCTTTCAGTTCGTTGGAGAGACTCGTCCCCTCGGGGTAGTCATCAAGGAACTTTGGGTTCAACTCCAGTACTTTCTTCCACATCTTCAATGCCTCTTGGTCTTTGCCCTGCATCAGCAAGATTCTACCTTTCGAATCATATAAATCAGCAACTTGGGGTGCCAATCCGATTGCCTCATTGATAATGTTGACGGCTCTGGTATAATTGGATTCATAAGCATACTGTATCGCTTTATTACTCAAACATTCGGCAAGGTAATATTGAGTTCCTTCATTCGTCTTATCCAATTCATAATTCTCCCTTGCTAACTTAATAGCTTCATCCGTTTCCTCATTTACCATCATGCGCCAAACTGTTCTATTCTGTAATTCAATTAGTTCTTCTTTATAATTATCGTTAGATGGGGTTGTTGAATAAAGCATTCTGTACAACGGCAATGCCTTTGAAAGACATGTGTCATACTTGTCTACTTGCTCAGTCTCTTCAAACAGGTCTATCAGAATCCCATATGTGGTTCCAAGGGATTCGCCATATACATTGGGTCTAGAGTCAAAGAGCTTCTCATAATGCTCCATCGCCTGCCTGAAGTATTTTTCGCTGCGGACATAATCATTTTGGACGAAGTATAAGACTCCCAAAAGATTATGTGTAGTGGCTAGATTAGCACGATAGCCTTCTGGGTTATCAGAAAAGAGTATTTTCATGTTCTCTAATGCCTGCAATAAATATTTTTCGCTATTATCGTAATCGTGCATGTCTGAATACAGATACATATTACCAATTGTTTGCTGTTCCATAGCTAATCTGTAACGATATGCATCTGGATTAGAATTATAAAGTATCTCTAAGTGATTTAAAGTCTGCATATTATATATTTCACTACTGTCATAGATATGCAATTCATAGAACATTAAACCCAAGATGCTTAGTGTTCCAGATAAGTCAACTCTATACGCTTCGGGGTTTGTGGCCGCAAGTTCTTTCCTAAGTTCCAAGGCTTGCTTTAAATACTTTTCTGCGTTGATATAGTCATGCAGATTGTTATATACAGCGCCCAAGTTGTTCAGTGTGCTTGCGTAATCGGCACGAAACGCATCAGGATTATTAGCAAATAATATTTTTTTATGCTCCAAAGCCTGTTTGTAGTATCTTTCACTGTTCGTATAGTCACCTATATCTCTGTACAAGGCAGCTAAGTTATGTTGCGTCATGGAGAGTTCGGAACGGTAAGTGTTAGAATCGGAAGCAAAGAGTCTTTCATATTGTTTTAACGCAAGCTTTAAATATTTTTCGCTACTATCATAGTCGTGCATACTTCTGAACAAGTTGCCCAAATTGTTTTGTATACTGGCCAAGTCGGAACAGTAGACATCTGGGTAATCGGTATAGAGTCTTTCAGTGTGCATTAACGCTTGTCTATAATAACTCTCGCTGCTGGCATAATCATGAAGGTCGCTGTACAGCCAACCCATATTATTTAGCGTACTTGCAAAGTAGGCACGGTATCCATCTGGATTATCGGAAAAGAGTTTTTCCTTATTATTCAGTGACTGTTTTAGATACTTTTCACAGCTAATATAATTGTGTAATTCGCGGTACAAGTTGCCGAGGTTGTTTTGCATTGCAGCTATCATTTCAACATGATTCTGTTTTTTAGAAAAGCGTAAACAAATAAGATAGTACTTTTCTGCTTCTATAAAAGCTCTCTGGTCATATGATAAATCAGCATATTCCCTTACCCAATCAATGTTTGTCGTGTCCAAATTTGCACGCAATTTGAGGCAATACAATGCTGAGTCCTGCATCATGGGCTGTTGCAGGAATATTAGGTGCTGGCGGTAGAGGTCGTTGGCAAGGTCTTCTTTCTCTTTTTGGGTATACTGCCGGCTCTTGTCCAATACTTCCTGTTCTTGCTGGATTTCTGCTTCACGCTGAGCGTTGGTGGACTCGTATTGTTTCACTCGATTGAAACGTTCTTCTAATGAGCCTTTGGAGCGAATCATGGAGTCAGCCTTGGTGAGCTGTCCCGATGCGATATATGCCTGTACCTGGCGATTAAAGTCGTCCAACTGGTCATAGTCAGTGCTCACATAGCGTTCTGCCATCTCGTTGACAAGTTTCTCACTGGATTGGCGGTACTCCCAAAAGTCGCGCACAA
>Ga0247609_10007475_pt1 | contig 10396 bp, 6 predicted proteins | sample 172DNAGHGlowgp2_FD_193487 | JGI IMG/M metagenome (GOLD analysis project Ga0247609, IMG submission 193487) | Sheep rumen microbial communities from Palmerston North, Manawatu-Wanganui, New Zealand - 1728 DNA GHGlow gp2 | ecosystem: Host-associated > Mammals > Digestive system > Stomach > Rumen ...
TATATAGGATTCAAAATAGGAGAAAGCCTCCTTGTATTTTCCTTTCCTAACATGAAACGTACCGCCGCCAAAGAGGTTGGGACGGTAGTTGTTGAGCAGTTCTGCGTGTTTCTGACGGTATTCCGGTGCTACCCTACCCTTTTTGTCAGGACGCATATCGAGCGAATCAAGCGTCTCTGCCACGGTGAACATCCTGCGGCAGAGGGCGAAGAAAGCAGCTGTGTCCTGGTTCTGCTTCAGATAGAGCCGCTCATTGGCCTGATCATATTGTCCCTTCACGGCTTCAAGCCATGTCAGGTAGACTCGCATGTTATCCCTATTTGCCGAATCTTTTTGCAAAAGGCCGGTCATCAGTTTTTCGGCCTTGTCATAGTCTTTGCCGCTCTTGATGTAAGACCGTGCCTGAGAGAGCTCTTTTTTCTGAGCCGTCGCCAGGCACGGTGTTATCATAGCCAAGAGAAGCAAAACGTAATTGTGTCGTTGCTTCTGCATGGAAGGTTATTAGTTGTTTCCGAGTTGCTTTTCGAGTTCAGCAGCCTTTTCTTTATCGCCTAAGTTGTAATAAATCTGATAGAGAGGATAGAGCCACTTCACCTTCTCTTGATCCGGATCAAGCTCCTTGACACGCTCCATGAACTCACGGGCATCACCCAGCACAGCCTTCACCTTGTCGGCATTGGCCACGGTAAGCTTGCCGGTGTTCTTGTCGGCCAGTTGGTCCTTGAGGTCAATGGCCTTCGAGTTAAGGCAGATACCGGCGTTGAACACGCACTGCACGAAGTCGGCGTCTATTTCAAGTGCCTTCTTGTAACTCTCCACGGCAGCGTCCCATTCGCGATTGTTCATCTGAACCTCACCCTGCAAAGCCCAGGCCATCTTGTTCGTCGGGTCGATGGCAATCTCCTCCTCGGTCCATTCCTTCAGGGCCTTCATGTCGTTGGCGCGGGTATAATAGTCCATGAGCAGGTTGAAGTAGCGGCTCTCATCGGGGTGCTGCTTGTGCAGGTCCTTCAGCGTGGCAACATAGGAGAGAGAGTCTTCCTTCGTCTTCAGGGTCTCCTTCTTCGAGAAAAGCAGAATCTCATTGGCCTCGCCAGCCTTAGCTGGATCCTCGGCTGCCATCTTGGCATACTTCTCTGCGGTCACATAGTCCTTCTTCTGATAGGCCACCAAACCGGCATAGTAGGCAATCTCCGAACGGTAATGGTCCTTTGTCATGTCAACGCCTGTAAAGAACTCGTCGCTGGAGCTGTCGAGATACATTGCCCAGTCTTTCAAGGCATCATCAAGATTCTTGTGGTTATATTCATAGAGACCGGCATTAATGAGCGAAAGGCGTGCGTTCTGAATCTTAGGCTGGTTAGCCTGACGGAAACGAATCTTCACCTTACCCTTCTCATTGGGCTGACGGTCAAACTCGTCACATTTCAAGGCGGCTTCCACGGCAGCATACACAGCGCGGTGCATGCCCACGGTGTCGTAAGGGGTATTGGTCTGCTTCACTTTGTTCTCCACCTCCTGAGCCTGAATGGCACTGTACTTAGCCAGCATGATTTCGCTCTGCATGTTCCACGCAGCGGCTTTGTCTAACGTCTCACTGGAGGTGAGAGCAGGAGCAAGCATCTGTGCAGCCCCGTCGAAATCGTCTTTCGACATGAGTTTCTTTGCTTCTTTCACCAAGGCATCCTGGGCGAAGGCCGTCGTGGCAGCTGCTGCCATCAAGGCCATCATCATTACTTTTTTCATGTTCGTATAATTTTTGGTTAAACAATTATATCTCTTCTTCTGTCTCTACTTCAGTTCCTGCTTCAGTTTCTGCTTCTGCTAATTCATCCTCAGTAGCTGACATCACCTTGCATACGGATGCAATGGTGTCGTTCTTCTTTGTGAGATTGATGAGTCTCACTCCCTGTGTGGCTCGTCCCATTGTGCGAACATCGGCCACGTTCAGCCGAATAAGTATTCCGCTCTTGTTGATGATCATCAGGTCATTCTCATCGGTCACCACCTTGATTGCCACTAGTCGACCTGTCTTCTCCGTGATCGCCAGCGTCTTCACACCCTTGGCACCACGGGCCGTCTTGCGATAGTCTTCGATGTCGGTGCGCTTGCCATAGCCATTCTCCGAAACAACCATAATGGTCTCAGTCTGCGGGTCGTTGACACATACCATGCCCACGAGTTCATCGTCGCCCTCGTCGAGCCGCATGCCGATAACGCCTGTAGAGACACGCCCCATGGGCCGGATCTGGTCTTCGTTGAAGCGCACGGCACGCCCGTTGCGGTTGGCCAGGATTATTTCGTTGCTGCCATTGGTGAGACGCACCGATACCACCTCGTCGTCCTCGTTGATGTTGATGGCCTTCACGCCGGCAGCGCGCACGTTCTTATAAGCTTCCAGGCAGGTCTTCTTCACAATGCCCTGCTTGGTGGCAAAGACCACATAGTGACTGTTGAGGAACTCCTCGTCGTCGAACTTCTTGATGCGCAGCACGGCATTGATGGCATCGTCGGACTCGATGTTGAGCATGTTCTGAATAGCGCGGCCTTTCGAGTTCTTGTCACCCTCTGGTATCTCGTAACACTTCTGCCAGTAGCAGCGGCCCTTCTGCGTGAAGAAGAGCAGCGTGTTGTGCATCGTGGCTGGATATATATATTCAGTGAAGTCGTTGTCGCGATGGCGGGCTGCTTTTGTTCCTACGCCGCCACGGCCCTGCTCATGAAAATCGCTGAGAGGCGTACGCTTGATATAACCCATGTGGCTGATGGTGATGACCACGGGATCGTCTGGATAGAAGTCCTCGGCATTGAACTCATGATCGAAGGGGATAATCTCCGTCTTGCGCTCGTCACCATATTTCTCCTTTACCTCCAAAAGGTCGTCCTTCATCACTTGCTTGCAACGCTCGGGATTGTTCAGGATTTCCTCCAAATCGGCAATAAGCTTCTGCAAATCGTCATACTCCTGGTGCAGCTGGTCGACACGCAAGCCAGTCAACTGCGACAGGCGCATGTCTACGATTGCCTTCGACTGTGGTTCGTCCAGACTGAAGCGAGCCTCCAGATTACGCTGGGCATCGGTGGGAGTCTTGCTGTTGCGTATGATATGCACCACCTCATCGATGTTGTTAACAGCTATAATCAAGCCTTCGAGGATATGGGCACGCTCCTGAGCTTTCTTCAAATCGTACTGCGTGCGGCGGATGGTTACTTCATGCCTATGGTCAATGAAGTAGCGGATACATTCGCGCAGCGAGAGGAGCTTCGGGCGCATACGCACGCCGTCACCAGTCTTGATGGGCACAAGCGCGATATTGTTCACTGAGAACGAACTCTGCAGGGCGGTCATCTTGAACAACTTGTTCAGTATGATATTGGCATTCGCATCACGCTTGCAATCCACAACGATACGCATGCCCTGACGGCCCGACTCGTCGTTCACATTCGCAATACCTTCAATCTTGTGCTGCGTGGCAAGGTCGGCAATATAGCTCACCAAGTCAGCCTTGTTCACACCATAAGGTATCTCGTTCACTACAATCTTGTCATGCGTGTCACCGCTTTCAATCTCTGCCTTGGCTCGCATCACGATACGGCCGCGGCCTGTCTCATAGGCATCACGAACCCCCTGCATACCATAAATATAAGCACCTGTCGGGAAATCTGGGCCGGGGATATACTTCATTAGCCCGTCGGTATCAATGTCGGGATTGTCAATGAAAGCGCAGCATCCGTCAATCACTTCACCAAGATTATGTGTTGGCATGTTCGTGGCCATACCCACTGCGATGCCGTTACCGCCGTTCACCAGCAGATTGGGAACCTTCGTTGGCATCACGCTCGGTTCCACGAGCGTGTTGTCGAAGTTGGGGTCCATGTCCACGGTGTCTTTATCCAAGTCATCCATGATGTGCTCACCCATCTTGGAAAGACGACACTCCGTATAACGCATAGCTGCAGGAGAATCACCGTCAACGGAACCGAAGTTACCTTGACCGTCGATGAGCGTATAGCGCATGTTCCATTCCTGGCCCATGCGAACCAAGGCTCCATAAACCGACGAGTCACCATGGGGATGGTATTTACCCAGCACCTCACCCACGACGCGGGCACACTTCTTGTGCGGCTTGTCGCTTGTATTTCCTATGCCCATCATACCGTATAATATTCGGCGATGAACAGGCTTAAATCCGTCACGTACATCAGGGAGAGCTCGCGCTACAATCACCGACATCGAATAGTCGATGTAGGAGCTCTTCATCTCCTCCTCAATGTTAATCTTCAGAATTCTGTCGTTATCAAACGTCTGATCCATCTAATTAATTACTATTTTTACTATTTACTTTTTGCTGTTCGTATCTACAATTCAGCAATACACTTCTTTTCTTCGACCAACGCGTTTAAGACTATTTTTAAGCCCGCTGACGCGTTTAAGCATTTCATTTCAGCCTACAAAAGTACTATTTTTTTCTCATATCAAAAAGGATTTAAGCAATTTTAAGCAGATGCTTACCATAATAATTTCACCATCTCGTAATTCAATATTAACTTCCGTACAATTCGATATTAACTTCCGCGCAATTCGATATTAACTTCCGCGCAATTCAATATTAATTTCAAGCCCCCTCTTCACACAATATTTACACCTTATTTATATAAATATAGACACGTAGCGGTTAAAAAACTGAAATTGGAAAACCAATATGATATTTTTTTCTCATTTTCTTTGGTAATGTGCAAAAAATCGCGTAACTTTGCGCAATTGAAAACAATAACTTATATAATTGTTAATCGTAAATAAAAACTATTTTATGAGCCAAAAAAGAGTTTACCTCTTCGGCAACGGAAAAGCCGAAGGTAATGCAAAAATGCGTGAGGAGCTTGGTGGCAAAGGTGCCAACCTTGCCGAGATGAACCTTCTCGGAGTTCCCGTTCCTCCAGGTTTCACTATCACTACCGACTGCTGCAATGAGTACTATCAGGTAGGTCAGGAGAAGATTATGGAACTTCTCAACGATGACGTGATGGCCGCTGTGAAGCATATCGAAGTCCTGATGAACTCAAAGTTCGGCGACAAGGAAAACCCCTTGCTCGTTTCAGTACGTTCCGGTGCTCGCGCTTCTATGCCTGGCATGATGGACACAATCCTGAACCTGGGTCTGAACGATGAAGTGGCTGAGGGTATGGTGAAGAAAACTGGCAACGCCCACTTCGTGTACGACTCCTATCGCCGCTTCGTTCAGATGTACGGTGACGTGGTGCTTGAGATGAAACCTGTCAGCAAGAAGACAAAGATCCGTTCGAAGTGATTATCGGAACCGTTAAGGCTGAGCGTGGTATCGAGCTGGACAAGGACTTGAGCGTCGACGAACTGAAGAAGCTGGTACGCCTGTTCAAGGAGGCCATCAAGGAGCGCACAGGCAAGGAATTCCCCAATGATCCTATCGAGCAGCTCTGGGGGGCAATCTGCGCCGTGTTCCGCAGCTGGATGAACGAGCGTGCTATTCTCTATCGTAAGATGGAAGGCATCCCCGACGAGTGGGGTACGGCAGTGAGCGTCATGGCTATGGTATTCGGCAACATGGGCGACACATCTGCTACGGGAGTTTGCTTCAGCCGAGATGCCGCCAACGGCGAGAACGTGTTCAACGGTGAATATCTGGTGAACGCTCAGGGCGAAGATGTAGTGGCCGGTATCCGGACGCCGCAGCAGATCACAAAGCTCGGCTCTCAGCGCTGGGCTGAGCGTGCAGGTATCAGCGAGGAAGAGCGTCTGGCCAAGTATCCTTCCATGGAAGAGGCTATGCCTGAGACCTACGCTCAGCTCAATCAGATTCAGGAGAACCTGGAGAACCACTACCGTGACATGCAGGACATGGAATTCACCGTACAGGAAGGCAAACTCTGGTTCCTGCAGACTCGTAACGGCAAGCGCACCGGCGCTGCTATGGTGAAGATTGCTATTGACCTGCTCCACGAGGGTATGATCGATGAGAAAACCGCACTCCTGCGCTGCGAGCCCCAGAAACTCGACGAGCTTCTCCACCCGGTATTCGACAAGAAGGCTCTGACCACCGCAAAGTGCATTGCACAGGGTCTGCCCGCTTCTCCCGGTGCTGGCTGCGGACAAATCGTGTTCCATGCCGATGACGCTCAGGAGTGGCACAAGGATGGGCATCGTGTCATCCTCGTTCGTGAAGAGACTTCTCCCGAAGACCTCGCCGGTATGTCGGCTGCTGAGGGTATCCTGACCGCTCGAGGCGGTATGACCTCCCACGCTGCAGTGGTGGCTCGTGGTATGGGTAAGTGCTGCGTGTCTGGCGTAGGTGCCATGAATGTAGACTATAAGAAGAAGTGCGTCGAGATCGATGGCGTTGTCTATAAGGAGGGCGATTTCATTTCGCTCAACGGTAGCACTGGCCGCGTTTATAGCGGTGAGGTGAAGACCATCATTCCTGAACCTAGCCCAGAGTTTGTCGAGCTGATGAACCTCTGCGACAAGTACACCAAGCTGCAGGTGCGCACCAATGCTGATACTCCCCGCGATGCCCGGCTGGCACGCAACTTCGGTGCTAAGGGTATCGGTTTGACCCGTACTGAGCACATGTTCTTCGAGGACAAGAAGATTATCGCCATGCGCGAGATGATTTTGGCTCAAGATGCAGAAGGCCGCAAGAAAGCCCTTGCTAAGCTGCTGCCCTACCAGAAGGCCGACTTCAAGGGCATCCTGGAGGCTATGGACGGCCTGCCCGTGAATATCCGCCTTCTTGATCCCCCTCTCCACGAGTTTGTACCCCACGATCTGGCTGGTCAGGAGACCATGGCTAAGGAAATGGGGGTGAGCGTTGATGATATCAAGCGCCGAGTTGACTCTCTGGCCGAGAACAACCCGATGCTGGGACATCGTGGCTGCCGCTTAGGTATCACTTTCCCTGAGATTACCGCCATGCAGACAAAGGCTATCCTGAGTGCTGCTTGCGAACTGAAAAAGGAAGGCAAAGACCCGAAACCCGAAATCATGGTGCCCCTGATTGGTACGCTCTATGAGTTGAAGCAGCAGAAGGAAGTCATACAGACAGCCGCCAAGGAAGTATTTGCTGAGGAAGGCATCGAGGTGGAGTTTGAGATTGGTACGATGATTGAGATTCCTCGTGCTGCCTTGACCGCCGACCGCATCGCCACTGAGGCCCAGTACTTCTCGTTCGGTACCAACGACCTGACCCAGATGACCTTCGGCTACAGCCGTGACGACATTGCTTCGTTCCTGCCTGTTTACCTCGACAAGAAGATTCTGAAGGTAGACCCGTTCCAGGTGCTCGACCAGAAGGGTGTTGGCAAACTCATCAAGTACGCCGTGAAGGAAGGCCGTTCCGTTCGTCCCGAGCTGCGATGCGGCATATGCGGTGAGCATGGTGGTGAGCCCAGTTCTGTGAAGTTCTGCGCCAAGATTGGCATGAACTACGCCAGCTGTTCACCCTTCCGCGTGCCCATTGCTCGCCTTGCCGCCGCGCAGGCAGCCGTTGAGGAATAAACGGTAAGATGCTGAAAATTAGTGAAATACGAGGCAAGTACTTGGCGAACAGGTACTTGCCTCGCTTCTTTTCTGCTCATTCTGCTCATAAAACAAGCAGTCCATGACGAGTTCGTTTTACAAATGCTTTACACTAAATCGGCAAATGTTTTACACTAAAAAATGGCACTGCAAAACGAGAACAAAAAGAAGTCACATTATTCACTAATTTTTTAATTGATATGGTAAACTTAAAAGCAACTGTAAGAGTAAAAACAAAGAATGGTCTCTATCCTGTTTACATTCGCTTTACGAAAGGCAATCAGGTTTCATATGTAAAGACCTCGTGGGTGGTTAATGACAAAGGATTAGACCAGAAAAAGAACATCACAGATCCTTTTGTCTTCCATCAGGTTTCCATCTTGATGGATAGTTATTATAAGCAACTCAATCAGATTGAAACATCCAAGTGGACAACTTCGGAGATAGTAAAGTACTTGACTGAGTTCAATAATGATCTCTCATTTTCGGATTATACGCGAAAGCATATCGACAAATTGATAAGAAGTGGTCACGAACGAACTTCTCGAAATTACAAGTGGGCATTAAACCACATGGAGAGATTTGCTGAGACAGACAACATCATGTTTTCTCGATTGACATCTTCTTTTCTTAATCGATGGATTGAGTCACTTTCTGAAACTAACCGTTGTAAAGAGCAATACCCTGTTTGCATGCGTGAGGTCTATAAGGCTGCTATTAAAGAATACAATGACGAAGAGCTTGGAATTGTCAGGCTCAAGAATCCCTGGAGTAATGTAACTATTCCAAGAAGTGACGTTCCTGAGAAGCGAGCAATTACTGCTAGTATGTTGCGGAAGTTTTTCAATGTGGTTCCTGACCGTAGCAGATTCACCAATCCTCTTATGGAGGTTGGTCAAGATGTTGCTTTGATTTCGTTTTGTATGTGTGGACTTAATGCTGTTGACATCTTTAATGCGAAGAAGGATCAGTATGTGAATGGTATTTTTCACTATGAACGCCAGAAGACAAGAATGAGCCGTTCAGACAGAGGCTACTTTGAAATTCGTGTTCCTGAATTTCTGAAACCAACCTTTGATAAATATCTCTCCAGAAAAGCCAGTTCTCCATGGTTATTCAACTTTCATGAGCGATTGTCAACATCTGATTCCTTCAGTGCCAATGTAAATATCGGCATCAAACAGATATGGGCAAAAGTTGACCCCAATTACAAGGCTTCTTTATATGCCTTCCGTCACAGTTGGGCTACAATAGCTCAGAATGAGTGTGGAGCGACAATGAACGAAGTGGACTTTGGTCTTAACCATTCTATTAACAAAATGGCCAAGGTTTATGTGAAGGTGGATTATACCCCGGCTTGGATTCTGAACGAAAAGGTTATTGATTTTATCTTCTTTACTGATAAAGAATCTAAATTCGTGGAGAGAGAAGATAAAACTTTTGAGAGAATATCTAAGTATAATAATATACGCGCCGAAGCATATGTGATGGGTAAAAAAGTATGTGCTATAGAAGACACCGGCTTTACAAATGTTGACCAGATAATGGACAAACTGATTACTTTGCTACCCAAGAAAATAAAGAAAACCCGTGTTCAGTTTAAGATTACGAATGTAGATAAGAATCTTTCTCAGATGTATCAACGAATGGTTTCTTAGGATATATATTGAATGAAACAATAAAACTCAGATATGGCAAATTGTCGTATCTGAGTTTTATTGTGTTTGTGTTCTTGTTTTACAGAAGATAGTTCTGCTGAATGCTCGCCAGTTGTTGCAAATCTACTAGTCTATACCGCTTCTTGCCTGGTGAAATTCTAACAGGCACTAACTTGCCGCTTTTGATCCATCGAAGAACGTCTGCCTTTCCAAACATTTTGTATGCCTGACTTTGGCTGACTTCAAATTGTCCCTTTTCAATTTGATGTATTCGCAGAGCAATTTTTGTTGCTAACTTGTCTACGAACTGGTCATATGAAACCGTTTGATCTCCAAATTGAAGCACTGAATTGTCGTCCATATGTCTTTTGATTTAAATACAACGATAAGGAGGGCCTACCTCCGTGCATGAATAAATTCTGCTGCAAAGGTAGCCCCTACTAGTCATCGGCCGACATAAAACGACTATATAGGATTGCTTATATAGTTGTTATATCGCACTCTTACTTGCAGTTTGTGTTCTATATTTCATTTTACAGACTTTCTTTCAATCTTAACACGAAACTTCTGCAAGTGGATTCAAACCCGACCTCTTCATCCTTCAGATTGGATTTTTTCTTCTTTCCAAGTTTCGGATTCCTGGCCTGTGACAGGCTACAACGTAGCTGGCTTGCTCGAAGCGGTTCATTGTTTGCTGAAGAGGAAAGAAGTTTGTTTCTCTCCAGGATCATCTGCCATTGGAAAGGCAAAAGACCATGTTCACGGAGTGCTCCAAAGAACAAGGCAACGTTTCTGTTGCTGTTTGCCTGTAGTGGCCTCTGGAGCCTACACTCGAACAAATCCCTCATGATTTCTTCAGTAACATCAGTCCTGAACAAACTGGCGGCTGTTACAAACTCGGTAATACGAGTAATCTGCTCATCAGAGAAGTGAGCTAGAAACTCAGCCTTTGGCTCTATGCCCTTTCCTGTGTTGAACAGATGCAGCATCTGCCTGTAGTCCTCCTCCTCAAACTTGTCTTTTGAAAAGAAGGCATCTACAAGGTCACGACGCTCTTCAAGTAGTTCCACAACTTCGCAGACATGCATGAAATGTGTTCTCATGTCTGCTTCACTCATGCCTGTGACAGGAAGGTGGTAATACATGAAATCATAAATAAAGCGAGAATATACTTTCTCGCCATTAC
>Ga0247609_10007476_pt1 | contig 10395 bp, 9 predicted proteins | sample 172DNAGHGlowgp2_FD_193487 | JGI IMG/M metagenome (GOLD analysis project Ga0247609, IMG submission 193487) | Sheep rumen microbial communities from Palmerston North, Manawatu-Wanganui, New Zealand - 1728 DNA GHGlow gp2 | ecosystem: Host-associated > Mammals > Digestive system > Stomach > Rumen ...
CTAACGTTGGCGAACACGAAGGTCTTGGAAAGAAGATTCAATACGCCGGAACTCTGAAGGACCTTTACGAAAAAGATTGGCAGACATTCTACGAATACAACGTTCGAGATGTTGACTTACTAGTGAAAATAGAGGAAAAGTGCAAACTGATTCCTTTAGCTGTGAAAGTGGCTGGAAGCGGGTTAGTTTCTTACAATTCAATTTATGCTTCAAATCCATATATCATTGGTTCGTTGATTGCTTATGCTAAAACTCAAATGGATGTAGTGTTTCAGAGTTACATATCTGAAAAAAAAGAAAGCGAACCATTTGAAGGCGCTTTTGTTTTTCCCGCTAAACCGGGAATTTTCAAAGGCGGAATTGCAACTATCGACTTCAATTCGTTGTATCCATCTGTGATAAGATCTGTCAATATTTCTCCGGAAACTTATATCGGAAAAATAGGATTGGACGGAGTTTCAAATACGGATGAACCAATTGATTTAAACAAAGACGTCCGTGATTTTTATCTGATAAAACGTTCAGGATCAAAAAAGATAGAAACTATTTCTAGGAAAGACCTGTTAGATGCAATAGAAAAGCGGTGCATTTTCACACGCAACAACACTTTATTCGTGAAGCACAGCATCAAACAAGGAATTGTGTCTGGATGGGCAAAACATTTCTATGGATTGCGTAAAAGCACGAAAAAAGAAATGCAGAAACTTGATCTTGCAATTTACAACAAAGAGATTCCGGAAAAAGAAATTACTGCAGCTAAACTTAAAGTAGAAAATCTTGATGCAATTCAACACGCAATAAAAATCCAAATCAATTCATTGTATGGATTGCTTGGATTAAGTGTATCTCCAATTGGAAATGTAGAACTTGCACAAACTGTTACTCGCATGGGTCGTTTTCTGAACATTTCTGCAAGCAAATACATCAAAGAGTCTTTCAAAAAGATGTTCAAAACGTCAGATGATTATCTTTCAACAATAAATGGAGACTCTGATTCTCAGTTTTTGAACCTGACTTGTCTAACGTCTTACATGAAGCAGAAATACAATCTTTCTGACAAAATTTTTGAATGGTCAGACGAGATGAAATTGAAACTTTGGAATTTCATGGAAGATTTTGTTGAAACTAAAGTAAATGGCTTTGTCAAAAAACTTATGACTGAATATTGCCGCACAGAACATCCAGAAGTTCTAAGATATTCTCTTGAATACGTTGCTGACAATGGGATTTACGAAGTCAAGAAGCACTACATCTGTCGCAAGATCGTTTCAGAAGGACCAGAACTTGTAGACAAAGTGAAAGTCACTGGAATCGAACTGAAGAAAGCAACTGTTCCGGTCGCAGTCAAAGACATTTTGAAGGACATCTACTACAACACTCTCACGAATGATTGGACGAACGACGATTTCAACAAGTACCTTCTCGAAGCTTATGACAAGTTCTTGACGCTTCCTATAGACGATGTTTCTATTTGGAAAGGATGGTCGAGCGACAAGATAGCTTCAACCGGTTTTCTTCAGACTGGAAAAGGCACGACTGGAATCTCAAAAGGCTGCCATTATTACAACGATCTCATCAAACACATGGGAATCGGCAAGAAATACGATGAGCTTCGGACAGGTGGAAAATACAAGTTCGTCTACTTGAATCCGAACAACGCTTACGGAATCGACTGCATAGCTTACATCGACGGACAATGGCCAAAGGAATTCGAGAACGTGTTTTCTGTAGACTATCAGTTGATGTTCGAGAAGCTGATAAAGGATCCGCTTAGATCTTTCTTGGAAGCTACTAAGTTTTCGTTCAAAGATCCAAGAGAACGAGAACTTTGCGAATTAGACGAACTATGATTCATGAAGAAAAATATTGGGCGGTCTATCACGAAGGCGGTTGGACTACGTTGAAACAGAATGGACGTCCTTATGTCGTTTCTACATGGATTCGATTCGTGGGAAAATTTGGATCAAAAGCCGAAGCCAAAGAGTTAGAAAAGCAGATCAGAGAAGTTCCAACAAACAAAGGCGACAAAATTTTCGCCGTTGAAATAGACCAACGAAAAGCTTTAGCTGATTTCGAGACTGAATGGGCTAAGCCAGATCACGGAAAGTTTGGTTCTTCTCATTAATGTCTTTTGTTTATTGTCTTAAACGTCCTATATCCATCCGTCTGTGCAGCTTATAGCGCCTTCTTGAATTTCCCAGCGGAAGTTGTCCATTGCTTGAACGTAAGCTTTGTCTTTCCCTTCAAACACTACTGAAGACAAATTTGTGCATTTATTGAATGCATTATATTCAATGCTTGATATTCCAGTTCCAATTGAAACTGAGACAAGGCTTGAACAACTAGAAAAAGCATATTGTCCAATGTTTATCACAGAATTGGGAATCGTTATCGATGTTAAATTAGAACAGCCCGTGAATGCATTGTATTCAATGTTTGTAACGCTATCAGGAATTGTCACCGAAGTAAGTTCTTTGCAACTAGAAAACACGTTGTTTAAAATGCTTGAAACGCCATTTCCGATATTAACGAATCTCAATCTTGAACAATTACGAAATGCATATTCTCCAATATACGTAACATTATCAGGAATTGTAATTGACGTTAAATTTGAACAGTTGTAAAATACATAATTCCCAATGTTTGTCACATTGTTGGGAATCGTAACTGATGTCAACTCAGAACAATTATCGAATGCGTGATTTCCTATGCTCGTCACGCCGTCTGGAATAATGATAGACATAAGTTTGAAACATTCATCAAACAAACTGTTTTCAATGTTAGTAATGTTGTTTGGAAGTGTAATCGATGTCAAATTTCCACAGTATGAAAACGCGCCCTCTTCAATGCTTGTTATACTGTTTGGAACAGCTATTTCAGCCAATTCAGAACATTCAGTAAAAGCATATTCGCCTATTCTTGTCACGCTATTTGGAATAACAACAGACGTCAAACCGGAACAACCGCCAAACGCTACATCATCTATGTTGTTCACACTATGAGGAATCGTTATGTTTGTCAGTTCAGAACATTCGGCAAAAGCTTCTTCTCCGATACTTGTTACAGTGTTTCCAACTTCTACTTTTATGGCATTCTCTTTGTTAGGAATAGACTCAACGTCAAGTTCACCAACGATGTCATATTCAGTAACAGTTCCATCATTATACCAAACAATCGTTTGAGGATGAGAACTATAGGCGCCAATGATTCTATCTAATTTTTCACCCGTTACAGCGAGTACTTGCTTCAAAATTGAATTTGCCATGTTTTATATGTTGATGAACGTTCAACATATTTACAACTACGCTGTTCGTCTTAAATGCTAACGATTGTGTCTTGGTGGACATGGTCTATGATGATTTTGATGATGTAGAAAACGAGGTGGAGGAGGACTCCAACGAGGCGGTGGTGGAGCAATTCTTCTAACTGGAGGCTGATAAACGACTGTAGGAATTTGCTGATAAATTGCTGGCTGTTGCTGAACAACGATTGCTTGCGCTGGCTGTTGGACAGCTGTTGCTGTGGTCGGTTCAGTATAGATCACAACCCGTTCTTGTTGCGGCCGCGGACTCACAGTTGCAGCCGCAATTCCAACGGCTGTTCCAATAAGCAGTCCTCCTATCACAGCACCAGCTCCATGATGGTGTCTTGCTTGAGCTTGTTGAGGCATGGTTAATAGCAATGCACACAGTATAAAAACAGATATTAGTTTCTTTTTCATAATTAGTGAATCTCCATTCAATATTTACGATATAATACTAAATGTGCATTTAATAATTAGACAAAAAACTTTGGCGGTATGATTTTGTCAACCGTAAAATAATCACGATATAAGATGGGTCAAAAAGAAACGAACATATACGAGGACGCACTAATGGACATTTGCAAGAAACAAAAGCTTCCAGAAAAATACGAGAAGTTGTTAAACGCATTTTTTAACAAGGTGTCTGTCAATCACACATACGAAATCGTTGGCGTAGCAGGACGCGCTGAAAAACGGCTAATTTTCACTTACAGAAAAACAGAAAATTTTCCAGGAGAAGAATTAGTTTCAGACGTGTTTAACGTTGTTGAGTTCGCCAATGAAGACATTTCGCTAGAAAATCCGTTGTTCGGTAAAATCTATTTAGTTTATCATGAAGACCTTGGAAGGTGGACCTTTTCTTTCCAAGTTTTCGACGAACTAAACGGAATCAACAGAATAATGCCTCTTTCAGAAATAGAGATTTTCTAAAAAATGTCTGACGAAGAAACTGACTTCTACCAAATTCTAGGAATCGACAAAAGTGCGTCTGACGATGAAATCAAGCGCGCCTTCAGAAAGTTCAGCAAGAAGTACCACCCAGACATGCAACACGACAAGTCTGACGCTGAAAAGAAAGAAGCTGAAGAGATGTTCAAGAAGGGTCAAGCTGCTTATGAATGTTTGTCTGATCCAGAAAAAAGAAAAGTTTATGACGAATACGGAATCGATGGATTGAGAGGACATGCACAAGAAAGTGGTTTCAGCGGAGGAATGCCAGACGGACTTCGCGATTTTCTAAGAAACCACATGAGAGGCTTTGGCTTTGGTTTCAATCCATTTGGTGACGATGAAGAAGACGATGATGGATTCAATCCATTCGGACACAGTAGATCGTCTAAAAAGAAAACACCTTCGACTTCTGATCCAGAAGATGGACCGTCGTATAGAATCAGAATGCAAGTCGATCTTGAAGACGTGATTTTCGGAAGAGAAAAAGAAATCAGCATCGACGGTTTTAACGTTTGTCCTGAATGCCATGGACACAAATGCGAATCGTATGAAGAGTGTCCAGACTGCAAAGGAACTGGAACACACACTCGCATTCAAGGAAACGTGATTTTCCAATCTAGCTGTCCAACGTGCAATGGAGAAGGTTTCAAGGCTAAAGGAGTTTGCAATAAATGCATGGGAAGCGGAAGAACGAAGATCAAACGACAGATCAAAGTCAGAATTCCAATTGGAATGCCCGAAGGAGGACAAATGCGCGTAAGAGGAGCTGGCTGCGTTGGACTGAATGGTGGAACTGATGGCGACTTGTTTATCGTGTTGACCACTAAGGAACATCCGATTTTCAGAAGAGAAAATAGAAGCGATCTTGATCTAGAGGTGGACCTGTTTGTCAACCCTTTGATTTCTCTTTGTGGAGGAAACGTTTCTATACCAACTCCATACGAAATGAAAGCGCGGTATTTGAGCGCAGGAACGAAAACAGGGCAGAAAATACTGATTCCAGACTACGGAATCAGAAAAAGTTCAGCAGAAAAAGGAGACTTGATAGTCAACGTTTATTTCGATTCCATTTCACAAAACAATCTAACTCAAAACGAACGAGCCATTCTGACAACGGCTTTTGACACAATAGAAAAAAACAGAAACTGTCTCGTTAATTCTAAAAAACAGACGAAAGATCTGAATGAAAAAACGAAACTTCCTTGGATATTGTCTGTTTAAGTACGATATTGCAATATGAATACAGAAAACTCAGAAAAAGAAACAGTCATTGGTGAAGTCAAAGCGCCAGCTACAAACGAAGAAACCGTAGAAGCTGCAAAGCAGATACTTGCCGATGTGTTGACGAAGGCCGTTGACGCTATCAAGGATTCTCCTCTGTCTGGAAACACAATCGAAGAACATGAAAGTAAGAAAGAATCAGCTTTCTGGAGATTAGACAGAACGCAAACGATTGTCGATGAAACTATAGTCGATTATGTCATCAGGTGTGACTATGAAGGTGGAACTTATCTTGTAGGCCAAGGAAACACTTTCGCTAAATCAATTGCTTCAGCTAAAAGTTTCTCGACTGAAAAAGAAGCGTTGGAATACATCAACGACTACCAAGAAGGAGAAAAGCAGATTTTCTGTTCGTTTCCTTTCACAAACGCTGAAGTTGTCATGCGGACTATGAAACTGCAGTTAAACGAAATAGGACATGACGAATAAACATTTTAGTAAAGTAAATTATCACAGGAACAAAAGAAAAGTATGGCAAAATTATCAGATCTAAGAAAAGCATTTAGAAAATCAGTTGGTTCAACAGACGCAGAAGAATCTGCAATGGCAAAGGTGACAGAATTTCTCGATTCTGGCTCTTATGCAATCAATCGTGTTTTGACGGGTGACATCAAAAAAGGTTTTCCAATGGGTAGAATTTCCACGATATATGGAGAAAGTGGATCAGGAAAATCACTTTTAGCTGCAAATGCGATTGTTGATGCATTGAAGAACAAAAACTTTCAATGCGTGTATTATTTTGATTCAGAAGGAGGAGCCCTTTGGGAGTACATCAAGAATGGTGGAGTAGATCTATCTCTCATTGAGCACATTCCAGTCCACTCAATTGAAGACTGTGCAGTAAAAATATTGCAGTTATACGATTCATTAGTTCAAGCGGCAGCTGAGTGGAAAGCTGACCCAAACAACAACGATGAACCAAGAATTCTTTGCGTATTAGATTCTTTTGGTGCCTTAGCTGCTGACAAATTGTTGACAGACGCGGCAAAAGACAAGATGGCACAGGACATGGGGCTAGGAAGTAAACTCAAGAATAGTATGATGAGGGGACTCATGATGCGAGTCGTTCAATCGAATTGCCCATTGATAATTGTCAACCATACGTATTCTGATCCAGCAGCAATGTTTACCTCGAAGTTCAAAGCGATTCCTGGAGGAGAAGGAATAAAGTTCGCTTCTCATGTCATGCTTCAAATGACTAAGTTGCTTATCAAGTCAGTTGATACTGAGTTTTTGACTGGAAGTGAATCTGACAATGAAGACGTTGGACTTTACAAAGGAAATCGTATTCGTGCGTTTTGCGTTAAGAACAGAGTAGCAAAACCTTGTTACGAAGCTACTATGTTCATCGATTTCAACAATGGAATTGCTAAATACGATGGGCTTATTGAAGACGCAGTCAAGTATGGCTTCATCCAAGAAGTTAGAGGCGGATATGTCGTTCCAAGCTATTCAGACAAGAAGATCACATACAAGCAGTTGGTTTCGTCTGACGAAATTTGGAACACTTTCATCGACAAATTCAACGAAGAGTCTATCAAGCGGATGGGATATTCTAATTCAGTCAGCAACACGCTTGACGAAATAGAATCTGAAATAGAAGAAGAAACAGAGGAGAAATAAGCAGTGGCAGCACAAAAGAAACAGAAGAACAAAGCAGCAGCAGCTGCAGCAATGTTTGCAATGACTTCAATGTCCTCAGAAGAGCTTTCAACCATGAGTGACGAAAAGAAAAGCACTATGCTAGAAGATTTCGTCACTGAAAAAGAAAACGAAGAGTTGGAGAAGATCCACAAAGAGGAAGAAGCCGAAGCGAAAGAACTTGGAATGGACGATACGCTCATCGTCGAATCCACTCCAAACGAAATTTCCAAAGACTTCGAGCAGAAACTAGAAGAAAGCCAAACTCGTTATCTAGAAGCTGTAGAAGACAAAAGGAAAGCGGAAGAAGAACTAGCCAGAATTAAGGCTGAAAATATTTCTCTCAGCTCGCAGCTTGATCTTCTGAAAACTGATTCTTCTAGAGAAATAGCAAATTACAAGGTCGAAATGTCTGATCTCAACGAAGCTGTTTCCATCTACAAAGCTAATGAAATCAACTACAAGGCTGAAATTGCTTCGCTGAAATCCAATCTTCATGAATTAGAAATAGCTTTAGACGAAGCTAACAAGATCATCAACGAAGGCGGAGGCAAGAAGGTTATCGTCCAGCAAGAACAACTTCCGAAAGGAATTCCGATGTTCACTCCAAAAAAGAACGCTAACGTAGCTCCTCCTTCTAACGGCTACAGCTCGTGGAATTGATTCACGAGCTTTTTAGCACAGTATGCAAAAACAACGTCTAACTAAGTACGATTTTGTCGTATCGTTTCAAACACAGCGCAAATGGAACTCGATTTTTCTAGAGACATATTAGAAAAACTTCTTTTCAAACAAGTACTCACTGACAAGCAATACATGAACGTAGTGAGTCAGAATTTCGACAAACGTTGGTTCAAAGTCGAAAACATGTCTACATTGATAGACCTTTCGGTGAGGTTTTTCAGAAAGTACGGCAAAATTCCAAACAGCAAGACTCTGAAAGCTCTGGTAAAAGGTTTCGCTGAGAGAAAAAATCCCGAAATGAATGTCAACGAAACGAACGACTTGATAGATTCAGCTTTGGGAATGGAAATGAATTTGGACAAAGACGTCTTGTGTTCCTACTTGAATACCTTCATCAGAAAACAAGCTCTTTACACGTCTATCATGGACAACGTGGACGACATAGAGAACAATTCAGACGAAGTTTTGGAAAAGTGCATTGCTCGATTCGACGAAGTGAGCAAGATGACGTTCATGCAGAAAGATCTTGGTATGGACTACTTCGATCTGGACGACATGGCCAAGCACTGGGAATACATCACGAATCCTGAAGCGAGAATTCCTTTCTTGTGGGACGGCTTCGACAGATACACGAATGGCGGAGTGTTGAAAAACGGAAAGATGTTGTTCTTGTTCATGGGACAAGCTGGTCTTGGAAAATCGCTTTTCTTGTCGAACCTAGCTGTAAACTACTTGAGGCAAGGACTTTCTGTCGTAGTGATTTCGTTGGAAATGAGTCAAGACGTCTACGCTCAACGCTTTGACGCTCACATTTCGACTAATGAAATCAACCATTTGAAGGACACGATGTTCGATTCATGCGAACGGATAAAGAAGTTCTATGCGGACCATCCTGGGGCTAATCTCTACATCAAGGAGTATCCACCAAGATCGATTCGCTCGTCTGACATCGAGATATATTTGGAAAACTTGCAGCTTGCTGGAAAGAAGTTCGACGTGATAATCGTGGACTATCTGAACTTGGTGCTTCCAAGAACTCGGTCTGACAACATGTACAAAGATGGCTTGTCTGTTTCGGAGGAACTTCGGGCGCTATCATACAAGTTCAACTGCCCAGTGATTAGCGCTGTACAGGCTAACACGGAAGGAATGAACAACGAGAACATAGACATGCAAAATCTATCCGAGAGTAGAGGAATAGCACATACCTGCGATGCACTATTCTCTTTGTATCAAATGCCAGAAGACCGTGAGAATGGAATCATCAACGTGCGGATCAACAAGAACAGACTTGGCGGCCAGATCGGAAAAGTAATTCCCATGAAGATCAACCCAGAAAATCTAATCATCTCAGACATTTCTATGGATCCAAACGGAGTGCGAGATTTGGTGAAGACTTCAGATGAACTTCAAGCTGAAAGGATTATTTCCAATGCTGCAAACATTTCAGCTGACGTTGCAGATCTGTAAATGCAATAGCTCAACTAATCAACGTTTTTAGAAAAAATCTAAGAAAAAACTAACGTTTCTCCGTTTAGGAAAGTCGAGCCCTAAACGGAGTTTTTCTAACTTGATATGACAGAAAACACAACTAAAGAATACGCGGTAGATCCAAATGGAAAGAAGTACGAAGTAGTTCCAAGAAATCTCCAGTACGAAAAAGAAATATGGGAGATTTGCTTAGAAATTTTAGCTAAACCAAGAAAGAAAGCAGAAAAGAAGAACGTTCTTAGCATTTTCAAAAAGAAGCACAAAGAGTTATACGACTATATTTTAGGCAGAACGCCTTTGTTGGCAGACAAGAAGTATCTGTTTCAGACGAAAATCGTATGGACGCTGAATGGACTTTTGTCGTTTCCGCTGTGCAAAAAAGAGTCTTGCAGAAAACCATTAGTTGGCAAAAACGATTCAATAAGCGAAACGATGAAGTACAAGCATTTTTGCACTGGAATGTGTGCCACTTCTTCTGAGGAGGTGCTTGAAAAGAGAAGAAAAACTAATCTAGAACATCTTGGAACTGAGTGGCCCGGACAGTCGCAAAAGGTGAAAGACAAGGCAACTGAAACATACAGAAAGAACTACGGAACAGATCATTACTTTCAAAGTCAAGCCTTCAAAGACACAGTCATTCCGAAATGGATAGAAAAATACGGAGTAGACAATCCATCAAAGAACAAGGGTGTTGTGGATAAAATTCAGAAAACTTTTTTAGAAAACTACGGATGTATTTCACCAAATCAATCGCCTAAAGTTCAAGAAGCAAGAAGACAACATTGTTTAGAAAAATATGGTGTTGATTGTTGGATGAAAAGCAAAGAAGCGGCTGAAACTTCAGCTGAACGGAAAGAAAAAGAAATAGAAACTAAAAGAAAAAACGGAACACTTACGACTTCGAAACCAGAAGAGTCTGCATTTAGTCTACTTAAAAGCGCTTTTCCAAACATTCTTCGTCAATATCGTTCAAAACAATATCCATTTTACTGCGATTTCTACATTCCAGAAAAAGACCTTTACATCGGGTTCAACGGCAATTG
>Ga0247609_10007478_pt1 | contig 10394 bp, 9 predicted proteins | sample 172DNAGHGlowgp2_FD_193487 | JGI IMG/M metagenome (GOLD analysis project Ga0247609, IMG submission 193487) | Sheep rumen microbial communities from Palmerston North, Manawatu-Wanganui, New Zealand - 1728 DNA GHGlow gp2 | ecosystem: Host-associated > Mammals > Digestive system > Stomach > Rumen ...
AAAAGTGGTTAAAAAAGCCTTAAATAATGATAAAACGATAAATTTAACACCTTCACAGGTTGCAAATATATCAACTGTTATTAATAAAGGCTTGTTATTACTTCAAAAGGATGCAATCAACACATATCAAAACACTTTAAATGATGTGTTTATTAAAGTTAAATCAGCTAATGATTTAAAAGACCAACTGCAAAAGCATATTGATTATGGTTTAAATCTAGGTGTTGTCTACAAAGATGGTAAACATTATCAATTTGATACCTATTATGAAATGAAAGCAAGAACAGATATTCAACAGGATATAGGTGAAAACTTAATTGATTCTGGTCATGAAGCTGGAGTCGTATTTTATATAACTTCATTTTATGGGGATTGTGCTAAAGATCATGCTGATTTTCAAGGTAAAATATATTATGATAGTAATTGGAAAGATAATGCTCCTAAAGATAGAATTGATGAAATAGAAAATTACATTGATTCTAAAGGCTTAAAATCTGTTCAAGAAGTAATGGATGCTCCTGCTTATCTTACAACAAGACCAAATTGTAGACATTATTTTACAGCTATTGATATAGATACTGTTTTAGGTGCTAAAACTAATTCAGATGTATCAAAGTTAAGGGCTGAAAGGAATCTCAATTTTAATGGCAAATATAAGCCAGAAAAATATGAAGCATTGCAAAAACAAAGGCTTAATGAACGTAAGATAAGAGCTGAAAAAAGAAATATTGATAATTTAGAACATCAATTAGCTTTAAAACCAGGTGATAAAGAAATTCAATCACAAATTAAAATTGGTGAAGCTAAAGTCAGAGATTATCAAGCAGAACAAAGAAGTCTTATAAAGCAATATTCTAACCTTGAAAGAAGATATGACAGGGAGTCATTAGAACAAAGGATAGATTTTGGCATAAAGAAATAGGAGGTGCTAAATGGCATTTTTAATGATATTTGGAATGTTGTTAGCAGCTTTCTATGCTGTTACTCTAAATGAAAGTGAGGACAACGACAAAAAAGATTAAATAGTTAATTAAGGAACTTATGAATCCTTTTATTTTTGGTTGAGATATGAAACCTAAAACCGACAAAACATTTTAAATTCATGGTGGTAGCTACACACCTAAAACAGCTTAAGGAGGAAAAAATGAAAACAAAACAATTAAAAGAGATTCTTGGAAATGAAGAATTAGACCTAGAAGAAAAGGTATCTCAAATTATGGCACTTAATGGACAGGATGTTAATAGTGCTAAAGAATCTTCAAGTTCAAGAGTGCAAGAATTAGAAAGTGAAGTTGCTGAATTAAAAGCAAAAAATTCAGAACTAGAAACTAATGTGTCAAAATATAAAGACTATGATGAATTAGCCAAATTTAAAGCAGATACATTAGCAGAAAAAGAAAATAATCAGAAGAAAAGTTATTTAGAATCATTAGGATTCAAAAGACCAGATTTATTCTTTGATAAAGTTGATTGGTCAAAAGCAAAGTATGATGAAGGAAAGAAAGCATACACAGGAATTGATGTAGACTCATTAAAGAAAACATATTCTGATTTATATTCAGAGCCAAACAAACAAGGAAAAATCACTTTTGGCGGTGTTGGTTCTGGCAATCAAGAAAAGCCAAATACTAATACAGCAATGAATAACTTTATTCGTGGCATAAATTAAAAAATAAAAAAATATTAGAGAAAGAAAAGGAGATTTAAAAAATGCCAACTTACAATTCATTAATTACAAGAACAGACACAGCAGCGATTGAAGCTACACCACAAATCGTTGATGAAATTATTCAAGGTGTAACACAAGGTTCAACAATTTTACCTTTATTAACTAAATTACCTAACATGACTTCAAAACAAGCTAAAATGGCTGTTTTAGCTGCTTTACCAGATGCTTATTGGGTAAATGGTGACACAGGATTAAAGCAAACAACTAAAGCTGCATGGGCTAATAAGTTTATTACAGCTGAAGAATTAGCAGTTGTAGTTCCAATTGCTCAAGCAGTATTAGATGATGCTGACTATGATATTTGGGCTGAAATCAAACCAAAGATTGTTGAACAATTCTATAAGAAAATTGATTTAGCAATTATCAATGGAACAGATAAGCCTTTAACTTGGGGTGATGCTATTCTTCCAGCAGCAACAACAAAAGGTTTCGTAGTATCACCTACAAATAACCTTTATAATGATATTTCAGATGCAATGTCATTTGTAGAAAAATCTGGTTATGATGTAACAGGTATTCTTGGTGGTGTTGGTGCAAAGGGTGAATTTAGAAAAGGATTAAGAGATTCTACAGGTCAACCTTTACAAGGCTCTGAAGTTACAGAATTACCAAGAGCATTCGCAAAGAATGGTGCATTTGATGAAACTACAGCTAAATTAGTTGTTGGTGACTTCAAGCAAGGTGTATATGCAATCAGAAGAGATATCGAATTCAAGGTATTTGATTCTGGTGTTGTAACTGATTCAAATGGTGCAATCATTTACAACTTAATGCAACAAGACATGGTTGCTTTAAGAGTAACAATGAGATTAGGTTATCAATTACCTAACCCAATTAATGTTTTACAACCAACTGAAGCAGCAAGATTACCATTTGCTTATGTAGCTGCAACAGCTTCTTCTAATACATCTGAAGAAACACCTACAACAGGCGAATAATATTTAAAATATGTAAGAGGCTTTAATTAGCCTCTTACTTTTATATTATAGGAGGTTATATGGCAGATTTAACATATAATACAATTACAACAGTTGATGATTATTTAAGAGCCACAGGGGTTGATTTAAATGAAGAATTAATTGCTCGTTTAACTGATGATGTTGGTGACAATAACCCAGCTCCTAGATTTATTTATCAAGTTGAAAATTACATTAAAGAAAAAATTGTTGCACATAATCCAATTGATTATAGTGTAGATATTTTAGATGATAATTATACATTTAAAACTGACCACCAAACAAAGCAATTCAAAAGAGCTGTAATGTATCAAATTAGTTTCTTGCTAAAAAATGGCAACATTACAAACGATTTAAACGAGCTTATTCCAAGAGAACAAATGGAATTACTTGGTTTAGATTCAAACGCTCAAAGAAGCCTTTATTTAGGTGGTTTATGGAATGTGCGGAGGTGTTAATATATGATTAACATTGATGCCAATAAAGGAAAAAATAATAATAAATATACTGATAAATATTATTGGTATCCTAAAGGAAATTCAACTACTCACAAAGAAAATCAAGATACTTATTATGGTTCTTTTTATGCTTGTGATGTAGTGAATTTTGAAGAAACAGAACAACAAATGAATGGGATAAGTGATAGAGGCTTTGAACATTTGACAATTGAAACTAGAAAAAGATTTGATTTTAAAAAAGGCGACAGGATAAGAAGTGTTGTTGATGAACGTTTTTGGAACATTGATTCATTAATAGTTGATGATGATGCAAAAGCAAAAGAATTATCAGCAAGACCTCCAAGAATAACTATTTTAAGACTTTCAAGAACAGAGGAAGATTCAGATGTTTAATGAAGATGCAGGAGTTCAAGCAGAACGCTTTTTCAAACTATTGCATTGGATGTTAGCTGCTCAAATGCCAAGACCCGGAGGAATACATAAGTATTCTAAAGGTAATATGATTCAACATTTAATTACCAAAAGAACTGAAACAGGTTATCAGATAATTATGTCTGATGGTGTTCCTTATTCTAATTTGGCAATGGGTTATGATGATTCTGGTGCAAAAAGGACTCCGAGAGGAGAACTTGAAGCAATTAACTTCACAACTGTCGAAAACTGCTTAAATCAAGTTAGAAATATAATAGAAAGGGGTTAAATATATGATTACACATGATAATATTGTTAATTTTTTAAAACAAAGTTTAACCACTTATTTAGAATCTCCATATGATGAAGAAACAGGTGAACCACTAGGTAAATACAGTGATTTTGTTGATAATATGGAGATATATCAAGAAAGTAGCTATAATTCAAAAAAAGATATTGTTATTACAGTTCAATTTCTAAAAGGAACAACTCAATTAGGTGTTACAGATCTACCAATTAATGTAATTTTTGAAGTTCTTGAAGGAAAAGCAACCAACGATAAAACAATTGCTAATGAATTTATGGATCTGGTAAATACATTCATAGAAGATTACAATGATACAACAATTACTATGGTTGATGATAATAATACTTCTTACATTGTTAAACAGTATTATTCATCAACTAATGCAATGGGAAATGGTCAACAAAGAGGCGATAAGAAATATAAAGCCTTTGCAATGGACATGCGATTAATTATTTATGAACATGGTTATTTTCAATCATTAGAAGATTCTAAAATTAAATTTAATCTTGGTGTAGGAAATACTCAAGAATTAGAAAACATGCTAGAAATTACAACACGTATTTCTCATGGTCAGGATGGATTTACTTTAGGTTCTAATCCAAATCAAAAATTAAGAATTAACTCTATTCAATATCAAATTCAAGTTACTTATATAGCTACTAAAACAAATTCTTTACATTTAAAAATAGCTAATGAAGCATTAACTGATGCTACATATAACATTACTTGTCAAAGTTTTGTTACAAGAACAGCTAATATGAAGGTAATAGACTATGTTGAATCATCACCTTATGCAGATGTAATGAAGGTTCAACTTACTTTAGCAAGGGAGTGATATAATGGGTGCTTTAGTTTTTAACATTAACTCAACACCAGCACAAACTCCAGAAGCAACTGCATTAACTAATAATACTAAAACAATAATTCCATCAAATGCAAGTGCAACTCAAGGAACAACAACTCCAATGATGAATGCTCAAAAAACAATTAGCACAACAGGTGTATTGATAGCTGGATATGCAATCAAACAATCTGCAAACATTATTACATCAAATGTTGGAAGATTAACAGGTAACTCACATCTTCAGAATCAAGTTAATAATAATCTGAAATTTGGAGCAACCATTGTTGGTTTATTTACACATCCTTTGATGACATCACTTGCTTTAGCAGCTGATGGTGTAAATTATGCTATTAATACATATTTTACAGAACGTGATGATAAAATAAGAGCTTCGCAAGCACAAGCAATTGCAGGAACTTTAAGGGGGATGAAACATTAATGGAATTTAGCAATGTAACAGTTCAATTATATCTAAATATAAATGGAACTAACCAATGGGTAGATATAACTGATTCAATTGTTAGTTCAAATGGAATTCAACTTACACCCAGAATGGATGGAACATTTTTAGTTGGCACTTTTGATGCTTTTCTAACAAAAGAACACATACCTGCATATACACCAATGAAAATTATTTACAGATCTAATACTTCGTATATGTTGTGTTCATCAACATCTAGTAAATATTTATTAGAAGAAGGAAAATATTATCATACATTTGATATATTTGAAGCTACAGCAATATTATGTAATTTTATTGTTGGAACTAAAGGCTTTAGTGTTAAAGGTAGTAGAAGATGGGATTTCCAAAAAAATGATGTATTGATTGAATTAATGAAGCAAAAATATGGTTTAACAATTGATAATGGACTTCCTAATTTAGACTTAACAAAAACTAGAGAATTTACCTTTGGTGCAGGAACTACCTTATATGATGCTTTAAGCGAGATTTTAGTAGATTATGATTTAGTTCCTCTTGTTACTCAAATTACATCACCAACTAACTTTAGAATTGAAGATTTAGATAAAAATTTAACTGAAACAATAGAATATACTGATGCTGAAAAAACATCTGTTGTTTTTAGGCAAGATATGGATAATTATTGTAAGTTTCTTGAAACAGAAACTCAAAATGTTGTTGATAGAACAACAACAACTGTTTGGAAAAATCTGACTGTTAGGTCTGTTGATGCTTTAATAAGTGCTGATAGTATGTGCATTGTATTACCTAATAAAGTCGAAGAAATAACAAAAATTACAACAACATCAAGTTATAATTTTTCAAACTTTGAAATTGATCTGTATGAGGATGATACAAATAATCGTGATTTATTAGACTATACAGAATTATATCCAGGCGGAAAAACAGGAAGAGTTAATTCAAGTTTCAGAAATATATTTAGTCGGATAGTAGATTATTCTTATGATGATGACCAAGATTACATTCAAGAAGTTATTGAATCATCTGCATTATATTTGATAATGCACAATATTGTTTATCAAGTTACTGGTATTGATTATGAATATTTAGATTTATGTAATTTATTAGATAGTATGGTTTGGGTAATTAATCATGCAGATAATACTGATTATTTTAAATTTACATCTGAAAGTAATATTGTTGATGATACAATTAATGTAACAAAATATTTAAAAGAAAAATCAGAATGGGATGTATTACCAAATTCTGAAAAACCTAAATATATGTATTATGAATCTGGTTCAAATACTATTCAAAATTTAAATAAACGTTATAAAGATGACTTCTGGGGTGCTATATCTGGAACAGCAGTTAAAGCATGGTATGAATATGGATCTGGTATTGAATTTTATTGTGATGATAATGGTTCTAGTATAACTTATGAAACTTATTATAGTCGAGCTGATACTAAAGGTAGAGTTCAAGTTGGTCTTTCAAATGATTACACACCACTTAATGCTATATTTAATGTTGAAGCCAAAACTATTAGTGACCCTGTTATCATAAATCAAAAATCACCTACACTTACACCATTAAATGAATCAGATTGGAAGCCTTATGCAAGAAGCTATAACATTAGTGCAAATACAATTGAATTTGATAAATTAGAAGAAAGAATGCAACTTACAAATGATATGCTTGGTGATGTTGAATTAGAAATTGAAATGACTAATCCATCATATCTTCCATTAATAACTTCAAAAAAGGCTTATAAACTTACTTATAATGATGTTGAATATTATGTAATGGCTTATGTTATTAATATAAAGTTAGATCTGGTAACTATTAAATATTCTTTATCAAGAACATATTCAAAAAAGGCTTCGGTCATTGGAGTTGATTCACAATTTGAAGCTACTCCAAATCCATTGAAAAATATTGTTACAAGACCAATTTATATTAATGCTTCAAGTGGTATAAATGCTGATTTAGAAGAATATAATTATTTAAAGTTTACATTTACTTTAACTAATATTCCAGGTGGAACTAATAGAACAATAGATTTGTATAAAAGATTTTCTGTTTTACAAAACGAAAATACTAAAATGTTGTATTGTGAAACAAAAGACCAATATACTTTTGATAATAATATGACTGTTTTAGGAACTGGAACTTATGTTAACAATCCTGTTCCTTATGTTAATGAATATAATGAATTTTATTCAGTTAGTGTGGCATTAGTTAAATTAACACCACCTAGTAATAGTTCAGTAGAATTTTCAAGAAAACTTCCAGAATTATATACTGGAACAACAGAAACTACTATTTCATTAGCAACAAATGTTAAAGTATATAAGGATGCAAGAGAACATCTTACATTCACAATAAAATTAAATTAAGGAGGTAAATAAATGAAAGTTTATGTTGATAAACAAAATATGAAATTGCTAGGTGTAGAAAAGGAAAGACCTTTTTACACAGGGGATATTTTTTCATCTACCTTAACAGTTTATTTTAATACTGATGTTTCTAATTCTTCTGTAACCTTATCGTTTTTACTTGCTAATGGTAGAACACCTAGAAAAAATCTGATTCCAGATGATGCTAGAACAATAACATTAAGTGAAGAAAAATTTGGTCAAAGCACATGGTATTCATATACTTGGGAACTATCAGCTAAAGAGGGATTGTTAGTTACACCAGGACCAATTCAAATGACATTAACAGTAACAACAAATGATGTTGTTGAACAAGTAATGTTTACAAATAATGTTGTTAGAACAAGTAGATTTGGTGCAAATGAGAATTTAGTTGTTTTTGGTGATGACCCAGAAGAAATTATTTTAGATTTTGCCACAAATATCGCAAATATTAATGCAAGTTTATATAAATTTAGATACATTGGTGAATTTAATACTAAAGGCTCAATGTATCAAGCTGCATTTGAAGAAATTTATACAAACAATAATTCAATGGTATCAGCTAGATTTTATGATAATGTGTTTATTTTCTTGAGGTCTGATGCTGAAGGTGAACAATACCTGTTCATGATAGATAGTAGCTTGTATAAATACTATAAATTAAAGAATGATGGAACAATAATTGAAACTGATGGTGCAAATTTAAGTGGTTTCATTTTTTTAACATCAGCAACAGGAACATTATCCGCAGATCAAATAGAAAATGCAAATAAAAATCTTTGTTATATTCTTTATAACAATAGGATTTATCAAAAAAATAGTTCAACAATTGATTCAATGACATTTGTAAACTATGATTTGCTTTACTCTGAAGATGTATTTAATGCAGCAAGATATACTATAATTATTACAATTAGTGGAAACACTTATTCTTATACTTCAAGTTCTAAATTAGTAGAAACTTATACAAAAGACCAGATCAATAGTTTATTGAATTCTAAAATTTATTACAATGATGTAAAAAATAATTTAACAAGCACTGATATAAATAAACCTTTAAGTGCTAATCAAGGTAAGGTTTTAAAAGGCTTAATTGATGCTATCAATTCAGATTTAAGTGGTAATTATTTAACAAAAAAACCAGATGGAACAAATGACATTGTTTCAAATGGTAAAGTTTCAACAATATATTTACCAGACTTTTTATTAGGTCAATTGCTTTTTGGTGGAACATTTAATGCAACATCAGCTGTAGCAACACTTACAACAAATGCAAAATCAAAGTTAGGAATAAATTATAATAGTATAATTTTAACTAATGATGCAAGTGATATATATGGATATGCTTCTAATGAAGGCACATTCTTTGTTGTTGAGGCAAGTGGAACATTTGCTGGAATTGAATTTTCAACAGGTGATTGGTTAATCTCAATTGGTTCTGCTTGGAAAAAGGTTGATAATACTGATGAGGTTACATCTGTTAATGGTCAAACTGGTAATGTTACAACAGGAACTTACGATAAACCAGAAGGTGGTATTCCTGCATCTGATTTGGCTCAAGCTGTTCAAGATGCTTTAAATAATGCTAATAGTGCTGTCCAAAATCACCAAGCAATTAAGGTTTTAAAAACAGATAATGATACAGCTTTAACTCCTGGCTCAAGTGAGGAAATTAAAGGTGATGGAACTATTAATTTACATAAAGTTTCAAAAACAGGAACTTATGCAGATTTAATTGGTAAGCCAACTTTAGGAACTGCTGCATCACATAATGTAGCAAATGAAATATCACTAAATAACAATGATTTAATCACAAGTGGTCAATTATATGTAGCATTAAGAGATATGCCTGTTCCAATGGTGTTTAAAGGCACTTTAGGACAAAATGCAACAATTTCATCATTACCAATTGCATCATCTGAAAATAATGGTTTTACATATAAGGTAGTTACCGCTGGAACTTATGCAGGTCTATCTTGTGCGGTTGGTGATTTGGTTGTTAGTAATGGTGAACTTTGGATTGTAATTCCAGCAGGTGATGAAGCTGTAACAGAAGATACTTGGCGAGGAATCAAAGTTAATGGAACATTATTAAAAGATAATGGAATCACAACAGGTGATGTAGACTTTCTTGAGGGAGCAAATGTTACAATAACAACAACCGCAAATGGTCAAATCATATTTAGTGCAACAGATACAACATATGATAATTTAGCTGCTGCAAAGAATGGTGAAAATGTTTCATTAATTACTACAGGTGATAAATATAAAATATTACAATCCCTATACCATTTGGGAGCATTTGACAGCCAAAATGGAAAAACTAGACAAAGTTGGGTTATTGATTTATCAAAGTTGAATTGGACATTATATCAAGGTGTTTATTATACAAATGATTTAGCAAATTCAATATTTCAAAGTGTAGACCAAACTATCTATGCTACCAATTATAATTGGGTAAGTTTTAATTGGAATGATACATTTCCTAATAACTCAATAGGAAACGATGGTGCAGGTTATGTATATATTGTTTCAACATCATACCCTAAAGGCTTGGCTCAATACAAACTAGCCACACCATACACCGACACACCAATCGAAAATGAGAGCATACTACCACTTGACAGCAATATGGCTAACAAGATACGCCAAAAGGTTGTTGATGGGTTGAACTTGCTAAACATTAAATACTTGAATGATGGTTTTGTTGGTGTTAGAGTAATTGCTAGTGGTAGTTCAATAACTTTAAATGGAGCAAGTAATAGTGCCTATGATGTTTGGTTGGAACTTGAAAATGTAATTTCGAAGGGAACTTATGCTTTTAATTTTACAAATACTAATAATGTTG
>Ga0247609_10007480_pt1 | contig 10390 bp, 8 predicted proteins | sample 172DNAGHGlowgp2_FD_193487 | JGI IMG/M metagenome (GOLD analysis project Ga0247609, IMG submission 193487) | Sheep rumen microbial communities from Palmerston North, Manawatu-Wanganui, New Zealand - 1728 DNA GHGlow gp2 | ecosystem: Host-associated > Mammals > Digestive system > Stomach > Rumen ...
CGCCGCGAGCCCCGCACTTCGGGACTGCCCCCAGTCACAACAACAGTAAAGCGTTGTGATGTGCTCCGGAAGATTTGCCAGGAAGTCCCGAAGCACCGCCGCCTGCTCTTGTGAAAAAGCATTTGTGGTACTGGAATGCTCTGTATCCACAAACTGAATGCAGCAATGGGGAATTCTCTTTAATTCCGGCATACGAAGCGGAGCATCTGTACAGAAGATCGCCGCCGAGCAGTTCTCATCAACATATTCACCCTGCTTCAGCTCTGCGATCATTTTTCCTGCCGCGCGTATTCTAATTTGTTTGATGTTTGTTATCATTTTTCCCGGTGTCCTTTTTTTGCCAGCAATAATGGCCTCTTGGATATATTATTCCTGTTTCGATGGAACGCATGATAACTGCAGCACTATCGGGGAATATAAATAACTCCGTGATGCAGCCGTCCTTCCAATCCGGAGCCATCAAACCTTCCTCACCGCCGGTGTCTGTGGCGACCATACTGCCACAGTCGAGATAGATGTTCCTGGTTTTCTCATCCTGCTCCCCTCCGCCACGTATTACATTAGGCGAAACATGGGTATGCCCGGAGAGAAATATGACATTTCCGCAATGGTCGAGTATTTCCTGCAAACGCTTGTTTTTATCCAGATAGGGATTGCCTGTATTCCGGTTTGGATTGTGTTTGAGCAGTGGTGCGTGGCACTGGATGATGTGCCAGTCTGCACCTGCGTTATCCTCCAAATGCTTTTCAAGCCAGTCGAGCTGTGATCCCTCCGGGAACAGGAATTTTCGCCCGCTGATCACACACTGCAGCCCGATCATGTCAAGGCTGCCGCGCCTTGCGGCCCAGACAAGGCTCCGTGAATCGTATGTAAAGCGCCAGCCCTTTTCTTCTGCGCGCGTCAAAAGCATCTTTTGAAAAGCGGAGTATGCTGCAACTCCGTCACCTTCATGACCGATAAAGCGCGGATGGGTAATGTCATGGTTTCCCGGAACAGGGAGGATGGTTTTTTCCGGAACAGTTTCCTCTATGCATCCAATAAAGTTGTCGAACTGCTCCGGAAGTCCATCGTTTACGGAATCGCCAAGCAGAAGGATCGTGTCACTCTCTGCCGCCCGCAGAGCCCGTTTGATCATCCATGGCTTGGAGGCGAGATGGAGATCTGTGAGTATAGAAAACCGAGTTGCCCCTTCGTCTGTCCTTTCAGCAGGAAGAAACTTCTCCGGAATGGTACAAGACACGATCTCCTGCTGATACGAGTAGGACACGCATTCCGCCCATATGTGAGTTACGCCAAAAGGGATCGCCCTTCTGCCGGGAAAGAAGAACTCTCCGTTTCCGGCCGGATCGATCGGGACATAGGCGATGGGACTCCAATCCGGCAATGCTCCGGTCTTATCGCCCCAGCGCAGCACAGCGAACAGAAAGCCTTTTGCTTTGATACTGTACTTTCCCATCGCGCATCCAGGCCAAATCAAACTTGTCCAAAGCTTGACACTCATTGTAGTTGCCTCCTGATTATGTCCACTTCTTGGAATGCCCCAATATCCATACTGAGGCAGTTTTGATATCATATCATTCCTGTATACTGTCCATTTCTCTCCCCTTCTGTTCCGTTTTGCATTTTCTGCTCGACGTCCTCGTTAACTCCCCTCCTGCTAAGAGGCGCTTATCCCTCCCTGATTTTTCGTTGTGCTTCCTCGCTTGTCGATGCATGACGGCAGTACACATATTTACAAAGCCAGAACGGATCTTGTCCATCACTGTATTCATCCATCGGACATCCTTTGAAAAGGTCATCCGCCATCTCCAGGATGATGTCCCTCAGCTCAAGGGCGTTTTTCCATTTTTCCTCAATTGCGTCATACCCGACCCAAGCGCCGACGATGTTGCCCGTAATCGCGCCGGTGGAGTCGCTGTCTCCGCCATGGTTGACCGCGGCGATCACCGCACCCGAGAAATCATCGGGATGTCGCAGCGCGCAGTAGACAGCGATTGCGAGGGCCTCATCACCCGTCCAGCCTTCCCCGAGCTCCGAGATATTCTCCGCGTCTGTTTTTCCGTTTTCCGAAAGCCGAATAGCCTTTTCCAGCAATGACTTCATCGGATAATACTTCATCTCAGAAAGCGTATCCGAAAAAACGATCTCAACGGTTTCGATTGCGTCTTCCACAGCCTCGCGGATACTGCAATGATCGTATACTCCCATGTTCACGATGTGGGTCAGCAGCGCCGCCGGAAGCCAGCCAAGCGGATGGCTGTGTGTCAGAGCTGCGATCTCCGCGCCAGTTTTGTCCAGTTCTCCCCGTTCTTTCCTGTCTGCGGGATGAATGTACACACCCCAGGGGCCAACACGCATAACGCCGCCGCAGCCGCTGCTGTTGTTGATGGAATGACTTGTGGAGCCGTATTTCTCTGAGCGCAGGGCACCCATGCAGGTGTTTCCCGGTGCGCGCCTGCTGTATAGATCTGGGATATCCAGAAGCCAGGAGACTCTTTCCTCGTCCGGCTTCCAAGGCTTATAAGCGCCGGTCTGTGTTTTCAGCCAGTCCTTGTAAGCGAGATACACATAGCTTTCATGCGTTTCCATGATCCCGCGCAGGCTTCCCCGTGTTTCCCCATACAGGATACCGTTGGCAGTGAAAAGCGACATCTGCGTGTCATCGGAAATCAGCGCCTCACCTGTACCCGGATCGAGCGAATAGTCTGTAATGCCGTTGGAGCCATAATATTTTTTGATCTCCCTCAAGGACATGAATTCCACCGGGTAGCCAAGCGCATCCCCCACAGCGCCGCCGAAGAGACTTCCCCGCACGCGGTTCTGGCGCGTCTCTGGCTGTTCCCAATCCGTCAAGTTTTCCCTTGTTTTTTCCAGGTCTTCCTGCCGATAAAACCACCGGAACTGATCCCGGAATGCAGCATAATTATAGGTCGGGTTTTCCGGTTTACTTTTCACAGCAAATACGACAGAATGGAACATGTCGTGCATTGTCCGGCTGCCATACCGGAACTCCAGAAACGCCCGCCTGAAAAGTGCCGCCATCTGCTTTGCGTCGTTGCCGAAGGCTCCGCAGCCCCAGGCGCCGAGGATCAAATGCGTATAACCATAGTGCGCTGACACAATCAGCATTCTGCGGATGCGCTCGAAAAGCAGCGCCTCATAATCCGCATCTGACATATCTCCCCGCTCATGCGCAATCGGTGCAGCACAGGTCAGAACCGAAAAAAGCAGTGGTCTTTCCAAGAGTTCATTATTACTGTCTCGGAAAACGGCCACGTTGGGAGACAACAGCATCGCATGGCTGGCCAGCGGGCTATACTGTGAAGCGTGCATCGCATAGTAAGGCTTTGCTCCCTCACTTGTAAGAGATGTATAGAGTGTGCTCTTGCGGCAGAGGTCTTCCTCCTGAGCCCTTGCGCCGAAACGGACACCGCCTCCGGGACTGACGGAATTGGCGAAATTCAGGACAAGGATACGGCTTGCTTTTGCATCCTGTATGTAGTCCCAATCCGCGGCAAGCTCCCGCGCCGCCGCAAAGGAATCACTTTGTGAGACGGAAAAGCTGCAGCGATCCAATCGGCGCGGCGCTTTATCAGGTGCATCATTCAGCATGGACGCTGACGCCTCCGGCGGGATATAAACAGCACAGGAGTAATCCGCTTTCGGAAGCGAAATCGTCCGTCCCGCCAGAAGATAGCTCCCGTTTTTTATAATTTCCTGCGTTTCATGAAACAGGTTTATCAACTCTCTGTCCATCCCTGTTCTCCATTCTATTATGATCTCATTCTTTCATATCCCGATACCGGTACACCGTTTCATAAACAGCGTTTCCGATAAACCAAAGGTATTCATCGTCATGGAAATCGAAAGCTGTCGTCACGCCATTCTGAAAGCCCTTTCCGGGGTACACATTCCACGAATCCGGGCTGACGCCCGTGGCTTCCGCAAGTGCAGAGGCGGTAACATACCGCTCAGCATATTTCTCTCCATAGCTGTGGCGGGAATACAGCGCATCGAAGTCCCCGTTCACGCTGAAGTTTCGGAACACCCGCCAGTATGGCTCACCGCGGAACTGCGTCCTGTAATGAAACATATTGTACCCCACAAGGATTTGCCGCTGTTCAACTTCTCGTGTCGTGTAACTATTGACCGCTTGTGTGCTCCACTCGCTCCAAGAGCACCATTTGCCGCTGTCTGCATACACAGCCTTGCCACAATACCTACAGTAGCTGCTGTCAGAGAAGATTTGTCTGCCACATTTAGTACACACGATCAGTCGTTCCGCCGAACGTAAGGCCTCTTCCGCGCGCCTGGCCTCTTCTGCGACCCTCACGCTCTCCGCAATCCGTGCCTGGGCATACAGGGCCGCGGCTCTCCTGTCCATTTCGCGCTGTTCTTTTTCCGTCTGCCTGAGATAGTTGCCGAGGATATAGAGAAAGACGTCATCATCCTCATCATAATGTGGCTCCTCCCATACCCCCGCGTGGGCGAATGTCGTCGGGAGCATCAGAAAAAGCATGATGCAGGCAAGGCATAAAGCTGTGGTCCGTTTCATTTTCCATGCTCTCCCCTGATTTGCTGTGTTTTTTCTCACATGGATCGTCGGGCTGCCAGTCCATTGCGGCATACGCCTCTCATGCTTATTATTTATTTTTCAGCTATGCATGTCAATCAAATCGTGTTTTTTGCCCTGCGTGGATTGGCACTGTGTTATTTGGGCCGCTTTCCCAGAATAGGGAAGGATTTTTGTGCCATTATCGCTGAAAACACTGCTCGGCACATGCGGTGTGAAAGGACAGCCGCTCCAGAATTGCTGTCGAACTTCAGGTCTTCCTGCAAAGTGAGCAGGGAACTGCACTGCGTGAGTGGGTGGGTGGATGAGAAGCTTTATGATTTTACCCAAATCCTTGCTGTCAGTGTTTTTCCCTTCGGTGATTATAATATACTATTGGTCTTCCCGGCAAAAAAGCTGCGAAGGCTCCTTCATACTGTCATCGAGAAACAGCCAAGTCATATCGGTTAATGACCGGACATTAACCGATATGGCCTTGCTTTCATACTATTCACGCGCCTGCATGTGACGGCCGCTGATATTCCGTAATGCGGAATTTTCGTTCAGCTTTTCGGACGCCAGCCCTGATCGTCATAGTCCTCCTGTTGGTCTTCATACCAGTTCAGGAAGTTCTCCATGTATTCATCAGGCATCTGGAAGAAAGCAAAATATTCCTGCTCAAGCTTGTCAAGGAGCTCTGCAAGCACTGCCGCTTCTTTTTTTGCACGTACCGGGTTCTCAGTAAGCTGCTGCTCAAAGCGCTCGATCTGTCCGGCAAGCTCCTTGCGGGAGTCCTGGTCGGCGAGCTGCTGATAGAGACGCTCCGCCCGCTGCAGCAGGAGCTTTGCCTCCTCATCCTCGCGGGGGTCCGTGCGAAGTTTTTTGAGCATCTCGATCTGCATGCGGGTCTGTGCGCTGTCATTCTCTGCGCCAAGGATCAGGTGCCGCTCCTCTCCCGTGGAAAGCACCTTCGCATCCACCAGCAGGATGCCGTTGATATCGTAGCTATAGCGCAGCTCGACGGACTCCGAACCTGCCGGCTTTGGCGGCAGATTTGTAATATGCAGTTCGTCAAGTTTTGTGTTGTTTTTCGCGTACAGGTCTTCTCCCTGATAGACGCCGATACGCATTTCCGTCTGGTTGTCCGCTGCGGGGCTGTAGTATTTTACTCTGCTTGTCGGAAGTGGACTGTTGCGCGGAATGATGACGCTCATGAGATCCTGGCTGAGATTTGCCCGGTTGAGCACGTTCGTGCCAAGAGAGAAGGGACAGATATCCGTAAGGATCAGATCATTCAATTCCCCGTGCCGCTCCTTGATCCCGGCGTAGATGCCCACGCCCATTGCTACAACCATATCCGGGTGGTATGCCTCGACCTGCGTCCCGCGCAGCAGGTAGCGCACATAATCCTGTACTACCGGCATTTTGCAGCTTCCGCCCACCAGCACCACGCCGGCAAGGCTTTTGGCATTGACCTTGCCATCAGTCAAAACGCGCTGGACCGGCTTGCTCATGCGCTCGAAGAGCGGGGCCGAGATGCGGATCAGATCTTTACGTGTAATAGTCCATTCCCCGGAAAGTTCCTCGCTGGTAACCTTCATCTCCACCTTGCTGGCTATGGTCAGCATCCGTTTTGCCTGCTCCGCCGCCCGCAGGATCTGCTGTTGGGTTTTGGGGTGCAGGTTTTCAAAAAAGGCATTGTGCTGCTGACAGAAGTGCACCGCCAATACGCGATCGAAGTCCATGCCGCCGAGCTGGTTGTCTCCGCTGACGGCCGTGATCTCCACCACGTTTTCAAAGCAGTCCACAAGCGAGACATCCAGGGTCCCGCCGCCAAAGTCAAAGACCAGCAGGTTCCCCTCCGCGTCTTCGTGGAGCTGGCGGAAGCAGAGCGCCGCGGCGGAGGGCTCGTTGACAATGCGCTCCACCTTGAGCCCTGCGAGGAGTCCCGCCTTTCGGGTGGCACGGCGCGCCTTATCGCCGAAATAAGCGGGCACACTGACCACTGCCTCCTCCACCGCTTCGCCGAAGAAGGCTTCAGCGTCCTCCTTAAGAGATCTGAGTACCATAGCAGAGAGTTCCTCGGCACTGAAATCTTTGTCCCCCAATACATAGCGCTTGTCCAGTCCCATCCCTCGCTTGAAACCTGCGGCGCAGCGTTCCGGTGCTGTAAGCTGCGTTTCCTTTGCCAGTTTCCCAACGCTGAATGCGCCGTCTTCGCTGAGGCTGACCACACTGGGCGTCAGATATTCACCGAAGCGGTTCGGGATCAGAACGCTGCGTTTTCCGTCCCAGTATGCCGCAAGGCTGTTGGTCGTGCCGAGGTCAATGCCGATGATTCTGCCCATTGTTCCGCTCTCCTTCCGTATTACGATGCTTTCTCGTCCTTATTGCCCATATTATGTATAAATTCCCTTGACGCATCCCCGGAGCCCGGTTCCCATGGGATGCGCACGAAGCCAATGCCTTGCTTCCGCAAAGAAAGGTCGCTTCCGAAATCCTCCAGGTCAAGGCTCCCCGTACAGCTATAAGAGCCGACTTGAAATGAGAGTACATAGACCTGTCTTGTCCAGAGGCCGGGCTTGCTGTAAAAGGGAAACGGAAAACTCGCGTTGGATTTTTCCTTATCCAGTGTAAAGGCCGCATGAACCGATCGATCCCCATCGCCGGCGCTGACAACAATTGTGTCCCCCTCTTTTCTCCAGTAACCATCCGTTCCGGTAAAGCTCCTGATACATTCCTGTATCGTCAGGGAAGAGTAGATGTTCGCGCTCTGTACATATTCTATATCCGATACATAGGGATCGGGGAGATACACAACCAGAATCAGGAGAAGGTAGGTAATCCAGCCCCATACTCTGCCCTGCTTTTTGGACGCCTTTTCCGCCTGTGCTCTGGTATCGGCAACAAGCTTCGGCATGATCGCAAATGCGTCGGGACATTCGGGGTGCTGTATCTGATAGAGCTCGCAAATCTTGAGCGACAGCGCGGTTCTCGCCTCAGGCGTGAGGCATTTTGTATAAACGTAGGGCTGCAAAAGGGGATACAGCAGCTCTGTGCTCCAATCTTCCTCGGAAACGGATCGAAAATCAGGAGAGAGAAACAGGCTCTTGAGGTCTTCGCTTTCCAGCTTCTTCCGTACTGCCCGGCGGCAGAGCTTGCGGACTTGCTGCTCAAGCGGCTTGCGGACCTTCTGCGCCTGTACTCTTTTAGCCGCTCTTACTGCTGCCTTATATTCTCTCTGGTACTGCTCTTCCTGGAGCGTGGCATTTTGCGCAAGGTTCTCCAGATTGTCGAACAAGCCGTCAAACTCCGCTCCGTCGTCCTCATGCTCATCAACAGGTGCCTGCTTGAGCGGCGGCATATCAATGCGCTTGTCTGTGTCCTTCGTATCATTGCTTTCTTGAAGCGCCGAGAGCGCGAGCTTGTATGCGTCATGAAGCCGCATCCAGTTTTCCGCGTCTGTCTCCGGATTGCAGTTTTTGATTGTCTGCGCGTAGGCGTACTTGATTGTCTGCTCATCCGCTCCGGGGGAGAGTCCCAGTTGGAGAAACGCATTAAACTGATCATATCTTATGGTCGTCATCCCCGTCTCTTTCGCTTGTCTGTATGTTCATCTCTCAGATATTGCGTGCCGTAGGGCAAAGGTTATGGCCTTATTCGGACGCCTGTTCGGTTTGTGTCAGGATGCTCAGATATGCAGGCGGCACGGTCTTCGTCAGCCAGACACCGTTTTCCGAGAGAAAAAAGCGGAAGCCGTCCTCCTGCATATGACGTGCCTGAATCCGGAAGACGAACGGCTTCCCATGCCTTCTCCCGACAGTGATCGCGGTTTGGATGTCTGTCGACATATGGACATACAGGCGATTGCCCGGAAGCAGACCTTGTTCGAGAATAGATGAAACAGCTTTTTCTGCGGTTCCGTGGTAGAGGATCTCCGGCGGAACCGCTTCCCGCAGTTCTACATCCACCGGGATAGAGTGCCCCTGATTTGCCCGGATCTTCGTGTGATCCGCATTGAAGGAATAACGCCGCTTGTTGTTCGTGCGGACGATCTCCTCCAGAATATCCATATTGAATCCCGGTCTGGTTTTTTGAATCCCGGCGATCAGCTCGTCCACATTTGCCCAGCCGTGCTCATCCAGTGTGATGCCGATAGTCTCCGGCTTATGCCGCAGGATCAGGGCAATAAACTTTCCCGTGCTTATCAGATCGATCATAATGGTCTCCTTTCAAGCGCCGCATGTTTTCTGCCTTTGATACCGGACACGAAGGAAATGAGCGCGGCCAAGAAACTGATCTCCGCTGCAATGCCAAGCCAGCCGACCCGATGGTGTTCCCGAAGAGCCGCGGGCACTTCGCTGGTTTCAACCGTTGTACGGATGGTCTGTACATTGTGCCCAATCAGGAGCAGGAGGGCAATCAGCAGAACAGTAAAGAGGAGCGCCAGCAGCAAACCGCGCTTTCTGAGAAACCGCACAATCTTCCCCGGCTGTCTCTCGGGATGCAGCACCCGGAACAGGGCATGAACCGTAAGCGCCAGCAGCGAAGCCATGAGTACGAAAAACTGTATGAAAAGATAAAGCATGTCTATACTCTCATAAAGCCGTTCCTGTACATTCCCACGGTTCACGATCCACCGCCCATAATCAGTCTCCAGGAAGAAGGCGCTCTCCACCGTAAGATAAAGCAGAAATGCCGCCAGGATTCCCAATATGCAAATCTTTATCCATTTCCTGGCGGTGGTTTTCGCTGCCATCGCTTCATGCTCCCTTTAAACTGGTTCCGTGGACACGGCGTCCGACGCCCTTGCTCTTGCCGGGGGCCAAATTCGGTAAACTGTACCTTTTCCTCTTCCGTCATGCACTTCTGCGCCTGGAACGCCGCCTCGTTACTGCCGTAAGCAAGTCCCCGATATTCGACTCTTGCCTCGAAGAAATTACTTACTAAAACTTCCCACATAAAAAGTGGCTGCAAAGCCGCATGAAATCTGGGAAAGCCGCCTCAAGGTAGTATCAGGCAGCAACAGGAGCCTGAGAAATTCCGAGTGCCGAGCGCAGATGCTGTGGAAGCTTAGCCAAAAAGCTACGAGTAAAGGCTTGCATCTGCTCATCTGAGACAGCAAAGAATTCTCTCACTGTGTCCAGCAACGCTTCAAAAATCAACGTCAGCGTCTTTGTGAAACTGATCTCCGCAGCTTCTGCAGACATGAGCCAGAACAGTTCCCCAAGTGTGCGGTCATCCGAAGCCGCCCGTTGGTTAACAGCGAGGATCATATACCGGACGCAAACAATGGCCAAGTGAGAGGTGAAGGCATCAAAGGAAGGACTGTTGGACTCCTTCAGGAGCTTGAGATGCTGCTTGCAGGTTTTGAAATACACCTCAATGTTCCATCTGACTCCATAACGGCGAATTATTTCATCCTCAGAAATATCCATGTCCGTGGAGATTAAAGCAATCCAGTCTTTGCGCTTTGCTCTGTTTCGGACAAAGACGATACGAACGGGGATTCTGGATACGATCTGTCTATTCTCTTTCTGGATCAGGTTTGCCTCAACAGAAAGCAGATATTTAGAGCGTCCCGGACGCTTGCGGTTCATGGCATAGATTTTCTTCAAATCAAGCTGCTTGTCCTGGTACTCGTAAAACACCTTACCGGATTTCTTGAGCATGGCGAGCACGTCAAGTGACATCTCTTTCTTGATGGCGGAAATACCCTTTGGCGTGGCAAACCAACTGTCAAACAAAACATAGTTTGCCTTATGTCCGGCCTTTATGGCGTCTTTCAGCATTCCGAGGAGAATATCCGGGGCTTTCTGCCTCGCCTGCTTACGAATT